>Ga0315287_10001079_pt1 | contig 24681 bp, 14 predicted proteins | sample YL17G11_0_MG_FD_205037 | JGI IMG/M metagenome (GOLD analysis project Ga0315287, IMG submission 205037) | Sediment microbial communities from Yellowstone Lake, YNP, Wyoming, USA - YL17G11_0 | ecosystem: Environmental > Aquatic > Freshwater > Lake > Sediment | place: USA: Wyoming | collected... | reverse complement strand
AAACCCCCCCCCCCCCCCTCTCCGCCTGGGTGGGGGGGGGCCCCCCCCCCCCCCCCCGCCTCTCAAAACGCACGCCCCTCCTCACACACACCGCGCACCCTCTCCCTCCCCCCTCCCCTCCCCACCTCCAATCCTTCACAGCTGGTCCGCCGTCGCCAAGCGCATCCCCGGCCGCACCGGCCAGCAGTGCGCCCAGCGGTGGCGGCACAAGGTGAACCCGTCCATTCGCAAGGACAAGTGGGAGCCGTCCGAGGACGCCCGCCTGGCGGCCCTGGTGGCGTGCCACGGGGCGGCGTGGGCCGAGATCGCGCGCTCCCTGGTCGGCCGCACCGACCAGCAGTGCATGGGCCGGTGGCGGCGCCACCTGGACCCCGCCATCCGGCGGGAGGGGTGGTCGCCGGGGGAGGACGCCGGCCTGGCCGCGCTCGTGGCCGCCCACGGCTCCCGCTGGTCCGCGGTCGCCCGGGGCTGCGACGGCCGCACCGCCCAGCAGTGCCGGGCCCGCTGGTTCCAGATTGGGGGGGGCGGGGCGGCCCGGCGGCCCCGGCCCCGGGCACCCCGCCCGCGCAAGCCCAAGGCCGCGGCGGCGGAGGCCTCTGCCGGTGGTGGTGGTGGTGGTGGGGGGGCTCGCGGGCTGGGGGCCCTCAAGGGCCGGCCGCCGGGCAGCGCCCCCGCCCCGGCCCCGCCTCCCCCCCCGCCCGGCAGTGGCACACCCGCCGCGGACTCGCCGTCCGTGGCGGTGCGGGGCGCGCCCACCCCGGCCCCCGCCCCCGGGGCCCGCCGGCCCCGGCCCCGCTCCCGCCACCGCTCGCGCGCGCCGGCGGGCGGAGGTGGGGGCGGTGGCGGTGGGGGCACCCCCGCCTCCACGACCGGCTGGTCGCCCGCCCTGTCCTCCGAGGCAGGGCTGGCTGGTGGGCGCACGCCCCATGCGCACGCGCACGCGCACGCGCACGCGCACGCGCATGGGCACGCGCAAGCGGCGGCCGCGGCGGCCGCGGCGGCGGCCGGTGCGCCCTTCACCCTCACCCACCCGGCGGTCGCGGCCCTCGGGGGTGGCGGGCCGGGCGCCGCCGCCGCCCTGCACGCCCGCCCCGGCGGCGGCCGCACCGTCGCCTGGGCGGACGGCGCCGGCGCTGGTGGCCCAGCGGACGTGACGCCGCCCCGCCCGCACCACCACCACCACGGCCTGGGCGGGGGCGGGGGCGGCCCCGCCCCGCCCTCCCCCATCTTCCTCGAGTCCGCCGCCCGGGGCGGCCCGCCCGCGGCCTCCTTCCTGGCGGACGCGGACGCGGGGCTGCTGCTGCACCAGCACGACCACCACAACGCTCTGGATGGCGGCGAGGATGGTGAGGGCGGGGAGGAGGAAGAAGACGAGCTGCTGAGCGATGAGGAGGGCGAGGACGAGGAGACGCTGACCTCGACCTCGAGCGGCGGCGAGGAGGGCGAGGAGGAGGAGGAGGAGGAGGAGGAGGGCGGGGGTGAGGCAGGGGCAGAGGCCGGCGGCCTGGGCCTCGCAAGCCTGGACCCGGCGGCCTCCATGGCCGTGCCCGGCGTGGCTGCCACGGTGGCCGCCGCCGCGGCGGCCACCCCCACAGCCCCGCCCCCCCGCGCCCGCCCGCCGCCGCTGTCCCTCCTGGTCCCGCTGGCCGCTGGGCCGGGGCTGGGGCCGCCTCCTGGCCCGGCCGCCCCGCCCGGGCCCGGCGCGAGCCCGTCCCTCCTCCCGCCCACGGGGGCCGGCCCCTCCCCGCCCGGCGGCGGCGGCGGGGCGGACGAGGTCGACGACCTGCTGGCCCTGCTGGCGAGCCCGGGGCGGGGTGGGGGTGGCGGCGGGGGTTGTGCAGGCGGCGGCGGCCCGCCTGGCGGCCCGCCGCCGGGCCCGCCTCCTGCAAACCCCGCCGACGACGCGCCACCACCCCCGCCCTGCCACTCCGGGCGGGCCCTATCCCCGAGCCCGGGCGACGCCTGGTGCGTGGCGGTGGCGGCGGGCGACGGGGCGGGCGGTGGCGGCGGCGGCGGCGGCAGCGGCGGTGGCGGTGGGGACTCCCTCCCCGCCTGGGGCGATGACCTGCCCCGCTGGCGTGGCGATGAAAACGTGGCGCCGCCGCCGCCGGCCGCCGAGGAGGCCGACGCCGCCGCGCCGTCGCCTGGTGCTCGGCCCCGGCCGGCCGGCCTGGGCGTGGCGCCCGCGGCGGCGGAGTCGCCGCTGAAGAAGGCGCGGCACACGGCGCAGCAGGCCGCGCCAAAACAGGCGACGCCGCGCGCGCGCCGGTCGCGCCTGGTGTGAGAATAATGGGAGGGGATGTCTCCTTACCTTTCTTGATGTCTTTTATGGGTGTGCGTGACTGGTGCGGGAGATTTTGGATGTGAGTGTGTGTTTTGAGTGTGTGAGTATCAATGGCGCGCGCGCCGGTGTGGCGAGATCTCTGTGCCGCGGGTGGAGAGAGAGAGAAAGGTGGGAAACAAAAGTGTAAACTGTCCAATTTTTGTCACACAAATGAAGTCGACGGTCGTCAAGAACGAGTCCTGCGTGGTGGCCGTCCGGCCTCGGGGCCGGACCCCCATACCTGACTTTCCAGGTCCTCGCTGCAATACCAAACTTGAAGAAGCGGTCGCCGTTGGCATGGCGGCGGTCGTTTTTGGGTAAGGAAAAAAAAAAAAAACAACAACGACGCCGCCTTTCAACCTGCTGCTCCGCGGCGAGGCGCGACGACCGCCGCCCTCGGACTGATCGTCGGCACCTGGCCCTCTGGGCCCCGCCCACCCGCTGGACAACCTGTTACCGCGCACCCATCATTGACAAGGCACACCGCGTTGTTCACACGCCCTCCCACACACATCCACACACACACAGAGCCTACCTTTGGCTGCCCGCCCTCCTCGCCGCCCTCTGCTACGCCACGTTCTGCGCGCGCTCGCCCGGTGCGGCCGCCGCCCTGTCCCTCCTCGCCCTCTCCCCGCTCCTCCCCCCACCCCCTCGCTGGCGCGCCTTCGAGCAGTCGCCCCTCTTTGACTGCTGGCGGCGGCGGCACGCCCTGCGCGTCGTCCTGCCCTCCTCCCCCCCCGTCACGGACCCGCGCACCCTGTTCGCCCACTTCCCGCACGGCGTCTTCCCCATGGGCTGCCTGCTCACGATGGCGCTGTCGTCGGAGGAGGCGGTGACGGGGGTGCCCGCGGAGATGGCCGGCTGCGTCGCGTCCGCCCTGCTGCGCGTCCCGCTGGTGGGCGCCTTCTTCGCCTTCATCGGATGCCACCCGGCCGGGAAGGCGACCCTGATGCGGCTGCTGGGGCGGGGGAGCGTCGGCCTGATCGTGGAGGGCATCGCGGGCGTCCACCTGGCCGCCCGCCCGGCCATCCAGGCCGGCGCGGAGGAGGCCGTCTTTTTGGCCGCCCGCTCCGGCTTCATCCGTGCTGCCATCCAGGCGGGCGTGCCCGTCGTGCCGACCTACCACTTCGGCACCAACCGCGTGTTCAGCCTGATCGCGCCCCCCGGGGCGGCCAGCCTGTCGCGGGCGCTGCGGGCAGCCATCATGGTGCCCGTCGGGGTGTGGGGGTGGGCGCCGATCCCGCGGGCGTGCCCCCTGACAGTGGCCGTCGGCTCGCCCCTGCGGTGGCCCCAGGAGGACGAGCCGGCCGAGGCGACGGTGGCCGCCGCGCACGCCCAATTTGTGGCGTCCCTGGTGCAACTGTTTGAGGACCACAAGCACTTGGGCGGGGTGAAAGGCGAGTTGAAGGTCGTGTGAAAACTCTTTTGGAAATCCGTTTTGTTTCTCTCTCTACACACACTACCCACTCTCTTCATCTCTCTTCATTTCACCTCCAGGCGCGTGCCGGCATACCCGCGCACGCCAGGCCGGACCGCCCCATACACCCGCCGCAGCTCTCCCAGCACGGCCTCCCACCCGGCATCGATCTCGGCCTGGGTGGGCGCGCCCGGGACCGCCGGGCGGGGCAGCCGCACCGGCCGCCCTGCCGCGACCACCAGGTGCACCCGCCGGGGCAGGCAGGGCAGCCCGAACCGGCCCCACCAGACGCCGACCGAGGCGCGCAGGGTGCGGGAGAGGCGGGCGGAACCCGCAAAGCTCAGCACCCTGGACTGGCCAAACACGAAGCAGGGGACGATGGGGGTCGGGTGGTGGTGGCCGTCGCCTGCGGGCGCGCTGGCGCAGCACCGCAGGGCGAGCTTGACAAAGCCCCGGTGCGCGCTGAGGACGACCTCCCGCTCCCGGGTCGCCCGGCTGAAGATGCCGGCCACGCCCTCGGGGACCAGCCCGACGGCCTTGCCCGCCCGCAGCGCGCCCTCGATGGACGCCCGGCCGGCCGGGATGCAGCCGCACCACGCGTACACGTGGCGGAGGAGGGGCAGGTGGAAGAGGATGGAGGCGATGGCGCCGACCGTGGTGGTGGGCGGCAGGCCGCCGACCACCCCCGCGCCCCGTGGGGAGAGGAAGGAGCCGATGGGGAAGGTGCCGTGCGGGAAGTGGACGACGAGGTGGGGCTCGCCCGGGGCGAGCGGGGCGAGGTCGTCGATGGAGGGGGTGGGAGGCCGGGCGTGGCCAGAGGGGGAGGCCGAGGACGCGGCGGCGGAGGGGGGGGGGGCGCCGCCCCCTCTCCCTTGCCTGCCCTCGCTCCCAGGCGTGACGATGACCAGGGAAAAGTAGCGCCGCCAGCTGTCCCAGATGCGGGCGTCCCGGAACGCCGGCCACGCGGCCGACCCGTCTGTCTTCAATGGGGCGGCCCAGGCAGCGAGGATGACAGCGAGCGCCAGGGCGGCGCCCGGGTGGCCGTGGAGGGCGCCGACCGCGGCACCCAGGGTGAGCCAGGGCCCCAGCCAGACCCAGCCAAAGAGGGCGGCCATGGTCGCGATGGCGGTGAGCTGGATGGGAGGGGGGGGAAGGGGTGGGTGGGTGACGAGGATGTAGAGTTCCATTTTTTTTTTTTCGAGGGGCGACGCTCTTCTTTGCATCTACCTCCTCGCCCGTCGTGTTCGGTCGTGGCTTCGCAGATGAAATAAGGCCCGGCCTCCACCCTTTCACGACACAGGTGCTGCTACGGGCATGGTGGACGGCCTGGGCGGGTTGGCCCATGGTCTGTGAGCGTGTCGGAAGAAGAAGAAAGGGAAACCCAAAGACGGGACACTGACGTGCAATGCTAACACCCGGCCACACTTCTCTCTCATCTCTTTCTTTTTTTTAAGTCTCCGTGCGTGGACAAGGGCGCGCGCTCGCCGTCACCTCGCCCCGGGACGCCCCGCCCTGTAGGCACTTGTCCATCGCATCACTCTCTACGCACACACCCCCAATCGGCGCTGCGCACGACAGGCTGCCGCAGGCAGTGGGCAAAGTAGTATTTTGCTCCTTCCCTCCTCGTCTCCGCGCCCCGTCTTTCTCCTCCATGCTCTCCGCCCTCGCCCGCGCCCGCCCGGGTGCTGGCAGTGGCCGGGGGCCGCCCACCCATCCCCCAAGCGAGATCAGGTACACACCAGTCTGCCTGGTGGGCGGAAGACGAGGTGGCGTGGCCTCCCCCCTCCACGCCGGTCCCTCCCCCCTCCCCCGCCGGCGGCTCTCCTCCCCGGCCGCCGGCGCGAGTGCTGGCAGCGGGCCGGGGGGGGGGCACTCCCCGGCCACCACGACCACCACCGCTGCCGCCGCCGCCGCCACGGCCTCCGCCGCCCCGCCGCCGCCGCCGCCCTCCTCTCGCCCGGCCCGGCGCATGCCGGCGGGCGCGGCTGCGTCAGCGTCTGCCGTGTCGGCGCCTCTGGCCCCCGCCACCTCCGACCTGGACGGCGTCCTCCAGTTGCGGTCGCTGCTGCGGGCCGCCGGCGCCGGCGCCGGCACCACTCACACCACATCGCTGGCCGACGCGTCCACCTCCTCCCCTGTCACCGGCATCGCCACCCTGACCGACGCCAATGGCGTCCCCTACACGGGCGCCCGCGCCGCCAAGGAGGCGGCCCGGCGCGCCAAGATCAGCGCGGCCGCCAAGGGGCGGCCGCCCTGGAACGCGGGGCGGTCGCACTCCGCGGAGACGCGGGCCAAGATCGGGGCGGCGACCAGGGCGGCCATGGCGCAGCCTGAGGTGGCGGCCAAACTGAAGCGGACGTCCAGCTTGCGGAGGTAAGAATGGAGGAGAGAGGGAGAGAGGGAGGGGGGGGAGGGGGAGGTGATTCATTCAGAGGGGAGAGAGAGATGAGAGAAACAAGAAACCGACTTTTTTCTTCTTTTTTTCTTTCTTTCAGGCACTCGGAGGCGACCAAGGCCAAGATATCGGCCTCCATGCGCCAGCACCGGCGGGCCGCGGCGACCGCCAAAGCCGCTTCCGTGGGCGCGGTCGCTGCCGCTGAGGCGGATGCGGCGGCCGCTGAGACGGCGGCTTTGGCGAGCAGTGAGGAGGAAGGAGAAAAGGGAGGCGAGGCGGCGGACGCCCCGCCCCCGCCCCCGCCCCCGCCCGCGCCTCCTCCCTCCCGCGCCGCCGCCAAGCCCCGCGCGTCCGGCGCTCCAGCGAGAAAGCCACCCACCAAAGCAGCAGCCTCAGCAGCCTCAGCAGCGACCCCCCCGCCCCCCCCCCCCTCCCCCCTCTCACCGCCCCCCCCCGGCACGGAGCGCCAGCGCCTGTCAGCCCTGCTGCGGGCGGCGGCCGACCGGTCCGCCGCGCGCGCGGCGGCCGCGGGCGCCTTGGACGGGAAGGCAGCGGCCGCGGAGGCCCTGATCGGGCAGTTGGCCACCGCGCTGGGCGCGCTGGAGGCGGGGCCCCTGTCCGCGGACGCGGCCGCCCGGGCCAGGCTGGAGGCCGCCCGCAAGAAGGCGGTCAGCGCGCTGGCCGCGACCCGGGCCGCGCTCGACCGGGTGCGGGAGATGCGTGATGTGGGGGGGGGGGCTTGAGACAGAGTGGTGGGGCGGGGTGCGTGTGTGCGTGTGTGTGTGGGGGGGGAGGCGTGTGTGTGATTGAGCAATGCCTGCACTGCCCCGGGGTCCGCGCGACACACAAAACTTCAGAGGGGGCGGGTGGGGCGGGTGGGGGTTGGGAAGAACAAGAGAAAGAGTCTCCCCCTTCATTACTTCTCCATTCCAGTCGGTGCGTACATGGGGAAAGCGACCGACACGAGGGGCGAGTCTGACACACAACCCGCCCCCGCCGCCCGCCCTCCCGCCCCCCGGCCCCCACCCCCCACTCTCGCAAAATATAAGAGCACGTTTTAGCATACATAGCGGGTGGTTATGTGTGGCCGGGCAGGGCGGGAGGCGGCGGTGCGGCGGGCGACGTGCTTAGGGGACGCATGCGAAAGAAAAAGATGGCCGGTCCAAGGTTACAAGGTCGGGCCGCCCGCAGCCCACACACCCCCCGCGACCCCTCCTTCACTCCACGGATGGGGTTGGAGCTAGTTTTGCCATCCCCAGTCCGGACGCTCGGGCGCCGGGGTGGCCGGGAAGGCACCCTGCCTTGGAAAAGTGGCAGCCCTAAACAAAAAAAAACGCTCGCGCTTCTCAAACCCATCTTGCCCCTCCGCTCCCTTTTTTCTTTTCTTTTCTTTTCTCACGTCTCATTCCCCCAACATAACACAGCCTCACCCCCCCGCCTCCTCCAAGCCTCTCCCACTCCCTCCTCTCCAAGACGCCATGGGTCCCTTCACCGGTTCCCGCTCCTCCGCCTCCAAGCTCGCCTCCCAGGTCTCCGACCTGATGCTCGGCGAGGCTGCCACCAAAAAGACTTCGGCCCCGGCCCTCGTCGCCCGCCCGGCCGGCTTCGACCCGGCCAAGGCCTTTGTCAAGGACCTGACCGCCAAGCTGTCCAACCGGTGAGTGCCAAGGGAATGGGTGGTTGGGCGAGGGAGGCGCGGACGGGCGCCGGGTGCGGGCGGGGGAGAGCATTGGCGCGGCCGGGGGGTCGGAAACGCGCGGGGGGCGCCAGGCCCCGCGCGCGCGCACGTCAAAAAAAACCTAGGCACGCGCCCGCTCCAGCCGCCTTCCAGTCGACGGCCCTGCTCCTGCCCGAACTAGGCGAGGCGAGCGTCAAAGCCTCGGCCTTGGGGGGCGGGGAGGGGCGTTTGGGGCCAGCGATGTGTGCTGCTCGCTCTCCCCTTTTTGTGGGACATGGGGGCCGCCTGCTCTCGCCCTGCCTGCACACTATGACGCGCCGTGCGCACTCTTCCATCTTTTCTCGACCCCCCCCCCCCCCCTCCCCTCCCCCTCCCCCTTCCCCCACCGACAGCCGCCACCTCGCCCAGCTGCTCAAGGAGCACTGCCTCGTCGAGGGCGGTGAGCTCCAGGTCGCCTCCTGGATCCGGGACGAGGGCTACGACGCCCCCATCCCGGCCGTCCTGGCTGCGCTGGAGGCGACGGCCGCGGGCGACCTGCTCTTCTGGGCGGGCCGCTACAACCTGTTTGTCCTCTGGTCCTCGGACCGGGCCCACCCCTGGGACGCCCTGCCGGCCTCCGGCCGCCACGTCACCCTGGAGATCGGCAAGCTGCGCGGCACGGACGCCCAGCCGGTCGTCCTGCTGGACGGCGTGCCCGTGACGGACTACACGTTCTCCAACGCGACGCTGCGCACAACGAGCCCGCTCGGGTGGGCCACCCCCGACGGCGGGTCCGCCCGCGTCACCCTGGAGCTCGGCTTCTCCTCCTACTTTGGGTACGGGGGCAAGGACACGGCGGGCGCCTACCTGGGCCTGCAGTGCCACGGCATCATGTGGCCGGCGGCCGGGCCGGCCTCCGTCCCGGCCGCCTGGCCGATTGCCCCGCCCGCGGTCGCGGGCAAGGTCAACGTGGCCGGCCGGTCCGCCGCGGTCGCGCCGGGGGCGTCCGACTCGCTCGCGGCGTTTGTGGGGTGCTACGCCACCCACATCCTGCCGCTCGAGGCGGGCGGCCCGTCCACACCGGGCCCGGAGCTGTCCGTCACCGTCAACCCCCAGGGCCGGCCGGTCGTGTGCGTGGGCGGCACGCCCGCCTCCTCCTGGACCTTTGACGCCTCCAACGTCCTGGCCTGGACCGACGAGGCCGGGTCGTCCGCCTGGCTGCAGTTCATGGTCCTGCCCGCGGGCCCGGCCTGCATGGGCGCCCTGACCCCCGCGGGCGAGGCCGCGGGCCTCAACGTGTTTGGCGAGCTTCGCTCGCAGGCCTCCCGCCTGCCGCCCGACGCGGCCCTCGACCCGGCCGTCGGCCGCATGGTCGCCACCGGTCTGGCCCGGTCCGCCACCCTGCTGACGGGGCGCCTGCTGGCGGGCGCGGCCCAGACGTGGGACCGCCTCAAGGCGGGCGAGAGCGCGGACGACATCATGGCCGCCTCGTCCGACGGCCTGCTCCACGGCATGCAGGCCGACTTTGGCACCCTGGACCGCATCCACGCCGTCGGGTCCGTCGCGGAGGCCCTGTTTGGTGGCCTGGCCGGGTCGGCCGCGTCCGCGGCCGAGCTGGCGCCCGCCGCCACCGCGGACGCGGCGGCGGGTGAGGGCGAAGCGGCGGAGGCCGCGGCCGCCGCCCGGGTCGCCGCCGACGCGGCCGCCGCCGCGGCGGCCGAGACCGAGGAGGCCGGCACCGGCGGCAACGCCATGGAGGCCACCAACAAGGCCGCCGTCGCCGCCTGGCGCGCGGCCCAGGCGGCCGCCGCCGCGGCCGCCGCGGAGGCGGCCGCCCTGGAGGCCGGCCGCCACGCGCGCACCGCGGCCACCATTGCCGCCCAGGTCGCCGCCTCCTCCGCCGCCCAGGCCTACAACGCCGCTCGGGCCGCCGCCTGCGACGCCTCCCGCGCGGAGGCCCGGGCCGCCGCCGCCGCCCTGCGCGCGGTGGAGCAGGGCATCGCCCTGTACGCGGAGCGCCGGGACTACCTGAAGCTCAAGGAGATTGCCGAGGCGTCCGACGTGGCCGGCAAGGCGCTCGCGTCCGCGCGTGACGCGGTCGAGGGCTGGACCGCCGGCTCCGTCGCCGGCCGGGTGTCCGCCCTGGAGGCCGCCAAGACGGCTGCTGACGCGGCCCAGCTGTGCCACAAGTTCATGCGGTCCGTGTCCAAGGCTTGAAGAAGTCCGGACAGAATCATAAATACAGCCTCCCAAGTAAAATTGATTACATGAGGGGTTTGGTCGGTCGGTCGAGGAGGGTTGGTTGGTTTTCCAAACCACCCCCATCCCTCCTCAAAAGCACGGCGATAGACGCGGGGAACGGCACACTTCGTTTGTGCCCCACCCTGCTCTCCACATTTTTTCACTTCCCCCCCCCCCTCCCAACCCCTTTGTGGGCGTGTGCGTTTGTGTGTGTGTGTGTGTGTGTGTGTGTGTGTGTGTGTGTGTGTGTGTGTGTGTGCGTGCGTGGGCTTTTTTCTTTGGGCGTTTGGATGCGTTGGAATGGTGTGCGGGTGAAGGACCACCCTCCCTCTACTTACTCTCCCAACTGCGATGACCGGGGCGGCCCGCCAGTTTAGTTTACACCCAGCCGACCCCCGCGAGAAACGGAGAGGAGAGAGAAAAGAGGAGTGAGTTGCAAAATAACTTGATGAATATGGAGGGAGCGAAGGTTGTCATGTGTCATCGTAACCACAGCGGTGGACATGAACCAAAAACGGACTAGGAAAGCAAAAAAACGGACTCGGAAAACAACAAGAAACAACACACCAGCAGCCTTCACCCCCCCACCGCACTCGACTCTCTCTTTCCTGCAGAACGCGGCAAGCACACAATTCCATTCCCTCTACCACCCATTCACACCCCGCATCAGCGCGTACCCGAGCGTCACGACCAGCCCGTACGCCGCCACCGAGCAAGGGACGCCCACCGCCAGGAAGTCGGTCGCCGTCAGGTAGGTGCGTCCGTCGGGCCCCTCCAGGGAAACGGCCGTCATGTTTGGGAAGCCGCTCACGGGCAGGCCCATCGCGCCCGAACACATGAGCGCCGCCCCCATGACCAGCAGACGGGCGTGCGGTTCGGGCAGCATGTGCCGGCCGATGCGTTCGACGACGGGCAGGATGATCATGGCGCCGACGGTGTGGGAGATGAAGGTCGTCGCGATGAGGACCAGCCCGCAAAAGAGGGCGTGGACCTGCCAGACAGACAGGCCGGCCGCCGCCTCGGCCGCGGCGGCCGCCACGCTCTTCAGGAGGCCGGACGAATCCACCGCCGCGCCCAGGGCCAGCCCCCCCATCGCCAGCATGACCACATTCCACAGCATGGAATTGAAGTCGTCCTTCGTCAGGACGCCCGTCCCGAAAAAGGCGATGAGCGGCAGCAGGGCGATGACGCCCATCTCGCCGACCAGGGGCGCGAGCGCGCCGTTGGCGCACCACAGGCAGACCGTGCCTGCCGAGACGGCGACCACGTACAGCTGCGTCCCCGTCACCCGATCCTTCGTGGGCGGCAGCTGGCGGACGGCGGGCAGGCGGTGGAGGTCCCGGTACGCGACCAGGAGGGCGGCCCAGCAGATGATGAGGCCGACCGCGACGATGGGCAGGGACACGCTGAACCATTGCAGCCAGGAGGGCGCGTCCCCGGTCGCCGGGTCGGTCATGCGCTCGATCGCAAACACGTTTTGCGGGGAGGCGATGGGCGAGGTCATGCCGCCCAGGTTGGAGGCCAGGGCGACGCCCAGGACCAGGGCCCGGGCGAGGGCGGTGCCGGGCGGGGAGGCCGGCAGCGTGCGCAGGACGGGGGCCAGGAGGGAGTAGGTGAGCACGGGCGCGGCCACGTTGCTCAACCACATGGACGCAAAGGCGGCGACGCCCATGGAGCCCAGCAGGAGGGCCTGCGGGGAGGAGCCCGCGCGCGACAGGACCGCCGTCGCCACCCACTTGGCGATGAAGTGCTTGGACAGGGCGGCCGCGATGGCAAAGCCGCCCAGGAGCAGCATGATGACCTGGCTCATCATCGCGTGGAAGACCAGGGGCGCCGCCGCGCGCGGGGTCAGCCGCACGGGCGGCCCGCCCGGCTCCGTCCGGTCCACCATGACGCGGAGGACGATGGCCAGGCCGGGGACGAGCATGGCGGTCGCGAACAGGGGCAGGGCCTCGGTCGCCCACAGGATGGAGACCAAGGCCACGAGGGCCGCACAGTTGCGCTGTTCCGGGTGCCCCCCGAACGCCGACTTCGGGTCGGCCGCCAGGATGCAGGCGAACGCCGCGACGGCCGCCGCGACGGAGACGGCACGGCCGTAGGCCGCCCAGAGCGAGCCCAGGGGCGTGACGGAGGACGGGCGCGGGAGGGCGCTGCTGTGGGAGAGGTGGCCCAGCAGCAGGCCGCCCCCGCCCACGCCCGAGGGCAAGGCCCCCGCTTCCACCCGGGCGGCCGCCCCGCGCAGGGTCCGCCGCTCCGCGCCGGCCATGTCCTGCCAGATCGTGCCCCGCTCCATGACCAGGCGGTCACGCAGGCGGCCGCGCAGGGAGGCGGCGGCGGCCTCGGGCGACCCGCCCGCGGCCGCAACGCTGTATGCGCGCAGCGTGGCCGCCAGGGCCGCGTCCACGGGCGCGACCGGCGCGGCGTCAAAGGACGTGGCGATGGTGGCGCCCGCCCCGGGGGGCACGCCCAGGGGCGCGCCCGGGGGCGGCCACCCGGGCACGCCCGCCAGGACCTTGTCATGCTTTTTGAGGGCCTTCCGGAAGCCCGCCCGGTTGAGGTCATGGAACTCGCGCAGGGCCGTCAACGCGACAAACAGGTCCTCCAGGTCCAGGCGGTTGGCGGCCAGGGGGCCAGCGACGCCCGGGGCGGCCGCGCCGCGGGCCAGGGCCGTGGCCCGGCGTTCCAGGACCTCCAACTCGGGGGCGGCCCGGGGCAGGGAGGCAGAGCGGGCGGCTGCCAGGGCGGGCGCCCCGCCCACCGCGGCCGCGGCCGGGCTGAGCGGCTGTCGCGCCAGCAGGGGCGCCCGGTCGCCCGCCTCCCCGCCATCGTCACCGCCTCCTCCCGGGGCGGGCGAAGTATTGATGGAGGCGGGGGAGAGGGTCCCCGCCGAAATGGGCGACAGGGCGAACGACGCGGCCGCCGGCCCGCCACCCTCCACCGCCCAGGCGGGCGGCGGCGCCTCCCGGTCGCCCGCGCTGCCCGCCCGCACAAACCCGCGGCCGGAGTTCCCCGCGTTGCCACGTGGCGTGTTGCCACCGCCACCGCCATGCCTGCGCGCGACCGCGTCCGCCGCGACGACCTCGATCGTCTCTAAGCGCCGCACGGACGCGGCCGCCGCGCCGACCAGGGCGGCCGCCTTTTCCTTGTAAAAATCCAACACCCGGTGCCGCTCCACTTCCAGGGCCCGCCCAAAGGCGGCGTCCGTGGCGAGGGCGGCGGCCTCCGCGGCCGCGGCGGTGGTCGGATCTCCCGCGGCCCGAGCGGTCGCGGCCTCGGAGGCCTTTTTCTCGGTCTCGTAGATGAGGGACTGTGCGATGATGGTGCAAGTTTTGTTTGTTTGTTGAGGATGATGTGGCTCGAGGGCGCAAGTGAGGAAGGAATGGGCGGCTCCCAATCACCCCCCCCTCTCTCTCTGTACCTTGAGCCGGGCGTAATTGATGTAGAAATCCTTCCACTCGGGGGCGGCATTGAACTTGAGCTGGTGGTCAAACTTCATGCTTCAGAAAGGGATCGGGGAGAGATGCGGGGAGAACAAGAACGGACGGCGGACGGCGGCGACTCGTCGGGCACGCCTTTTGTCTCACGCGTGGAACGTGTCCGCGCGCGCGTGGCACGCACAGACACGGCTGTGAGTGCCAGACGGCCGGGCAGCGGGTTTATAGTGTGTGTGTGTGTGCGCCTCTCGCCGGTGAGTGTGCGCGGACATGCACGCGCGGAAAGAACTCGATTGTGCTCTCAACCTGCCTTCCTGTCATCGCCACTCCCCTCCCCCGCTCACGCACGCCCAAAGCTGGCCCTCTCTCTCTCTCTCTCTCTCTCTCCACCTCTCACTCCTCCTCCACCACCGGGTCCCGCGGCACGGACCGCACCTGGATGGCGTGCGTGGACGCCTGGCGCCAGATGGGCTGGCGCCCGGACTGGACGATGGCGACCTGCTGGCCGCCGCGCACGTACCCGCGTGCTTTCAGCTCCGCGATCGCCGCGTCGAACGTCGCGTCCGCGGCGGGGCCAAACGGCATGCGCAGGGCGGTGACGCCGTTGTACAGGGCCAGGCGCCGCTGGACGGCCTCAGACTCGGTGAACGCGTAAATGGGGTAGTCAGGCCTGTAATGGGACAGCAGCACAGGCATGTTGCCCTTCCGGGAAAAGACGACCAGGGAGGTGCGGATCGTGTTGGCCATCGTCGTCGCGTGGTAGGCGAACATTTCGGACAGGCCGGGCGCGGACATGCCGCCCCCGTCCCCGCGAGTGGGCGGCACGATCCAGTCGATGGCTTCCGCCTCCTCGCTGCCGTACCGGCGGGTCCCCGTGTACGCACGCTGCGCGCGCTCCGTCCGGGTGGCCACCGTCCGCATCACGTCCACGGACTTGAAGGGGAAGGACCCGTAGGCCGACTCACCGCTCAGCATGATGGCGTCCGTCCCCTCCCGCACCGCGATGGAGATGTCAGACACTTCGGCCCGGGTCGGGGTGGGGTTCAGGATCATGCTCTCCAGCATGTTGGTCGCCACGATGACGGGCTTCCCACGCTTCCGGCAGCCCTGCACGATCCTGGACTGCCAGAACGGGACCTCCTCGACGGGGAGCTCCGCCCCGAGGTCCCCGCGCGCCACCATGGCCCCGTCGACCGCGTCCAGGATCTGCTCCAGGTTTTCCACGCTGTCGGCGGACTCGATCTTGGCGAGCACCCCGATCTCCGCGCCCTGGGCCGCCAGGAAGGCTTTCAGCTCGTAGATGACGTCTGCGTTGCGCACAAAGGACAGGGCGTAATAATCGACGCCCATCTCGATGCCGAACTTCAGGTCCAGCCAGTCCTTGTCCGTAATGGCCGGCAGGTTGGCCGACTTGCCCCGGATGTTGAGGTGGCGCCGGGATTTCAGGATGCCTCCGTCCACGACCTCGCACCCCACGTCCCGCTCCGTCTTGGTCTTGATGAGCAGGGAGTTCATGCCGCCGTCGACGAGGAGGGTGTCGCCGACGGACACGTCGTCGATGAAGCCGTCATAGTTGACGGAGACCCGGTTGCCCGTCCCATTGGCCGGGTCGATCGTGAAGGTGATGAGCCCGCCCGGCTGCATGTCGATGGGGGACACCAGGTCGCCCGACCGGACTTCCGGGCCCTTGGTGTCCAGCATGATGGCCACGCACCCTCGGCCCGACGCGTTGTACTCTTTGACCAGGTCGACGACGGCCTTGTGGGAGGCGTGGTCGCCGTGTGACATGTTGAGGCGGGCGACGTTCATGCCCATGTCCGCCAGGCGGAACAGGGACTCCCGGTCATCGGAGGTGGGCCCGATCGTGCAGACGATCTTGGTCTTGCGGGGCAGGGCGTGGGTGTCGGGGGCGAGGAGGTCGCTATCGGGAAGGAGGGGGAGTGAGCGGGGGGATATGAGGGTCGAGGTCGGGAACGAGCCCCCCCCCCCCCCTTCGTCTGTGTGGTTCTTCGCGTCTCCACCTCTTACCCGTCGGAGCTCGCCGCCTGCTTGCCCTTGCGGGCCATGGCGCCTTCATCCAGGGAGACGCCCTGGGCGAAGCCGGTCAGGGCGGCGAGGGGGGAGGCCGGGCGGGAGGAGGAGGAGCTGTGGAAGAGAGAGGGGGCGCGTTCAGTTTTTTGTTTTTGTGAGGGCGTCAGCGAAAGGGAGAGCGAGTGTGCCCGGGCCCTCCCTTTTCTGACGTCCCGCACACGCGCAGCCCGTGTGATGTATCAGGCGCCCTAGCGGCTGGGGTCGACAAGAGACGGAGCGGATTTCGGCGCCCGTACGCTGGCTCTTTGGGGAAAGAGGGCGAAACGAAAGGGCCAGCATCGAGAGCACGAAAAAAAAAAAAAAAAAAACTCACCCTCCGTCCATCGCCCGCGCCCGGACGGCCAGACCGCGCCGGGCCTGGTGGGCGCGGGTGAGGGTGGCTGGAGGGGCCGCCACCGCCGCGCCGGTCGCCTTCAGGGAGGCGGCGTGCATGGGGGTAGGGGGATGTTGTGGAGAAAGAGGGGCGAGGAACTGAAACAGGAAAATGTGATGCACTAAATCAATCGCTAGCCGCATGCGGCCTTTGCAGCCCGACCCGCCGCCGGACCCGGTGGCGCCGTCCACACCACCAACAACGCTTCTCAATGCTGCCCTGATGAGCTGGCTTGCCGCCGACCCCCACACCGCGCCCACCCTGTCCTGGGCCGGCAGTCCGCCCTGCCCTGCCCCGGACCTCGCCCGCGCTGTCTCCTCGTTTGCGGCCCTACTCTCAGCCGGGGCCGGGGTGGTGCCTGGGCCGCCGCCTCCGCCTGGTGCACGCCCGCCGCCGGCCTTGATCATCGGATTATACCTTGGCCCGGGCCCTGCCTGGGTGGCGGCGGCGCTAGGGTGCTGGGCCAGCGGCTGCGCGTTCGCCTCCCTCCTCCCAGGCTGGCCACCCGTGGTCGCGGCTGCTGCGCTGGCCCGCCTCGACCTGGCGGCGCTCGTGTGGGCGGACGAGGGCAGCAGCACGCCGGGCGGGAGCGGCCGCCCAGCCTGGCCCGTCAGTGCGCCCCTCGTCCAGTTGCCGCCCGGCTTTCCTTCTCCATTACCCTCGACACACCCTCACCCTCCTCCCGCCTGGTGGCCAGCCACCGCCGCGCCCTCCCCTTTCTGCTACGCCCTGCCCACCTCCGGCACGACCACCCCCACCCCACGCTTCGTGCTGGGGACCTGGAAAGGCGTGGAGGCGAGGGCAGGGTGGGCAAGGGAGGGCCTGGGACTGGGGCGGGAGGACCGCGTCGCGTGCCTCACCGGGCCGACTGCGGTGGACGCGGTCGCCGGCGCCCTCATCCCCTTGCTCATAGGCGCGTCCGTCGTGTGTGCGGACCCCGGGGACCCTGCATCGACCGCGGCCGCCCTAGCAGGCGCCACCACCCTCACCGCAACCCCGTCCGCCTGGGCCGGCCTGCTTGCAGCGGGCGGGGCGCGCCTGGCGTTATCATCTTCACTCCGCCTGGCTATCTCGTCCGGCGAGCCTTTGCCCCGCCGCCTGGCGGCCGCGATTGAGGCCGCGCTGCCACCCAATGCGACCTTCTTGAACGTTTACGGCCTGACAGAGGCGGCGGGCGATTCGACGGCGGGCGACGTGCGGGCGTGGCTGAGGAGGGGCGAAGGCGGCGACGACCACGACCACCACCACGCCGCCCTCACCGTCCCCGCGGGCTTCCCCGTCGCGGGCGCGGCCGTGTGGGTGACCCGGGACCCATCACACCCGGCCCTGTCGCCTGCAGCAGCGGGGGAGGAAGGGCTGGTCGTGATCAGCGGCCCGGGCGTGGCGGCGGGGTACAGTGGTGAAGAAGAGGCGGGCCCCCCTCGCGCTTCTGCCTCCTGCTTTGTGGCCACTGCCGACGGCGCGCGGGCCTTTCTGACCGGCGACCGCGGTTTCTTGGACCCGCTCGGCGCTCTACACCTGTGTGGCCGGGTAGACCGGGTGATGAAAGGTGCGGGCGGGGCCCGCGTCGACCTGGACGCCGTGGAAGCGGCGGTGGCGGGCGGGTGCCCAGGCGTGGTGGCCGCGGCCGCGCTTGCGCTGCCCGGCGATTTGGCGGCCTCTGTAGGCCTGGCGGTCGCTGGTGAGGCGGGTCTCACATCTGGCGGTGTGCGGGCGTGGGCGGCGGCCTCCCTGCCTCCCGCTGCCCAGCCGGGCGCGGTGGCCGTCCTGCCGTCGGCTTTCCCCCTCCTGGGCCCTGGGGGCAAGCTCGACCGGCGGGCACTGGTGGCCATGTTGGTGATGCACGACACAGCAGCCACCGCTGCCGGTCTGCCGCCGACCCCGGGTGAGGCCACGGTCGCGGCCGCCATGTCTACCGTCCTGGCCCGGCGCCGAGACGTGAGCGGCCAGGCAGGTGCCTCCCTTTTTGTTTTGGAGGCGACCAGCGATTTCGTGGCCTTTGGCGACTCTCTCGACGCGGCGGCCGTGGCGGCCAGGCTGGGCGGCGGGGCGACGCCCGCCCTCATCCTGGCCGGCCGCACGCCCCGGGGTGTCGCCCGCTTGCTTGCTGGTGGTGGGGTGGCTGGTGGTGGGGTGCCAGCAGCAGCCGCGGCCGGCGTGCCTGCCCCTCCCCCCTTGCTCGACCCTGCATCGCTTTCTCCAGCCGGCGGGTGGCGAGTTGCCTGGCGAGTGCCCCTGCGTGGGTGCGTCGACGCCCCGCCGACGCTCCTGGGAGGTAGGAGTGGCCACCTCCTCGCCTCCTCCCACGCAGGCGACGCGGTTTGCGTGGAGGCGGCCACGGGGCGGGTTGCCTGGCGGGCAGAGCTCGGGGCGGCCGCGGATGAAGGAGGAGCGGCCGTGCTGGGCGGTGGTGGTCTCTCCTTGGTCGCTGTCTGTTTGGCCGCCCTGCCGTCCGGCCATGGTGGCGGCAGCGGCGGCGGCCTTGCCATCCTGGACGCCACCACGGGCGCCCTGACTCGCCCCCTCCTCCCCCTGGGCGGCAGCCCGCGGGGGCCGCCGACAGCTGACCAGGCCGGTGATGGCTGGTGGGTGGGCACGCGGGAGGGCGCGGTTGTGCGGGTGGGTCGTGGCGGGGAGGCGACCGCGCGCTTCGAGGCCGGCATCAGGCTAGTGGGCGGGCCCACCATCCAAAGGATGATGCCGGATGGGACGGCGTTCCTCGTCGGCACGGGGCCGGCGGGAGCAGCCACCCTGCTGCGGCTGGCAGGTGGGTCGATCACCCCGGCCTGTGAATGGTCGCTCTCCCCCGCGTCGGCGCCGCCGGTCATCATCGGGTCCCTGGTAGTCGTCGTAGACAGCACCGGCTCTGCAGCTGCATTTGACATTACGTCAGGCGCCCTCGCCTGGCGGGCGGCCCTGGGCGGGCCCGTGGCGGCGTCCCCAGTGGCAGACACCCCCACAACCCTCATATTTCCTGTGCGGTCGGGGCGGGCCGCCCTGGTGGCGCTGGACGCCCGCTCGGGCGCCCGGCTGTGGGAGGTCGCCCTGCCGGGTGATGCCGCTGCCACCGGTGCCGCTGCCACGCCCGATCTGGCTGCCCAGGGCGGCGCCGTCGTGGCCGTCTCAGCCGACAGCGGCACCGTGGCTGCGTTCTCAACCGCCACAGGGGCCCTGCTCGCCGCCGCCCGCCTGCCTGACGCCGCGTACGGGGGTCCTGTAGCCATCAGCCCCACCCTCATCGCCTGCGGCTGCCGCGACGACGCGGTCTGGGGCTTGGAGCTGTGTTTAGAATAGTGTGTAGTGTAGAATCAACAATCCCTCTCAAAACCACTCCCCTCTCCATTTTTTCTTCTCACTTCCGCCCACCCCGCCGCCACCATGGCCGCCCCGCCGCCGCCACCACCACCGGCTCAGGTTGCTTCTTCTTCAACAACAGCGTGTCCACGCCATGCTGCACCGCGGCGACCGCCTTTCTGGGCGCGGCCGCCACGGCCCGGCCCGCGGAGGCAGCGGCTTCCGCGACCGCGCCAGCCGCGTCAGCAAATCCAAGGCGGGCCGTTTCCACCGCGTCTGCGACCGGGTGCGAGGCCAGAGGGGCGGGCGCAGGGGGTGCCTTGGCCGATGACGTGGACGACACCGCCGCCGCCGCGCGGTCATCAGACCAGAGCAGCCCCGCCCCGGCCCCCGCCCGCCCGCCCCGCCGCGCCGCGGCGGCCGCCTGCGCGGCCGCCGCGCCCTGGTAAGCCCCCGCCGCGGCCGCCGCTTCGGCCGCCTGTTTTTCGAGCTCACACGCCGCCTCCGCGGCCGCCACCGCCCGGGCTTCGGCTGCCCGGGCCGCCATGGCCGACGACGCTTCGTACGCGCCGGAAGCCCCCCGGGCCGCCACTCCGCCAGCCCGGGCCGCGCGCGCGGCTTCCGCGGCGGCGGACGACGCGGCCGCCGCGTACGCGGCCGCCCGCTCAGCCGCGTCTGCGGCGGACGACGCCGCCCGGGCCGCCATGGATGCCCGGTGGCGCAGCGCGGAGGAGGTAGAAGTGGAGGGCGCGGGCGGGTCGGCCTCCCGGGCCGCGTCCGCGCTCAGCGCTCGGGCGGGTGCCAGGACTGCGGGCGGGAGTAAAGGCACGTCCGGCCAGGCGTCGGCCGGCTTGGTGGCGTCACCCGCGGCAGGGGTGGAGGCGGCGGGCGTATCACCCGCGCCGACTGGGGTGGAGGCGGTGGCGGGCGCACCGCCCGCACCACCGCCATCGCTAGCCTGCCCACCCTCGCCCACCCCGCCGCCGCCGCTCCCCTCCAGCGTCTCCACGGGCTGGCCCAGCAGCCTGTCCGCAGCCGCCAAGGCGTCGGGGACCGCGTCGGCCAGGCGGGCTGCGGCGGCCGAGACCTCCGGATCGTCTTCCTCCTCCAGGATGGCCCGGGCGCGGGCCCGGGCGGCGGCGGTGCGGTCGGCGGCCGCCTCGGCCCGGGTGGCGCGCTTCTGGAGGAGCGAGGGCGGGCGCCACCGGGCGGCGGCGGTGGGCCGCCCACCCTCCACCGCGGTCGGCGCCAAGGGCGCAGCAAAGGAGCCGCCACCCTCACCCATGCCGGTGCGCGCCAGCCCGCGCCCAAAGACCGCGCCCGCCAGTGCGTGCGTGGCCCAGCCGAGGCCGAGGGCGATGCCGACCATCAGGAGGCAGCCAACCGGGTCGCGGCGTGGGCGCCGGCCATTTTCGTTTTCGGCGCCCCACGCCTCCAGGGGCGGCGCGTCCGCCGCCCAGGCCTGGACAGACTGTGACGGTGCGGGGGATTGCACGGTCGGCGGTGGCGCAATCCCATTGGCCTCCGCGGCGGCCGCCTCGTCCGCCCAGTCCGAGGCGGGTGTGGAAGGGGTGGTGGCGGCGTCATCTGGTGGTGGGAGAGAGGGTGCGAAGGTGAGATTTTGTGGGTGGTAGGTGCCTCCTTCTGGTCAAACCGGGACCACAGCGGGGTGGTGCATCCCTCAGGCGAGCCAAGGGTGGTGGTGGTGGAAAGGATGCACGCCGCCCCCCCTCGCTGGAAAGTGATGTCAGGCGATGGGGGGACGCGAGCGTCTCGCGAGCCGCGCTGGCGCCGCTGATGCCGACTCTTTGCTCTCTCCTATCTACCTATCCACTCACTCGTCCGCCTCTTTTTACCCAGCCAGGCATCCGGAATCAACCCACTCACGATCACAAGCGATCGGGGTGGCAGGTGCGGGCGGGTCGAGCTGGCGAGGGCGCCGCGACAGGCGAGGGTGCGCCTGCCTGTCGTCGTCGTGGGGATGGCCATCATCCTTTTTTCAGCTGCGTACGCGTGTCCGTGTGTGCGTGTTTGCGGCGCAGTGACCGGAGGGGAAAATCAGGCCTCTGTCTCGCAAACGCACGGTGTTGTCGAGATGAGAGAGTGACGGACGGGCATTACAAAAGTCCGTCGCCTCTCTTTTTCTCTCAACCCATGGAACAGTCGGCAAACAAGCGCGCACGTCAACACCAACACCATCTCTCTCCCACACACAAAATCACGCACACACACACACACACACACACACAATCACGCGCGCACACACACACAAACACGCACACCCACCATTCTCTCTCTCTCTCTCTCTCTGACCACAATTTTTATTGTTTGTGTCGTTCAAATGAATCGCCCTCTCCCACCCTCATTTTTACCCTCAATTTTTTTCACTCACTGTGCCTCGCCCGCGACCGCCATCCGCTCGTTGTCCAACAAGCATTTGGACAGGTCCACTCCCTCCAGGACGGTGGAAGCCTTGGTCTTGGACACCTCGCCGGGTGTGGACGGCAGGCCAGCAGCGACCTCCCTGCCACCCGCGGAGAAGGTCCGCTTGAACCAGCCCGCCTTGGCGGGGGTGGCGTCGACAGGCGTGCCGTCGTCGGTCAGGCTGCGGGGCGGGGTGCCGGGGCCCGCCGAGTCAGCGGGCTGGATGGGCCAGATGACGGGCTTGTCGTCCATCCAGGCGAGGGGGCCGATGGCGGCCCGGGCGGCCGCGGCGGCCGCCTCGCGGCGGGTCACCTCGGCCGCGCACGCGCGCACGTTCGCCTCCATCTTGGCCTCGTTGACGCCCTCGTCGCCCCAAATCCCTTCCTCCCAGCACGGGTGGCGTTCCTTGATGGCCCGGGTTGCCTTCCAGACGGCGGACGTGCATTTGAACCCGCCACCGAGGCCCAGCTGCCACAGGCGGTCGCCCGGCTTGATGCCTGCAAAGTGTTCAGCGTATGCCATCGTGTACCAGGTGGACGCGGCGGACGTGTTGCCGAACCGTTCTAGGGTCTTGCGGGAGGCCTCAAGCTGGGAGGGGGCAAGGCCAAGTGCCTTGTCAATGGCGCCCAGGACGGCGGGCCCGCCCGTGTGCAGGAGGAAGTGGTCAAAGACGTCCCCAAACTTAGGCTTGAAGTTGGCCGGGTCGGCGGCTGCCCGGCGCAGCTCCGAGAAGGGTAGCACGTGCGGGGCGAGGCGGGTGATGTTGACCCGCATCGCGTCCGCCGCCACGTGCAGCAGGGCCCGCTCCAGGAAGACGCCCCGGTTACCCAGCGCGTCCTGGGTGTTGCCCATGCACGTGAAAGCCTCGTCCTTGGCGGCTGCGTGAGTGCGCTCGGCATGGACTAGCTCATACTTGGAGTGCCGCTTGTCGTTGGTCATCAGGACGGCGGCGCCGCCCGCCCGGAAGAGGCAGTTGACGATCAGCATGGTCTTGTCCTCGCCGAGGTACCTAGGAATGGATGGAGGGCGAGAGAAGGGAGTGAGGGAGACGGAGGAGGTGAGAGCGCTGGGGTGCCTGGAGAAGCGCCAGCCTGGAAGCTCTTGGAAGCTTTCCGCTCACCCCCCCCGTTCGTCCATTTCTCCTCTTTCCTCCAATTTCCTCACTACACCGCCCCCACAAACAAAAACTCACCAGGAGTTGGTCAGGTTCTCCGTGTTGAAGATCAGGACCTTGGCGCCCGGCTTCATCGTGCGCAGCAGGCGGGCCGCCAGGTCGGCGCAGACGACCGAGGTCGCGCACCCCATGCCGCCCAGCGAGAAGGTCAGGCAGTCGGAGCGCAGGCGGAACTTGTTGACGATCTGGGACGCGATGGAGGGCGTGGGCGAGAAGCAGGAGCAGGCGGTGATGACCACGTCGATCTCCTCGGGTTTGACCCCCGTCTTCTTGAAGAGGTCGCCGCAGGCGGCCTCCGCGATGTCGCCCGTCTCGTCGATCGCTTCCTGGACGGACGGCTTGTAGCCGGGCACCTTCATGTTGATGATCGTCTTGGTCAGCGCGGTTTTCTCGGCCAGGCCCGCGTTTTTGAGGACTTTCTCCATAAACAGGACGGCCGACTCGGAGAACATGCCGGACTTGCGGATGCCCCAGATCAGGCGGTCGATGGGCACAAAGTCCTCGGGCGGGGGCAGGTAGAGCGCAAAGTCCTGGATGTAGGCGCGGTTGCCGGCGGGGACAAAGGGCCGGGTCAGGCGGCCGAGGACGGCGGCCCGGGCGGCGGCCGCGTCGGCGGCCCGGGCGGCGCGTTCGGCGGGGGTCGAGCGGGGGCGCGGGGCTGTGGGGAAAGGAGAGGAGAAGAGGGCGGGAGAAAAGGGTGAGAGGCGTGGGTTGATGGATGCGAGGAGAAGGTGCGCGTGCCACCCTGGCGGAGGTCAGAGGGACCGAAAACAAAACGAGGCGCGCGCTGGTCTAAAACTCAGGCCGCCCGCCCGCCCGTCCTCAAGTATAATCACAAGTACATGGCTTGTCAGGTTTTGGGGTGATCAAGCGGGAGGGCTGGCGGCTAGGGCCGCGCTAGCGGCCGCGCTCTATTAAAAGGTGCACTTTCGCATCAGTCTGCTCACGCTGTCGTAGACCTAGCTACGACTTCCGGCCCGCGCCCCCCCGCCCCCCGCCCCCCGCAGTTTATACTTAGACATGCATGGCTTAATCCCCCCCTGCCCCCCGCCACCTCTGCTCGCCGATCTCGACCTCCAGGATTGCGTGCAAAGACATGCGTGTTGAGGCGTGAAAAGTGGGGCGTATCACGGGCGGGACGCTCCCGATAAAGGGCAAAAAAAAAACAGGCAGTGCTCCGACCGAGCGTTGGGGTTGGCTCTCCACAGGCCCAGGGCTTCGCATGGCCGGCGCGACTCGCGCTGTCACTCCCATCATTGGGTAGATTGTGCTTATATAATTATGAGAAGGCACGCAGCGGGGAGGTCGCCTGGGCAGTTCGGGCCGGCAGGGCGCCCGCAAGGACGGGACCCCGTTGCGGCTGCTACTGCGCGTCGTGCGCAACGATTCTGGCAACTTTTTTCCGTGGTCCACCACGCATCCATTTGGCGGCCACGCACACCCCACCCTCCCACCAGAGCACTCACTCATAATCGCGTCAGCCATTGCGTGGGGAAGTATGGGTGGGTAGGTCCTGGGAAGGGTGTCACGAGAACGGAAAGAGTGAGAGCGGGGCCGACGCAGGCGTTGCTGGCCTAAGCCGTCAACAATTCACTCTCGGATCCGAGTTGGGGCCCGTCAACCAACCCGGGCGACTAAACGTCCAGCGAATAGCTCGCACAATAGCATTTGTTCATCAGTGCGGGCGGTCTGCATTTGTGAGGCTCACCTTGGTGGCGGTGCGGAAGGATTTGATGGAGAGGCTGCGAAAATTGAGTCTATGCGTCGCGACGCAAGGCCAAGCCGTGCTCACCACACTCGCCGCAGAAACTTTTTTGTCAAACAAACATGCAACACTGCCTCCTCGGCCCCCGCCCCA
>Ga0315287_10001077_pt1 | contig 24693 bp, 15 predicted proteins | sample YL17G11_0_MG_FD_205037 | JGI IMG/M metagenome (GOLD analysis project Ga0315287, IMG submission 205037) | Sediment microbial communities from Yellowstone Lake, YNP, Wyoming, USA - YL17G11_0 | ecosystem: Environmental > Aquatic > Freshwater > Lake > Sediment | place: USA: Wyoming | collected... | reverse complement strand
TTGATCGAACTTAACAGCACTCCTCTCGACCGCGTCCTTGAAGAGGCGGCGTCAGCCAACCGGGATAGTTTGAATGCTCAGTTGCCTGCGCTGGAGGAAGAGATAAAGGAAGGCGAAGCGCTACAGAGGAGAAGACACGAAAAGGCATTTTGCGCACGATAGCGGCAATGCAGCACTTACGATTCAATAACTTACGATCTTCTTGAAGAGTAAGATTTAGTCGTCGGTTGCTCAGCGAAGAATTTCAGCAAATCAGCAAGTTACAAACACAAGCGTGCTTAAAATTCCTTTTCGTGTCTTCTCCTCTAATGGGGGGGGGCAGGTCAAACGCCTACAATACGTCAAGAGCGAGGCACCTTGAGAACCGTGTCCTTATTGGCCCAGAGCTGCAGCGCATCAAGGTAGCTCATGACCGACAATTTTTCTTGCCGAAGTTTCAGGACGTCCAAGGCTGCGAGAACCGAGTCTTTTGAGTGTGCGAGCTCGTTTAGACCGGCGTTGGTCAGGTCGGAATCGGATTCCAGCGACACGGATACGACCCCTTCAGGCTCGGCAATCTCCGCGATCTCGACCAACACAGGTTGCCCGGATCCTGTCCATCGGCGTGTACGCCGGTGTTTCTTGACCAGCACTGGGGTAGCCGCTGGCGTAGCTGCACAAAACAACGCACGGATCGTTTGCGCATTAATCGGACCAGAGGGGATTGAGGGAAACTCCACGTGGAGTGTGGGCCCCAAGACATTCGTGAGCATAGTCGGAGTCACATCTTGTACACGAATGGTGCATCCCTGCGGTTCATCCCACAACTCAAGTTCACCGTCACGACCCTCAAAATACTTCAGCTTCAAACCATCTTTATCGCCAAGGCCGGTTCGTAGCTTCACGTTGATCGTGGCGTGAGGGATATAGAGATACTCGTCCTGCACGGGAATCCCTTTGCCCGGCTCAACGTCGGTGCTCGCGTATTCCTCAATAACGGGAAGCGCTAAGAACGCTTTCTCAAACGCGTCCGAGACTGTTCCAAATCCGCGCCATTCCCAGTGCTTGCCATTTGCCATCAGGAGACTCCTCAGGTTAGTCGGTCAGATGTCCTCTTTACCTTGCTTGTGTGGAACGATAACAAATGAGGATCCGTGTTCTTTCCTCACCCCTTGATATCACGGTGGTGGACTTTCTTGCCAAACGTGAAACGATGGAACCGTTCGAGGCAAGGCCGCCCAGCACAAGCTCGCACCATTACGAAATAGATAGAATCTTTGTCTCAAGTTGTCCTTGGCAGCAGCACATTTCCCGCTCTCAAGGGGCGCAAAGGGGTCGCAAGGCCACACCGTGAACTCCATCCCGAATCGCCCCGCCATCTGGGCTACCCGCCTTCCTCGCCGAAGGCGCAGCCCCACTCCACACTCAACCGCTGTCAAAAGCAGTTTCCCAACCGTTTAAATCGACCCTTGCTCCTGGAGAAGTAGCCTGGGTGGGTTCAAGGTCCTAGTGCAACACCTGTATCCTGGAGATTCCAGGAGCGAAGGAGTTGTCTATGGGACACTATCACCGGTTGACCCTCATGGAGCGTGAAGAACTCAGTCGTATGTTCGCCGCGGGGTATAGTTTGCGTGCGACGGCGCAGGCGCTGCAGCGCGCTCCCAGCACGCTGTCACGTGAACTCACTCGACACCGCGCCAGCCCGGTGACCTATCGCGCAGTGCCCGCCCATCAACGGGCGACTCGGCGGGCCCATCAGCCACGGAAACCCCGGAAGCTCGCGGCTCATCCCCGGCTGCGCCGGGCAGTCTTGGCCCGGCTGGCACGACGCTGGTCGCCGGAACAGATTGCCCACGACTTGCGCCAGCAGTATCCTCAAGACCCCGCGATGCAGATTTCGCATGAAGCGATCTATGCCTATCTCTATGGGTTACCCCCCGACACCGTCAAGCGCGCCCTCACTCGGGCCCTCCGGCGGCGACACCGCTTTCGGCGGCCCCACAAGGTCCGGCTCTCGTCGCGCGCCGTCCAGGAGATGGTCAGCATTGATGACCGACCAGCCGAAGTGGCCGCGCGTGTCGTACCGGGCCATTGGGAAGGCGACTTGCTCGTCGGCCATGCCAATGCCTCGGCGCTCGGGACGCTCGTCGAACGCACGACGCGGTTTACCCTGCTGGTCCCGCTGAAGGCCAAGCATGCAACCGCAGTACGGCAGGCCTTTGTCCGGGCTGTCCGGACCCTGCCGCCCCAGCTCCGCCGGTCCCTCACGTATGACCAGGGGCAGGAGATGCGCGACCATCGGCGCTTCACCATCCAGACGAAGATGCCGGTCTACTTTGCGCATCCCCACTCCCCCTGGGAACGGGGCACCAACGAGAACACCAACGGGCTCTTGCGGCAGTTCTTTCCCGCCGGCACCCGGTTCAATCGCGTGTCACGACGAGAGATTACGCGTGTGCAGACGATGCTCAACGATCGGCCACGGAAAATTCTGAACTGGGACAGCCCAGCTCATGCGTTTCACCACCTGTTGCGTTAGGATCTTGAATGCACCCTGTCCCCTTTTCCTGCATTTGTCCCCTTTTCCTGCCTTTTCGAAAAATCAGCCTGGCCCTTTTCCCCGGCCTCATTTATTTCTCACAGGCTCCAACGGATAAATCGTGACTCCGTCATAATTTTGGTCCTGAGGCAAGGCAGAAGCTGGAGCATGTAATTTCCAGCCAGCGCCCTCCATTTTTTTTAAAGTTTGCCATGATGTTGGCTGAGCTCCTGTTGAATGAAGCTCCGACCAGTAAATATCTGCACGAACCGGCTCGTCTCTCACTTTCTTTACCGATTCTAACAAACGTGCCAATTCTGGACCGCATTCGCTACAGGGACTCCTCTTGAAATTACTGATAACGATACCTTGAACATGTTCCATAAGGTCTTTGCGCGAATCAAGCCACACCACGAATTGATGCTCAGCGTGAGATGTATTTCCCGGAGGATCAATATCTGCTGTATTCCAAGAGACAACGTTTACCTTATTTACCTTCGTTCTCGCTGGTGTCCATACTGCTGCACCGTGTTCAAGAGTAGTTTTCCACGGGTCACCTGCAGGTTTCAAAAGCGTGGCGGGCAGCTCTGCCGGCACTTTCAGTGTGAGTTGAACAGAAGAGACAACTTTTCGTCCTTTTTTTATTGGAACAGTTCGCCTTAACTCTGCCAAAGGTAGTTTGGGGCTCGCTTCAGCAATAATTACTGAGACTCCTTCTTCATTTTCTCTGCTCACCTCAAGAGACTTCAGCCCCTTTGGTTCTAATCTAGCCTCTACCCTGTTGATAATAGCCTTCGCCTCTTCCCGCGAGTGCTCTACTCTCAATTCAGCAGCTAGGGCTTTCCACGCTTGCTGCCTCACATCGGTTGTTTCATCACCTTTTTGCTCTTTTGCCCTGTCTTCTGCCTTGCTCTTGTCCTTCCCAAATCCCAATAGCTTCCCAGTGCCTTTGGCCAGACCAACGATCTTATTAACTAACAAAACAATCGCCTTATCTATCGGCGCCCTGATCTTTTGGATGATGGATCGAATTTCGTTACTAAGCCCGCCGAGGCGCAGGAGACTTGCCATGAAACCGATCGTCACAGGAATCGTTTGCGCGAGGGCTCGTTCGATTTTGTTTGCCGCTCCGGTGATGTTGCCAGATACCAGATTGACGATGGACCCGGCGATCGCTTCGAAGAGCGCGCTAATCTGGTGGGCGCGTTCGATCAAGAAGGTAATGATGCTATAGATAGTTTGTATAATCTTCACAAGTCCTGATACCGGATTAAACATCGACACGACTGTCGCCACAGCGTTCTTGACGACCTCTGTGATGAGCCAACTCTTGACCTCCTCCATCACCATATCTTTCAAGTTGCCAAGGTCAACTTTGAGCATCTCCCAGAGACCACCCAAACCTTCTTTCGTAAACGTGGCAAAAATTTCCCAGGCCTTTCCGATACGATCGACATTCTTCTGGCCGATTTCTGTGGCAATCTTTTGTTTGATGTTCTCGATTGTGAGGCCGAGAATCTGAAGCACCAGGACGAGAATGGATTTGGGACTGAAGTCCTTGGGGAGCTGGACCCCGGCTGCTGTCATCGTGCCAAACAGCCAACTCACTAGCCCTTCTTTAAGATAGATATCTTTTTTACCCAGAAATTGTGTGAACCCCTGATTGATCGCCTTAATGAGCGTAATGAGAAAGGCTCCTGGGTCCTTAACGATCTCCGTCAGAGCATCGCCGGCACGATTAAAGAGACTCATGAATTGCTTGGCATCGACTCCGGCCACAGTTAATGCCTTTTCAAATGCCCACCTTGCTCCACGCTCCCCCAGGCTTTCTTCCCGCTCAGGAGCAGGCACCTGTGCAGATGCTGTCTCCGCACGTTGCTCTTGCAGAGGAACCGACTCATCCGTCTGAGATACCGCCCTCTGGACACTGGGCCGCACATTGCTTTCCTGCTGCACCACATGAGTCAGCTCATGCGCGAGCAATCGCTGCCCGTGTGTAGTCCCAGATGCGTACTGTCCTGCTCCGAACACCACATTGTGTCCAAGCGTGTAGGCGTTCGCATTGATGGATCTGGCTGACTCAGCGGCGCGCTCATCGGCATGCACGCGCACCTTGCTGAAATCGTGGCCGAAGCGTGGCTCGAAGAAGGCGCGGGTGGTGGAATCTAGCGCGCGGCCGGGGCCGAGGCTGTGCAGGAAATTGTCGGGCACGTAATCTGTGAAAGATGTTGCTAGTGCGGCCGTTTTTCGTTGAACAAGTCCTTGGTCGTTCTCGTTCTTTTTACAGGTCGGACAGGTGGGGCCGCCGGCGGCGCAGGTCGCGCAGCTTCGTTGGACAGTCGGTGCCGCCATGCGAAGCACTTGATCCGCGACACGGTCAGCTTCTTGTTCGTAGAGATCATCCGGCTGGCTGACCGCCAGCTTTGCTTGAAGGCGACCGGACTGCCACAGGCTTCTCGTGCCGTCCGTTAACGTGGAACGCGGGCTTGCCCATGGAGCACTGAGACAAGCATGCGGCGTGGCGAGGAGAGACGGGTGCGCGCCAAACACATTCGCTCCCGGCTGCTTCGGCGCCGGAACTGCGGCTGGCGCAACAGTTGTTCGTTCACCACCCATCATCGCCCTCACACTACGGGGTCAGATTCCACGCAGCAGGGAGAGGCAGCCCCCCCTGCTGCTCCCTACTTCTGTGGTCCGGTCGGACTTGCCGTACCAACTTGGGAGAAACGCTTCGCCAAATCCTTAAGATCATTCTCCAGCTGCGTCAGGACCTGATCTTTAAACATCTGCAGATTCTTAGCTTCTTCACGTTTGGCTTTGGCCTGATCCGCTATTGCCGAACCGCGGGCCTTAGACTCAGGAGATCTTTCTATCGCGGTCTTCACCTCGGACGATTTAAGTAGTTGAAGCGTAGCATTGGCCTCTTGTTCATGACGAACGGCGGACGCGTGTAGTTTTGTGCCCAATCCACCCAGTGCTAGGCGCACCTCCGTCACCATCTCGCCCGTGTCGCTTCCAACCGGCTTCGCTTCTTCAGTGGGTGTGATTCCCACAATCTCTGGTACGATGATAAGTGCGCCTTCCGGCACTCCATTCTTAAAGTCCAGATGAGGGTTCGCACGAAGTAGTGCGGCCTGCGCCTCCTTAATTGCTGCGTCGTCTTTGGCGGGCTTGATATCGAACAGCCGGCTTATCAACTCCGTCGGGTTCCGCTCTCCTAAACCTATCGCCACTCGCATAATTGTTCTCCTCATGTGTTATCGCAATTGAGCTGGCCCCAGGGATCTCCTATGGGACCGCCACCTTTTATTTCAATAGTACCCTGTACAACATTTCCCAGAACAGTAAAGTGCCCGGGGCTGACATCAAGAGACATCGCCGGGCCCCTGGCAATCCCCCGGATATGGTTCGAGCTGGCAATAATTGTCCTGGCCTTAATCTCAATGACAGGCCCCGAATATGCCAAGAAACGCCAACAGCGGTTGTCAATAAAGGCGCAATCGCCTGAAACCTCGATTGTAACAGCCGATCCAGCTGTTCCAGCCGGTGAATATCCAGCAGCCGATCCAGCGCCCTGTACTTCCAGGAAGTTGCCATGAATTGCAGTGTTTTCTCGTCTTAGCGGATCCGGAGCGGCGCCCCTACCACTCGGAACGGGACCTCCTCCCCTGTTACTTACGTTTGGGAATAGGCTTTCGACTGAGAATGGGAATGGGCCATTCACGGTTTCCTGGGATGGCCCAATCCGCAATGCCTGCCAGCTTGACGTGCTCCCTTGAGGTGATTGCTGCAGACTACAGCGGACACGGTTATCGATCACGTCCACACTATCAAAAGGGGTGATCACCTCGATTCCAGATCCTCGCGCGTCCTTTTTGGGGATTCCCGGTCCAATATTGACCACTTCATTGCCTGCAATACGAACTGAGGAAGAAACTCCCATCACCTGAATGCCCGCGTAGCTCAAGGTTTCAACGGCGTTCTGCCCCACACCATTGATCGTATTGCCCGTGATCGCGCCCTGAGCGGTATTCATGAGGCGAATGCCCATAATGGCTGCGTCCGACGGTGCCACCTTTGGAGCGATATTGAGGAGTTGATTGTTCTCGATGCTGAGATTGTCGGCCTTCCCGTCATGCTCCATCACAATCCCTCCGGAGCCGACGCCATCAATCATGTTTTGCTGAATCATCGCCGACCGGACAGAGGCGCGGAGAGAGATGCCATAGCCAGTGACGCCGGTGATCCGATTCCCGATCACCTGACAGCCATAGAGGCCGGCGAGGTCGAGACCGGAGCGAAGGGCAATACCATTGCCGTTACTCTCGCCCCACGCCGCAATGTCATTGTTAATGACCCGCGCATTATCTACGCCAACGACAATCCCGTCGCCGGTCGCATGTATCTCGTTGCCCTTCACATCCAAGCGGGAGCCGGGTAAGACAACTCCTTGAGCGAGGATGCCGCTTTCGGTGCATCCATACACCGAATTACCGGAGATCCGCGTCTCGCCAAAGTGTAGGCTGAACCCGTCGAGGCTTATTCCCTTCTGCTTACACCACAGGAAGTTATCGTCGGCATAGAAGCCCGCTGTAAGCAAATAGGACCTCAGAGTTCTCTCCGCTACCATACTCGCAATACCGGTAGCCGCAATCAGTACGTTCTCCCGCAGAATCGTACCGAAAAGCCATCCGGAAAGACCAATCGCCGGTGCCGGACTTTCGGGCAGCTCTGCCAGGCCACCACCGGACCTCACTGGAACCGTATGTGCCAGGTCACCCTTATGCAAGACGATACACCGTTGAAGTGTCACCCCCATGCAGTTCCGGAGGGTAATTGCAGGCGACCTGGCCGAAGCCATGATCATCACATCCTCGATCGTCACACCAAAAGATTGTTCGCTGATGACGGCGGAACCAACACCCTGGTGCATGAGCACGGTCTTCCACCCATGTCCCCTCACCCGAACCGATTCCGCTCCATTGATGTGGAGGGAACTTCCCAGAACATAGTATCCCGAGCCAAGGCATACTGTGCCACCGGATGGCTTCACTTTATCGATCGCAGCCTGAATCGTCAGTGTTCCCGTGTTATGGGAATCAGCGGTCACACACACTGTGCACTCACACCCTTCACCCCCTTCAGCCACCGCATCAGGCGGCCAGAGCACCCGACAGGTAGTGGGCTGATTGCTTAGATCAAGCGGAAAAGTTACCAGTGCCAGCCGGCCATAATGGTGATGGATGCCCCTGGGTGGTGCCTTTTTGAGTTCTTCGATAGTGGCTTTGGCGCTGCCGGTGGCAATGCGGGCGGCGAAGGTCCAATAGTCACCAGTTCGGAACTTGCCTCCATTCGGATCGGTAGTGAACGTGATTTGCACGCCATGCTCAAGGATGATGGGGGTGCCACTCGGGGGCACAGGAATCACACCGGCTGGCACACCAGCGACGGAGATGCCGGTTGGGGGCAGGGGAATTCCACCGGCTGGCACACCACCAACGGAGACGCGAGTTGGGAGCAGAGGAATCATACCGGCTGGCATACCAGCAACGGAGATGCCAGTTGGGGGCAGGGGAATCACACCGGCTGGCACACCAGCGACGGGGGGATCGAGGTTATAGAACGGGCTCCCGTCCGCTTTGCGCACCTTGCCCTGCTGGTCCCAGCGGCGGATACGGGTGTGGCGGGTCGAATCAGTGAGATGGTCCGAACCGCTGGATGGAAACATGGCCAGCTCTTGTGGCGTCAGCGGCTGTTCGAGCGTGATCACCTGCGTTGTATCATCGACCGTCATTATCTTGCGCATCACGCCCGGCTGACCGGAAAACTCACGCCAATCGTCCGTTAGCTCAATCCAATTTCCTGGACTGAAACGCCGGATGGAATCCCACTTGACCCGATCAACCGTGATCTGCCCCCCATCAAGAGCTTTGACGGTGGTCGCCACTGAGGCATTCTCCCTCGACCACTTGAAGGTGGCGGTTTCTGCCGGACCACTATTATGGATCTCTACTCGGTAAAGCTGGTTCTCCAGACCGCGATACCCGCTGCCTGGCGGGATCAGACAGGGGCTTGGATCGGTGGCAACATCGACCGCCTCCGTGGTCAGCCGGCCGGCGGATGGCCGCGTTGTATCGAGCCAGCCGGGGATCTTGTCATCATCGGTAGCGCACGTTACAGTCGCGTTGGCTGGAAGGGGATGGATTTTCACCTGCCACACGGTCTGCAGCCTGGCCGTCGTATCGACGCCAATCGCCGGCTCTATCAGAGCAGGGACTTCAAGATGAGTCACTTCGCGCTGCCACACGTCAAGATACACGAGGTACAGACCACTCGTCGGCAGGAGCGGCGCATTGGGGAAATAGGGTTGCGCATCGTAGAACACGGCTTCTGTGCCACGTGCTTCGGCAAGCACCTTGTCGAACGTTGGGTGCCCTCCGTAATTTTCGGCGAGCAGGCCGTCCACGTAAATGCGTCCAGCGCCAATCGTCATTTGCTTGTTGGAATCCGTGCCACTGATTTCTATTTTGAAGGCGTTGGGCGTCTCCTTGGGCACGACACAACGGCCCATGATGTCCGTGATCCCCGCCCTCAAGCGCCGGTCCAGGATCTCCACCCCCTCGTTCCAGTCCGCGTCGAGCTGGACACGGCCCTGCTGCATCAGAACGCCGCTGAAGTGTTTGTTCGGGTCGAATCTGTGCCGGCTGTAATCACCGCTCATGGTTCTCTCCTTCGCTGTCTGTTCAGGTCTTCGTAAACGATGCCCGCCTCCAAGCCGAATCGCAAATACTCCTCAAGACGAACACGCAAGTTGGTCTCTCGTTGTGGCTGATATAAATCGTGGAACGCGCCCATTTCACTTTCATCGTCGGCGCCGGTCCGGATTTGTATCGGACAGCCCAGACGGAGCTGCCCATATTCCGGCTGGCCATAGTGCAGGGCCGTGAAACTAGGAACCAGCCAGCTCTCGACCCCGGCTCGAGTTGCGTCCCGCTGAGGCTGCGAAAGCCGCGCCTTGGCCTCCGTTTCAGCCTTTTCAATGCGCGCCGCGATCTCCAAGTCCGGCTGGCACCGATGCCGTCGCGGTGTGTGCGATCCCGGCGGGACATAGCTGAAGCGCACGCAGCCCTGCTGTTTCCGCTCAGAATGGATGGGAGCCATGAAAATCGTGTTCGAAACCAACTCCATCTCCACTGTGTAGACCGGGCCAATGACCGTACTGTTGATCATGCGAAATGGAGCCCCGGCCACCCCACCACCGAGGCCGGCATAGGCCACTGCTGTTTTGCTGATCGCATCCACGATACTATCCGTAATGGTCACGTGCGCATCCCGCACCACCCGCAGACCACCCACGATACAGTGATCAATTTCTACCGAAACATTCGGCGACTCCACGATCAGACTCGGAATGCCCGGAGAGTTCGGATCTCCATTGTTTTGAAGGCTCACCCCCGGCACCAGTGTGCAGTGCCGCAGCCGCAGCATCCGAAGTTTGTTATCCTTTTGTTGATTGTTCTCGCTATAAGTAGCCGGCACACGAAGCGTACCGCCGGTAATCAGCAAGCCATTCAGTGTAACTTCCGCGTCTGATCCACCACTGATCTGCATCTCGTTGCCCAACACCAGGGTGGGCCGATATCCATTGGCTGCCCGCAATTCGAGACGTTGCCCAGCGTTGACTTTGATGGTAAGGGTCTCGGTATATCGTCCACTGTCGCCGATTTCGACCGAACCGCCGTTGCGAAGAGCATTCAGCGCATTCTGGATCACCGGTAGTGGTGGGACCACAACCGGGATTGTCACACGTTGAATTGGTAGCAGTTCTGCGTCAAACGAAGCCTCACGCTCGTACTCGCCGCCGCCCATATCCATGCTGAAGCCGTAGTGGAAGGTGAGGAGAGGCGGTTTGGCAGGAGTGTCTGCAAAAGCGATCCTGCCAAGCACGGGGTCAATCGCGACTTTGCTTGCTGGTGGTTTGTGGGCCCATTCGCCACCAGCGATGTCAGACAAATCGCACACCACGATCTGCTCAACCCGCACCTCCACACCGTCTATTTGAATGAGGATACTTTTGTTGTTGCCATAGTAGGTGTCCAGATATTCGTGGAGCACACGGCGGCTGATCGGCGCCGGCACGTTGATCGGTTGGGCCAGATGCGTGATTTCATTCTCGGGCTCTGGCCGCGTAAACAGCTGCGTCTCGTTACCCAAGGGGCTGAACAGGTAGCGGTGATCATCCAGCTTGCGGGCCGGCGAGTCGGTCACAGCATAGGCCGTCAGCCGCCACAAAAAGATGCCGATGTTCGGGATGTTGTACCGCCCCTGGCCGGTGGCGATCCGGCGGACATCCACCGTGTGAGCGACGCTGTCGAAGGGGGTTTGGAGCCGTTCCAGCGGCTCCCAACGCCGCAGGTCAGGCGCATACCAATTCTCCGGGCGAATGTGATTCATGTACTGCGTGGTCGCCAGGAGTTGGAAGAATTCCACCGCGCGGGCGTTCCATCCCGTGACGTCCCGCGCCAGTTGTTCGAGCACCACCGCAGTCCCTTTGCGGCGGCGATAGGCGATGGTGTTGGCGACAGCGGCCCGATGGCTGAGCGTCTTGGGACTGACACGATGCACTCCCCGCACACCCAGAAGATCGCCGATATAGGGCACCACCCATTCGGCGCAGGTCTCGATGAACTGGTCGTCGTAGCGCTGCTCGAGGTCTTCTTCCAGGACAGCGACCTGCTCGGTGATGACCGCCAGCAGGGCCTTGAGCGGCCCGCCTTGCTCGGCATCACGCACACGGTAAATCGCCGGCAACAAGTCGTACAGTTTTTGCGGATCCACACTCATAGCATGCCCCCTAGCTCCAATGGCGCCGGATCCAGTGTCAGCAGCTCGGCGGCAGCCACCTCCCCGTCCGCCCCCATTTCCGGCACATCCGCCAGAAGACGATCATTCGCGACCGCCGCCTCGCGCGTCCGGTAGAGTGCACCCACGTCCACCGCCAGCACGCCCGGTACCGCTTGCATGACCGCGATGATTTCGCTCAGCATGACCGGCTGGCCGAACGCGCGCGCCTCGAAGGAAAACTCCGCGCGCACGGCCTGTTCGATATGCGCCAACACCTTCTCCCACCGGTCGTCCTCGTACACTTTCACCTTTCCCGCGAATCTGAACAGAACGTTGCGATACGACCGGACCTGAACCGTCACATACGGATCGCCGGCTTTCGCCAGCGCTGCCAGCAGGTTGGTGGAGGTAGCGCTGCCCGGCTTCACCTCAGCGCCGTCTGGCCCGGCGACGGTGATGCACACCCGGCGCGTCCGGCCATCCCAGGTCCAGGTGGCGAGCGCTTTGGCGATGCCCGCGAACGCGCGGGCGAAATCCTCGTAATCCTGCAATGAGACCGTGCGATCCAGGGTCAGCACCGTCAGCGGCGCGTTCCGGCGGACATCCGCAAGCGATTCGCGGTCATCCGCCTCGCTCGCCTCGAGAGGATTAGTGACGCTTCGCACCCCTAACGGCCGCGTCATCAACACAGTGAGTTGCCCCGCCTTGACATTGCCCTCCAAGCCGATGCCTTTCCGGTAGGTTATCCGTACATTCTCCTGGCCGGTCGGCACGCGCGCCCCGGTTCGCCCGTCGCCAAACTGCACCGTGGTTTTGCCATCGTCGTCCGTGTGGGTCGTGTAGACACGGTCGTTGGGCCCGCAGCCGTAGAGCGCCGGCACCTCATGCCACAAGAGATCGTTGACCCGCACTTCCAACGTGGATTCGGCCCCGCTCGACACGGACGCCTTAACATAGGTCAGCGGCGGCTGGCGCAACGTGAACCGCTGGTACGCCTGGCCCGCATCCCCGCTGCCCAGCACCTCGTAGACAGTCTCGCCATGGGTAGCATGCGATACATTGGCGTAAATCGTTACGGTCGTGCGGTCATAGCTGTTCTGCAGCGGCTTACTAGAAGTGATGGTCGTGCGGTCCCTGTCGAAAGACACTCCGATGATGAAGGCCACCTCGCTGACCGTTGGGTCGTCTTTGTCCGCCGGCATCAGAGCAAAGTGATCAGCGTTGGCCGTCACAGACCCGATAAACCCATCTCTGTCCATCAACAGCCACCTGATGCGTGCCGGAGGGGAGACCGGAGGGGAGAAAGGGGGCGCAGAAACTTTGGCGATCAGCTCGCTGGGCTTCAAGTGTACGCTCGCTGGCCCATCGGCGGAGAGCAAAGCAGGCGGCTCCATCACCTGTAACATATCCCCTGGCTGCAGGGGGACTCGTTTATCGCCATCGGCTGACTGCAAGAGCAAACCGATGACTGTGGCCCCGACCACGATCCTTATTCGCTTGCCACTGATGAGCAATGTCCGACCAGGCACAAGCCCCTCCACGATCCGGTCCAGGGCAATCATGTCGTCATAGAGAGGCTCTGCTAAAGGCTTTTCGGTAAGCTCCAGCTCCTCGCTTTGGGCAAAAACTGTGACCGCCCGCACTCCGCCTGCCAAGCTCCTGGCTAACAATCGCGGGTAGGCCTCTGCCAGAAGCATGCGGTTGAGTTGTTTAATGCCCTCCCCCTGCGGGTTTTCCCTAATCAGCTTTTGCGTCTCCTCTGACAACGACACCTCGGCAAAACGTTCTGAATTGAAGAGAGATCCTCCCGCAAGCAGCCGGTTCAATTCCTCAACCAAAGCCACTAGCAGTGATTTCGGCAGAGGGTCAGAGTTGAGGTATTGATCTAGCTGTTGCCGCGTGTCATCGGGAAGTTTCCCCAAAAGATACCGCGATAAAGGGGTGAGATCATTCTTCAGGGTATATACCAAAGCGGCAGGATCTTTCAGATCCTCGGGTTGAAAGGGCGATGAACCATTTTCAAATTTGGCGAGATTCACTCCTCCAAGCGTAACCCTAGTCGTCTTAGCGCTGAACGAATAATCAGTGCGGGACCATTCCTTGACACTGGTTGCCTGATATACCTCATCATCAGTTGGAAGGGATAAGACCAGCCAGCTACCCGGTGTGACCTTTTCGTAAACTGCATCCAGGTCGATTGTGTCGGTGGTGAGCTTGAATTGCGGCCTCCGCGCAACCTCGTATTCCAGCGAGTAGTCAACCGCAGCGTCCACAGCTGTCTTGACCCGATTCGCGCCATCGCTCACAGGTTTTTTCAGCACCGCATGAGCAAACGCGGCACCTGCCGTAGCGCCGATCAGCCCGGCTGCAGTTCCACCTAACACCCCGCCAGCAATCCCTCCGCCAACTCCTCCCCCTAATCCTCCGATCAGGGTTGGAATTCCCGGTACTCCTAAAACTGTGCCCGCTGTTGCACCTATGACGCTACCGGAGACCCCACCAAGAGCCGAACCTGTCAATGTGCCTAAGACTCCACTGGCGACTCCTCCAGCAGTGGCGGTGGAAGTTATGACGAGCCCTGGAGCAACGGCAACAGCTATTTCCGCAGCATCTTTCGCAGCTTTCGCTACGGACTTGGCCGTAGGTGATGTGGTCGCCAACTCTCCTTTGACTGCAATTTCAATGGCGGCGGCGGCGGCCGCCGCCGCCGCTGCGGCCACAGCATCTTGGAGCGCTTGATTTGAATCGTCGGCTAGATTTTTGATTTTCTCTTTGGCCTCTGTGGCTGCCGTGACCAGAATATTGCTGCCCAGCTTGGCGATTAGCTCGGCCAGAACTGTGTCGATCATGTCTGCTATCGTTATTGAATCATTTACTGGATCAGTATCCATCGTGCTACCCGCTGGTTCATTATCTGTCAAATACCAAATATATGCTTAATCCCGTCGACGACCTCATTCTGAGTTGGCCCGCGTCCCCTCTCTCCTTCTTTTCCCTTTAGGTTGGGAAGCATTCCTTTTATCTCATTAAGTATGATTTGTATTTCACCAGTCATTCCAGTAAAGGCGGCATTGATCGTGCCTTCGATCTTAGAGAGCTGGTCAAGCGCAGTTCTAAGGTCTGTCAGCACTGTTGTGATCGGACCAAGCCCCTTCCCGATCACTCCTCCAATTTTGGGTTCCAAGGTGTCTTTCGCATCCTTTAAGATCTTAAGCGCCTCTTTTGCTGCGCCTATGGCGGAGGTGAGCGCATCCGTTCGGGCTTTATCGGCGGCGGCGTGAGCCGCTTTTATTGCAGCAGCAGCGACAGCTTTAGCCGTGGGGATGACGACCGGAGGCTCTTGGCGGAGCGGATATTCAGGAGAATAGATTTTGAATGACGGCCATTCGTGTGTCTCCTCTTCAACTAAGTCTTCAGGGTTAGCCAAGCCTAAATAATTCGCTTTCATGCTGTTCGGCAAGGGCCGCCAATCTTGGGCAGTGGAGCCGAAGAGGGAGGCGCGCTGACGAAAGACGAAAATTCGTGAATCGGCGGGAAGCTTCCCGTCAAGCTCATGCTCCCATGTAACCAGGGTTCGTCCCCCGGCCTGATCCATCTCGACGGTCTGTAGTCGGCGGACGTTCCACCGATCGCTCCTAGGATTGTCTTCCTTTTCTTTGCCGACAAAGAGCAGCCGGTCGCCCGGCTTCAGATTCGTGGAAGTTCCGTTCAAATAGACGGACGTGTCTCCAGCGTGGAGGACTTGAGGCCCGGTCAACCTGGGCTTCAACGCATTCCACATTGCGCGCGCCTCGATCTTTTCAACGGTCTCGAAGGTCTCCGGCTTCTCGTCTGGGCCGGGGATGCTTTGGACCTTGACGCCGATGGGAATGGTCACCTTGCGCGGCGCATCGGGCGCCTCATCGAGCGTAAACGCCAGATAGGTGCCGGCCGCGACGCCGGGGCGCAGTTCGTAGCCGATCAGCCGGGCGAGATCCAAAATCGACCGGCGCTCAGTCGCGGTGCGGAGGTACGACTCATTGGCGATGCGCTCCTGGTAAAACGTCAGCACATCGGCGACCATCGCCCAGGCGTCCACCAACGCGATCGAAAAGTCGTCCTTCTCTCGCGTCTGCAACCCCGCTAACGCCGGCCGCTCCCGAGCCGAGAGCCGCGCCAGCATGGTCTGTGTAAACTGGGCATGTGTGCCCACACGGCAGGAAAGCGCCGGAAGACCTGGACGGTTTGCGATCACAGCCGGCGTCTGGGTGGTCACCCCGTCGCAGCAGCCGCAGTCGTTGAGATTGGGCACGCTCGGATCAACCGGCAGGCTCATTTCCCACCCCCAAGGGTCACGCGAAGCACGCCGTGCTCCGGAAAGTTACGGTCGTTGTCCAGTCGGGCGATTTCCAGCCTTCCCAAAGTGAGGGCACCGTTATCCATTGTCTCAGTATCTGTACCGGCTGTGTCCTGTCGTTTGAACTTCCTGATGTGGACAGACGCGACGCCCGGCACCGCTTGAGCTGCTGCATAGATCGGACTGCGATACACCGTCTGCCCGAAGGTGAAATGATCCGGGTGAAAGAGACCTCGCCGCCCGTCCGGCAAGTCTCGACTACTGAACACCTCCAGCAAGGCGGCTTTCACATCGCTGCGGAAATAGTCCGCTTTCACACACACATGCATCTCAACTTCGAGGGACACGTAACTCGGGCCATCGACTTCAAGGTCCTGCCCCGCCATGCGGTAGCGCTCCAGGCACCCGCGGAGCTTCGTTTCAAATTCCTCCTTGACAGGGGCTCCACCCAGACGATCGACGGTCAGAAACATCGTGTGCCAGCTTCCGGTCCAGCGCAGGGTGGCGGCGGCGCGCTGCACATCCAGGTCACAACGCTCCCTGACATCCCGGCGTATCACGAGGTCTTCATAGTCCGCCGGAGTCACCGCGCGCTCCTGGGTGCGGAAAGCGTAGGGCGCGCTTTGCCGAACATGCTCGATACTCTCCGGATCCACGCCGCCTCGCGCCGGCAGCAGATTCCGCACGTCCTCGATTCCGTTCAACGTCGTCACCACATGGGCGATCGCCTCTGCCCCCACGTTGCCCGCCACCCCGTTGCCGATGCGATAGGACGCGGTAAACTTGGTTTTTGGACCAGGGCGCGCGCCGTGCTGATCGTCGCCGAAACGAAGAGACGCCGTCCCGTCCGTTTCCACCTCAAGCACAAAGTCCTTGTCGAATGTCCCGCTCGCCAGCAAGTCGTGCCGAGAGTTCCAGGTCTTCTCGTTCAGGGTGATCGCGGGCAGCACGTTCTTCCACTCCCAACGAAACACCGCGGAAGCCGGGGCCTCTGGATCAAAGGCCAGCCGTACCTCTTTCTGCTTGCCATCGCTGCCCTTCTTAACCTTGAGGAGGGTTCCGGCTTGCGTTACAGGCCGCTCCTTGACCTGAGGCCGGAAGCGGGGCGGCACCGGAACGCGCGCAGGCTCCGCGCAGCGGTCATCGGCCGGCCGCAGCGTTTCAAAGAGAGTCGCCTCGGGAACCGTTCCCAGCTCCTCCTTTTCGATGGTCATCCCGTGATCGGCCACCACAATGTTGCCACGCGCCACACTGATTTTGCCTTGGTACTTCTGGCCGTGCTCCTTGTCCGTCACGTTAGAAGAGATGCATAGGGCAAACGGCAGCGCGTCCGCGGCGGCCCACTGAATCTCTGTGATAGGGGTGCCGGTCAGAGGGTCGGTCAAGTCGGTCAACTTGTTACCATCCTTCTTGACACAGATAACCTCCGTCAGGCGCACGGCATGACGATGCGCGGGATCGGCATCACCTGGTTCGCCCGTCTGTGGCCCAAGGATTTCTTCACAGATGAGCACATCCCCCGCTTTCAACTCGGAGTAATGCCCCTTCAATGTTGCGCGAGTGGCGCCCTTGGGAAGACAGCAGCGCTCGTTCCCCCACGTATAGAAAGAGATCTCGTTATGCGCTTCGCGCAGCGCCACATCATGCATCGTTTCGAACACCTGGGCGCCGGCGTTAACGGCGGCCTTCACTCGTGCTGATGGCAGCGGGCCGCGCGACACATCCACTTTAGTCAGCAGCATGGTCCCTGGACGATTGTCCGGCGGTGAGGGACCGAGAAGAACGCTTCCATCAGCCGAAGAATTCACCTTGACCTGCACCCAGACGCGGGCGTTGCAGCCATCGTGCATGAAGTAGTCCACCAGCCGGGCATGCCGCCGCACGGAGACGCGCTTGCGGGCGGTGCCCAGATAGGCCTCGGTCGAGACGGCGTCCTGTTGGTAGCTCAGGTGATCACCTACGTAGGCCAGCAGCTCGACCAATGCGACACCCAGGTCAGCCGGATTGCGGTCTTTCCACTGCGGCATCAGCAACGCCATGCGGTCGAGCATCAGCCGGCGGAAACTTGCGTAGTCCTTGGCCAGATAATCGATCTCTGGACTCAGGAGCGGCTCAGGCGGGCAGACCCGTTTTTCCTTGCAGTCGAACTCGCTGGGGCATTCGGCTTTGAAGGAAAAATCGACGGAGGACAGGAGAGGGTCAAGACCGAGAGAGGGGGGAACGGACGCCTCGACGAGACTGAGGGTATACGTCGAGAAGTCCCCCACGCCGTTCGCGGGATTGCCATCGTCATCCACCGTTACGACGAGCACTGCGCCGTCATAGCTGACGGATACCACCTGGATATCGGTGATTCGCTCACCGCCGGTGACCGTAACGTTGTCGCGCGTGAGATTTGGGGGCACAGGGTTCTTGCCGGTGACACCCACGAAGTGGACAAAGAGCTGTCGTTGGTCCGGGGAGACCTCGAGAAAATCGATGCCTCTCAGGGTGGGATGCGCTCCCACCGCCATTCGGCGCCGTTCGTCGCAGCAAAAGTAGATCATCCCGCCGCTCCCCCTCGTTTGAACTCCGCCACCTGGCGCTGCTGCGTGCGACGAATGGTGTATTGGACCAGCACTTGAAGTGTCGAGTCCTCGCTTTGCACCTGGACTGCCTCCACCTGGATGAGATCGCCCAGCCACTGTTGCAGTGCCCCTTGCACAAGAAACTGGGTGGCGGTGGCGACCTCATTGCTGCATGGGGCGAAGAGCAGTTGCATCAGCCCGCTGCCGAAATCCGGGCGGTTGACCCTCTCGCCGGGAGATGTGAACAGCACCTGCTCGATCAGGTCGCGGATATGGTCGTCGCCGGTGGTTCCGGCGGTACGCCCATGGCCGTCGAAGTGAAAGGGATAATCTATCTGCATCACGTCCCCTTCACGCGCATCTGCGCGCTCGCAACGGTCAGGCTGACACCGTTCGGCGTAGTCGTCGCCTGGCTGTCCTTGAGCAAAACCGGCTCGCCCCCCGCGCGCACGCGGACGGCCGCGCTCGTCCATTGCGCCGTCACACACGGCATGGGCACGCCCGCGGCGGTCGTGTACGGACAGCCGGAGATGGTGTAGGTGCTCGTCTGTGTCACGATGAACTGGCCGTTCGCCTTCACCCGGCTGCTGGTACTAGTCGGCGTCGCCGATCCGCCGTGCGAGCACATCACCGCTGCGCCCTTATCGAGGAGATAGGCGGACATCACGTCACCTCCAGCGCGCCGTTGTTGAGCGAAATGCTTCCCGAGCTGATCGCAATCTTCTGCGATCCATTGCTGAGTTCGATCCCCTGTGTGCCCATGACAATTTTCAAGCCGCTGGTCGTCTCGATCGTGATGCCTCCGGAACCTTTCTGGTCGTTCAGCGTGATGGTTCCCGAATCAGTCTTCAACACTTTCATCTCGGCGACTGCCGGAGAGGCAGGCGCTTCCCCCGTGTCCCAGAAGCAGCCACTCCAGATGGGGTAGTCGGGGTCGCCTCCTTCAAATTCCACCCAGATATTGCCTCCCACAGGGGGGATGACGAAGAAGCCCACATTCGGCCCCGCATACGGGACACAGGGCATAGCCCAGCTCAGGCACCCTTCGCCCAGCACCGCCGATACGCTGATCCGAATTCGGCCCAACTGCATCGGATCCACGTTGCCCTCTACCTTGCCGCGATACTTGCCGAAGAACTGGTTCATGGCGTCACCACCGGGGTCGTTGCCCCTAGACCCTCGCGCGTCAGAGTGAAGCGCTGCCGATAGGACTCCTTGCGGATGGTATGGGTCACACGCTTGACGTACCAAAAGCCGTCGTGACTAAAACCGGCGCCACGTAGACCGACGAGCCCTCGCGGCTTGAGCAGATCGCCGTAGCGCAGGGCGTCCAGTTCGCCCTCGGCGACGACCGAATCGACCGAGGCATCGGTCATGGCTTGGGCTCGGGCAAGGGCCTGCGCTCTATTCAGGCCGCTTTGGCGGAACTTGGTGCGGCGGACGTTTGGTTGGTTGACCGACCAGTCCGGTTGGCTCGCCAAGGGAGGTCGTGTACTGGCAAAGCTTTGCACCGGCGTACTCTTATTGGTGTCCCGGTCCTGTATCTTGCCCGACACCAGGGTCGGCTCAAGCGCGCTGTTCCGGAAATTGATCGACTCAACGTTCGTTTCTGCGCCCAGGTTAACCGAGAGCGCGCGCTGGGGGATACCCATGCGGACAGGAGGCCCCCAGTAGGCGATATTGGCCAATGGGGCTGGCCCTGGGGTGACGTAAAACACGTAGGCATGGCGTCGCGCCATCTCCTCAAGGTACTGCCGGTCGGTCCCTTGCTGCACCGGGATACGCTCTGTAGGAGGGGCCGGATCGAGCATTGCGGGTGGGATGACCAGGGGAATCAGCCCGTACTGGCCGTACGCGGCAATCAGCTTGAGAGCGATCATGCTCTCGCCCTGAGACGGGTGTTCGACCGATTTTTCCTCCCGGTCCATCATGACGCTGATATCTTCGCCGGTGATGACCAGGGTCGACGCGCCTGGTTGATTGGACGGGGATAGTTGCAGGTGGGTCATGATCCCGTCCATGAGGACCCGCGGGGTGGCATTGATGGTCACGATGAGTATGACCCGGTTGAATGTCTTGACCTGGGGACTCCGGAATAGCGCGTAATCCACGAGGTCTGACGGCCCTGACCGGCCGGCTTGAAAGGTAATCTGGAAGCCGGAGCGCCCCTCGTCACTGTGAGTCACCTCGACGCTTTCCAACGCCTCCATCAGCGGTGGCAGCGCAGGGACCGGCACCGTTGGGCCGATCAATAGCGTCAGATGAATGCCCAGCAGACTCATCGCTCTGCCCCCTTTATATCTGCGGTACCGGCACCCGAATTGTCCGGCCCGTTTCTTCCGTAAGATCGCACGGATTCATGGCGTTATTCGCGTCGCAGACGCGCCAGAATTGCTCCGCGTCGCCCAGCGTCCGCGCCGTGATCAGGTCGAGCCGATCCCCTTGAGTCACGGTGATCTCAACCAAGAGCGGCATCTCCTGCCCTTGAGGGAGAAAACGCCGTAGTTTGTACGTGGCAATCCGGCCATCAGGCATCGTGAGCTGGGCTTCCGCCAATGCATAGTACCGACTCGTAGGCTCAAACATGGTGTCCCTCAAAACAGCTTGATGTTGCCACCCCCGGCCGCAGCCAGGCTGTTGACACTTCCAAACGTGGCCATGGTTTCCTTGACCACTTGGTGGGCCAGAAAGAGTCCGTGGCCGAGATGCGCCTGGGGCAGATCGTTATAGTTCAGGACCCGCAGCCCCAGAGACACCTTGGCGCGGATCGGGTTCAGATTCACATCATAGGCTTCTTCGGTAATGCTGAAATCCGTGAGGCGCACCGGCAGCACCCGTTTCGGTCCCCACACGAACACGGTAAACGGAGCCGCAGGAGGAATGATCTCGATGGTCCCGGCGGCCAACAGCAGGGTGTTCGCAATGATTAGGGCACTCTTCGGATAGAGGAGCATCTCCAGAGCGGACAGTTGCGGGTAGATCCCCATGCCCACTGCATTGGGATCTGCCTTTTCCAGCTGATCCGTCGCATCCATTTCCACGTCCACTTTGATGGTCTCCACCGGTGGGCCTTTCAGCCGCGACACCTCGGACCGATCACCGCCCGCGCCGCTCATCTGCGCCTGCAGCGTGCGCGTCATGGTGTCCGGGTTGTACTGGAATATGATCACGCTCGCGATCGGATTGGACGGATCAACCGCAACGATTGCGCCCTTGAGCAATCTCGGCGAGTTCGTCATTTGGTCCTCATTTTCACGTCCTTCATCTCGCCTTCCCAGCTTCCCACTCCGTCATTCCCGCGCAGACGGGAGCCAGGGTTTGATGCATGGAATGCACCCTCCTTGCTAACCTAGCTAGCTGCTCGCAGCATGCTCACGCCACCACTTTATCGCAGCGCAAACGCGATCCTCCGGGGGCTCCTTGCCCACACTTGCCCAGTCCGTTCGCTCATACTCGCCAATAATCTCCAAGAATGACGCGACAGCTTCCCTCTCAATTCGTGTCAATCCCTGCGCTCTAATCCAAAAGAACTCCCACGCATCACCAATTCGTTGGTTTGGAGGTGTGAGATTGAAAAGCACAGAGTGCGGTGCAACGTCGAGGTCGTAGTATGCATCCAAACAGATGGTCATGTAGGCAGGCAGGAAGTACCGAAACGCCAGCGGAGTAAACAACGGCAGCGCCGTAGCATGATCGCGGACTGTCTCACGCGAGATTGACCTCCAGTCTTTTCCCCGGAATGCGGTGGCTATCTCCACGCACTCGGGATCGTACCCAGTCTGATCCAAGACAAGGTTGCCATCACCAGGGTAAGGCACCTCCTCAAAGGCCTTAATGATCTTGGCCTTTACCACTTGGGCTTGCGCTGGAAAGTTCATCCGTTGCACTTCTCAGACATCACTTTCTGACAGTGGCGGTTTGCAGCGTAAACATCAGCGATTTGTCTCATATGACCCTCGTAACCAGGATCGCCAGGCTTCCAGCAGTCTCTCTGCATCTTTTCCCTGGCCGCTATGCAGGCATAGCCCGCCGCAACCTTTGCTGTGGCAGAAGCACAGGTATCTGTCTGCATCGAGCAGCTGTACCCCTTGCATGCCTTCTTCACCGCCTCATGTAGCAGCGTGACAAGCGCGTCGGAACACTTTCTACCCTTCGGTTTCTTCTTCTCAGCCGCCTCTTTCTCAACTTTCTCAGCTGCCTCCTTTTTTAACTTTGTAGCTCCTTTTTCTACCTTAGCTGCCTCTTCAGCGGCTTGGGTTGCTTTGCTTGCCGCTTTCACCTCCTTTAGGCCCTTTGCTACACCCTCTTTGCCCAATTTTATGGCAGCTTTCTCAGATATTTTTATTACACTCTTACCCCCCATTACCCCTAGCTTTACACCGTCTCCCCATGCGGGAACCATAGCAACTGCAGAAAGTCCGGCATTTGTCCAATCTCCCTCTACAACATATATTGCAGCGTTTATCCCGTCAGGAATTGCTCCAAGTACTGGAATAAATCCTGCGATGTCCAATGCACCATGGACAATATCCATTGCAGATAGATCTTCATCACGTTCAAATCCTTTGGAGTCATTTGATTCTGCTTCTTCGACCCCCTGTCGCATGATTCTTATATCGCCACCGCCGGTCGCTGACTGCTGCTGCACCACATGCGTTAGCTCATGGGCCAACAATCGTCGCCCGTGGTAGGTCTCCGGCGCGAAGCGACCTGCACCAAACACTATGTTGTGGCCTACCGTGTAGGCATGGGCGCTCACGTCCCGTGCTGATTGCTCGACGGCTCCGCCGGAATGTACCCGCACCCGCGAAAAGTCGTGAGCGAACCGCTGCTCCATTTCGTGCCTCAGGCCGGGCTCTAAGGGCGTGCCGGGACTGGAAACAACGCGCTCGACACTTGCAGGCAACACTCGCGCATTACCAGATGGACCCTGCACAAAACGCGTGGTTCGAGCGTTTGCAGGACGCGCCGGTGAGGCGCTGGGTGAGGAGCTGATTGCATCCGCCATGTCCTCGGCTTCGGATTCAAGCACGCAGACCCCGCTATTAACGGTGTCTGCATGCTTTTGCAATGGAGCTTTCTTCACCGAAGACGCTGTCAACGCAGGGTTGCCGACTGCCTCCTCCAAGAAGCCCAGATTGCCCTTGACCCACAGACTCATGGGGTTGGCAGCAGTCTCGAATGGAGTGCCGGCCTTGCGCGTCTTCAGATGCTCGCGCCACCCCGGGATATCCTTGCTGTTGTAGAACCATGTGAGTACCAGCGGATCCCCGGAGATGTCGGTCCCGTCGACCTGCTTGGCCACATCGGCGCCTGCTTTCATGATCGCGCCGATGTATGTGATGGCACCTTCCGGTGTCGCCAGAAGTTTTTTGCGGTCCTCGAAGCTTTGCTTCGGAATATAGCCCTGATCCTCAGCCTGCTTGGCGACCGTGTTCTCGCCGGACACCTTGTTGGTCTTGATATGAACCTTACCTGGTCCAACTGAGCTGGGCGTCCAAGCGCCTCGCACATTCTCGATCGCTTCCCAGGCGATGGCTCCGGCGATCGCACGGCGATCTACCTGGAAGCGGGACTCCGCAGCGACGATCGTCGCCGCTTGCTTTTGTAGCCACTTCGACACTCGCTTTTTGGGATCGCTTGAGATCGGAGCATCTGCGAGTTCGTAGGAAAGTTCCGCCTTCTCGGCCTCACGAAGCGGGCTGGCACATTCGGCACCTGTCGGAACGACATCTTCGTCATAGCCGGTAGTATTGCGGCATTCCGCGTTGTAACGCTTGATTTCCTCTGGATCGGGCAAACCGGCATCACGGGTATTGGCGCACCCGCCCAGGCGTTTCACGCAGGCTACTTGCCATTCGCGGTCCCGGTCCGCCTCGCGCGCGATCCTGCGGCCGCTCGCATGAATAGGGGACAGACCACGTTTTTCACCATCTTGACCAACACGAATCCCATCTGAACCTGATTGCTGCACAACATGCGTCAACTCATGCGCAATCAAGCGCCGCCCCTCGTGCGACCCAGGCGCAAACCGACCCGCACCAAACACAATGTTGTGCCCCACTGTGTAAGCATGGGCATTGACCTCTCGCGCCGATTGCTCGGCGGCTCCGCCGGAATGTACCCGCACCCGCGAAAAATCGTGACCGAAGCGCTGTTCCATATCCTGCCGCAGCACGGGGTCTAATGGCCTTCCAGAGCTGGCAAGGACACGATCTACGCTGGCTGGCGCCGTACCGGTCTCTCCGGTCGCTTGCCCGGTGAAACGCTGAATGCGCGGTGCGGCGCTGTGAACCGCGGAATGTGCCGGCACTGCCAACACCTGATCAGCGACCCGATCGGCTTCCTGTTCCAGCGGGTCGTGACTCGCGCCAATTGCACGCTTTCGTTGTAGCCGCGCACCATTCGCTCCCACCAGCTTGTCCTTC
>Ga0315287_10001076_pt1 | contig 24695 bp, 24 predicted proteins | sample YL17G11_0_MG_FD_205037 | JGI IMG/M metagenome (GOLD analysis project Ga0315287, IMG submission 205037) | Sediment microbial communities from Yellowstone Lake, YNP, Wyoming, USA - YL17G11_0 | ecosystem: Environmental > Aquatic > Freshwater > Lake > Sediment | place: USA: Wyoming | collected... | reverse complement strand
CGTGGTAAGGGGGATCCGCGCTGAGGGCGGCGCCGGCTTCTCGCGCAAGGACGTGGACGATCTGGCGGCCGAGGCCGCCGTGTTCGGAGCGCAAGGGCTGCTGCCGGTCTGGCTTGACAAGGATGGAGGCCTGCGTTCCCCTCTCCTGAAATTCGTCGGCGAAGAGCGGATGAAAGCGTTGGCCGAGCGGCTGTCGGGCGAGCCCGGCGATCTGCTCCTCTTCGTGGCCGACCGCAAAGACGTGGCCGAGCCCAGCCTGGGCGCCCTGCGCCTCTCCTTGGCGTTGCGCCTGGGCATCGAGCGTACCGGGTGGGCGTTCTCCTGGGTGGTCGACTTCCCTATGTTCGAGTACGACGCCAAGGAGAAGCGCCTGAAGGCCCAGCATCACCCGTTCACCAAGCCGCGGCTCGATCGCCTCCAAGACCTCACGGAGCGCCCGCTGGAGCTGGGCACCTACGCCTACGACCTGGTACTCAACGGCGTGGAGCTGGGCAGTGGATCTCTACGGATCGCGGACCCGCAGGTGCAGGCGGCGGTCTTTGGGGCTCTCGGGCTCGACGAGGAACAGATCCAGCTGAAGTTCGGCTTCCTGGTGGAGGCTATGGACTATGGGATACCTCCACACGGGGGGATCGGCCTGGGGCTCGACCGCATCGTGATGCTGATGGCCGGCGAGTCATCCATCCGCGAAGTGATCGCCTTCCCGAAGACGCAAAGCGGGTCGTGCCCCCTCACCGGCGCGCCGTCGCGCGTGGCCCCCGACCAGTTGCGCGAGCTCCGCATACGCACCGTCTAGGGCCGGCGTTTTCTCCCGCCCGCGTCGCTCGCCGATAGCGCTCAAGTTCCGCCCGGAAAAAGCCGAATACCTGGGGTGAGAGCCGTGTGTGCGGCTGGGGCGGGCGGACAGGCGCGTTGCCTGTCACAGGGTCGTGTGGTACCCTCCGGGTGCTCGACCTTGTGCGTGATCTGGCCCAAACTTGAGCCAACACATTGTGCACGGGAGGCACGTTTTCCTGAACGGCGAGTCGCCAATCAGGGACTGCCACCCACCTGCTTCGGCAGGTTCAAGTGCATGCCAGACACGGCAAGGTGGAGCATTTTATTTTGGGAAGGGTTGACATGTCGGGACGAAGTAGACAACGGGCCGTTCTCCTTCTGCTCGCGGTAGGTCTGGCCGTTTTCCTTTGGGGTTGCGGCGGCGGTGACGACGGCGCCACGACCCCGTCGACTCTCGTGAACACACCTCGCGCCACTGCCCCACAATCCGTGGGAAGCGCCGTCGAAGACCTGCTCTTGACGAAGCTCGCAGTGACCGAGGACACCCCTGAGGAGTACGTAGCCGCCATGGGCCAAGCCCGTCCAGTGGCCATACTCTTCTACGTGCCGGGCAACGTGGACGACGCCAAGGTGCTGGAGGCGTTCAAGGCCGTCGCGCCGGAATTCCCGGAATACACCTTCCTGGCGTACGACTTCAAGACCCCCAGCGCCTACGGCAACCTCTCCATGCTTCTACAGGTAAACTACCCGCCTGAGATCGTGCTCGTCGACCGGGGCGGTACCGTCCGGGACATCTGGAACGGCTACGTCGACGAAGGCACCTTGAAACAGAGTCTGATCAACCTCGGGCAAGGATGAGGCGACCCTGACCTAGATCTGTAGGCGAGGGCCGGGTCATCCCGGCCCTCGTGCTATAGAGAGGGTCCTGTGCAGTCCACCGGTGACGATAGGGGGGGCATGACGGCGGGTCTCGCGTACGGGACCCGAGTGGCCGAGCGCCTTCGTTCGTGCAGCCTTTCCGGGCCTCTCTTGGGGGCACACGCGGCCGGCGAGGCCGGAAGCAAGGACTGCGGAAGCGTGGTGCGCATCGAACTGCGGATGCGGGCCGGCTCCGTCGAGGAAGCCCGCTACCAGGCCTATGGATGCCCGGCCACGCTGGCGAGCGCCAGCCAGGTCTGCGCCAGCGTGGCCGGCCGGTCCTTTCTCGAGGCCGCTTCTGTCAGCCAGGCTGATATCTGCCAGGCACTTGGGCTGGTCCCTTCAAAGGAGTACACCGCGGGCGTAGCCATCGACGCCCTTCACGAGGCGCTCACAGCGGCCCTCGGCTCGCCCGATTGCGAGGTAGGTGCCGTCGCAGACGAGGGGCAAGCGGGAGTGCTTGTGGGCATGAGCGGCGGAGTCGACAGCGCGGTGGCGGCGCTTCTGCTCAAGGAGAGAGGCTTCTCCGTGGTGGGTATCACGCTGACCCTCTGGAACGACCCGGGGGTAGCGGACGAGCGGAGCTGCTGCTCGCCTGAGAACGTGGCCCGGGCGCGAAGGGTGGCGCACAGCCTCGGGATCCCTCACCTTGCTCTCGACGCCGCTCCGGCCTTCTTCCGCGACGTGGTGGACTACTTCATCTCCGAGTACGCCGCCGGTCGCACGCCCAATCCCTGCGCCAAATGCAACTCGAGGGTGCGCCTGGGGGTGCTTCTCGAGGCGGCCCGGCGCCTGGGACTTTCCCACGTGGCGACAGGCCACTACGCTCGCCTGACCGGTACGCCTCCCCGGATCGCTCGAGGCCTCGACCCCCTGAAGGATCAGTCCTACGTCCTAGCCGAGGTGTCTCCGGCGATCCTCCAGCACGTCGTGTTCCCCTTGGGCGAGATGCACAAGCAGGAAGTCCGGGAGAGGGCGGCGCGTGCCGGCCTGGAAGGCCATTCGGCCCCCGAGAGCCAGGAGATCTGTTTCGTGCCCGATGACGATCATCGGCGCTTCCTGCGTGAGCGCCTGGGCGCTCTACCCGGGGACATCGTCGACACCGAGGGCCGTGTTCTGGGGCGTCACGAGGGCACCTACAACTTCACCATCGGACAACGCAAGGGACTGCGCGTGGCCGCGGGGGATCCCCGCTACGTAGTGGCGATAGAAGCCTCCGACCGCCGCGTCGTCGCCGGCACTGCCCGGGACGCAGAGGTAGGGGCCGTGTCCGCGGCTGGATTGGTATGGCACCGCAACCCAAGCGGTAGACCGCTCACCATTCAGGTCCGTTCCGCGGGCGCGGCCCTGCCCGCGGGCGAGATGACGGTCGTCGGCGACGACATGACGGTGTTCCTGCGAGAGCCTGCGGCCGGAGTGGCGCCGGGTCAGACCGCGGTCGTGTACGAGGCCGGTGAGGTGATCGTTGCGGGCACCATCACCTCCACCAAGGTATGGGCCGGCAGCACCAGTGACCCCGCGGAATAGCAGGGATTTGCCTGTGGTATAGTCGGTGTCGTTCTCCAGCGAAGAGAGAAGGGGGCCGGGTATGGAGTGGGACGCCAATGCCATCATGGATATCTGCATCGGTATCTTCTTCGTGCTCTTCGGAGTGGGGCTCCTCTATATGTTTCTTCGCCTAGCCGGGGTCTTCACGCGCACCACGGGCATCCTCACCGACGTCAATACCGAGGTCCTCCCGCTCCTTACCCGGGTCGAGACTACGCTCGACCGGGTGAATGCGGAGTTGGACCAAGTCGAGCAGATCACCACGTCTCTTGCTCAGATCATCAAGGTGGCCGAGTCCACCACCACGGCAGTGCACGGCGCCGTCGCGACGCCTATCAAGAAGGTGGTCGGCCTGTCGGCCGCGCTCACCGAAGGGATCGCCTCGTTCGTCGCGGGAAAAAGGAAGGAGAGCTGATGGGCGGTTTACGTTCGTTTGTTGTTTTGGTCACAGGGGTGGCCATAGGGGGATCTCTAATCCTCGCGCATCGAGTCTCGCAGGAAACAGGCAAGAGTCTGCCTGAGGCTTTCGCCGAGGTACCGGCCGAGGCCCAGCGCGTGCTCGAGGATCTGAGGGCGCGGGTCGAAGAAGCGGTGGAGCGGGGCCGTCAGGCGTACGGGCAGAAGCAGGTCGAGATGGATACATACCTGAGTGGCGGCGGTACGTCGGAGTAGCGGCGGTGCAGCTGGCTGAGCCGAGCGATATGTCCGATATCGTCGTCCTTCGTGCTCCTCGGGGAAGGGGTACTCTACCCGTGATGCGGGTGGTCATAGGGGGAGTGGCATCGCGCCATGCGCTGTCGGTCGACGGGCTTGACGATATCGAGCTGGCCCTCGAGACCCTGTTCAGGGAAGAGCCCGTCGAGGGGAACGACCTCACTCTTACCGTCTCCGTGGTGGGCGAGACGTTCAAGGTCGCACTCGGGGGGCTTTGCAGCCAACTGGTAAGACAGACTCTTTCCGGGACTGAGGGCAGCGACTTCAGGAGGGACGCCCTGTCGGACGTCCTCCGGATGCTTATGGATTCGCTGGTCGATGGGTATCGGACGGAAGATGGGCCCACTCCCGGTTCCTTCTCCGTCGAGATGGAGAAACGGATCACCTAGGTGTCACGAACCGATACCGCAGGAGTACCGGCGGAGGCAGCGAGCGTGACCATGGCCTACGGCGACGGACCAAAGACGATGCCCGAACGGGACCTGCTGGTCCTAGTCCGCGATCACCAAGACCCCGCGGCCAGGGAAGAACTCATCACTCGCTATCTGCCTCTGGTCAGGAGTCTGGCGCGGCGTTTCGCGTCGCGCGGACAGCCGCTGGAGGACCTCATCCAGGTTGGCAGCATCGGCCTCATCAAGGCCGTCGACCGTTTCGATCTGGATAGGGGAGTAGAGCTCTCCACGTATGCCACCCCCACCATCCTCGGGGAGATCAAGCGGTACTTCCGTGACAAAGGCTGGGCCGTGAAAGTCCCCCGGGCCCTTCAGGACCTGAATGTGCGGCTGAACCGGGTTACGGAGTCATTGACGGTCGAACTGGGAAGGTCTCCGACTATCAGCGAGCTGGCCGCGGCCACCACAGCGTCGGAAGAACAGGTCGTTGAGGCCCTGGAAAGCGGGCGAGCCTACAGCGCGGTGTCCATCTTCTCCGGCGGCGGTCCTGACGAAGAGGAATCCGTGAGCCTGCTCGATTGTCTTGGGGCCGAAGAAGAAGCGTACGAGGTGTTCGAGCAACGCCGGGTGCTCGCTCCTGCCATGGAGCGGCTTGATCCTCGTGAGCGGTTGATCCTCCATTTGCGGTTCTTCGAAGGCATGACGCAGACACAGGTGGCGGCGCGGATAGGCATCTCGCAGATGCACGTTTCGCGGCTCATCAGAAAATCGATAGAGAATCTCCGCCTGTACATGGTGGAAGGATCCCCGACCGGCGGCGCGGGGGAGAGAGGCAGGGTTTGATTAGGTGAAGACGGCCGAACTGCGAAAGATGTACCTGGACTACTTTGTGGAGCAAGGCCACCTGCTCGTCCCCAGTTCCTCTCTCGTCCCTTACAAAGACACCTCCGTACTGCTCACCACTGCCGGCATGCAGCAGTTCAAGCCGTACTTCATGGGCCTGTCTGAGCCCCCGAGCGGCAAGCTCACCAGCGTCCAGAAGTGCTTCCGCACTTCAGACATCGACAAGGTGGGACTCACCGCCCGGCACTGCACCTTTTTCGAGATGCTGGGCAACTTCTCCGTGGGCGACTACTTCAAGGAAGGGGCTGTGCGGTACGCCTGGGAGTTCTCCCTTGACTACCTGAGCCTCGATCCCGATCTGATCTGGGTCTCGTACTTCGAAGGAGATGACGAGATCGCCGCCGACGAAGAAGCTGTCGGTCTGTGGGAATCCGTCGGCGTACCGCGGGCTCGGATGGTGGGCCTTCCCCGCAGCGCCAACTTCTGGGGACCGGTCGGGCCTACGGGCCCCTGCGGCCCCTGCTCGGAGCTGTATTTCGATCGCGGACCGGACTACGGCTGCTCCGACCCGGATTGCCGCCCGGGCTGCGACTGCGACCGGTTCGTCGAGTACTGGAACCTTGTCTTCACCGGCTACAACATGGGCGAGGACAGACAACTCACCAACCTGCCCAAGCAGAACATCGACACCGGGATGGGCCTCGAGCGGGTGGCGGCGCTCAAGCAGGGCGTCCCCGCGGTCTTTCTGACCGATCTGCTGAAGCCCCTGGTGGAACTGGGGGAGGAGATCGCGGGCAAGCGGTACGGGGAAGACCGGCAGGTGGACGTCGCCCTCCGCGTGCTCGCCGACCATGCGCGGGCCATGTCGTTTCTCGTCGCCGACGGCGTCTTGCCCGGCAACGAGGGCCGGGGGTACGTCCTTCGCCGCATCATCCGCCGCGCGGCGCGCTTCAGCCGTTCGGCCGGCATGGAACCGCCCTTCCTCCAGCGCTTCGCCCAGAGAACCATCGAACTCATGGGGGGGACCTACCCGGAACTGGCCGACCGGCGCGAGGCGATCCTGCGCACGGTCGGGTCGGAAGAGGAGCGCTTCAATAGGACTCTCGACCAGGGGCTCGTGCTCGTGGAAGAAGCGATCGCCCGCGCCGAGGACGAGGGTAGCAACGTCTTTCCCGGCGCGGTCGCCTTCCAACTGCACGATACCTACGGGTTCCCGATGGAAGTCACGAGAGAGATCGTCGAGGAGCGCGGGCTGACGCTCGACCTGGGCGGCTTCGAATCCTCGATGGAAGACCAACGCAAGCGCGGCCGCCGTGCCCAGAAGGGCGGGGACGCACTGCAGGACGCCATCGTGCGCTTCGCACGTCAGACCGACCACGCGACCGAGTTCAAGGGCTACGAGCGCGAAGATCTCTATACGGTGGTAGAGAACGTGGAGACCCTCGAAGACGGACGAGTGTTGCTCGCGCTGCGGGAAAGCCCCTTCTATGCCGAGATGGGGGGCCAGACCGCCGACACAGGCCTAGTCGAAGCCGACTGCGGTAAAGTGCAGGTGGAAGACGTGCAGCAACAGGGCGAGGTCCAGGTGCTCATCGCCCGGCCGCTCGAAGGGGAGATCGAGGCGGGTCTGCGGGTCAAAGCAAGCCTTTCGTCCAGCTACCGTCACGACGTCGCCGCCAATCACACCGCCACCCACCTGCTGCACTACGCGCTCCGCTCGCGTCTGGGCAAGGACGTGGCGCAGGCAGGCTCTTCGGTTCGCTCCGACAAGTTCCGCTTTGATTTCGCTTATCACGAGCCCATAAGACGCGACCACCTCAAGGAGATCGAGGAGTTGGTCAACCGGCGCATCGTGGAAAACCATCCCGTTCGCACCTTCACCACCAGTCTGGAGCACGCCCGCGATCTGGGGGCAACCGCCCTGTTCGGCGAGAAGTACGGCGACTTCGTGCGGGTGGTGGAGATCGACGACTTCAGCCGGGAGTTGTGCGGGGGCACTCACGTCGGTTGGACGAGCGAAGTAGGAGCTTTCAAGATCATCTCGGAGAGCAGCGTCGGGGCCAATGTGCGCCGCATCGAGGCGGTATCCGGAAGGGCGGCTGTGTCGTACTACCGGGACCGCGACCTGCTGGTAGGCGCCGCGGCGTCCTCCCTCGGGGTGACCGAGGACCAGGTGCTGCCTGCGCTTGCCAGGCTGCAGAACAGGGTCGCCGCGCTCGAGAGCGAGCTGTCGGGCTTCGTGTCGCGGGAGGCGAAAGACGTGGTCGCGTCGCTCGCCTCCGAGGCTGTGCGCCACGGTGGAGTAGCCGTGGTCGCGGCGGCGGTGGAAGCGCGCGACATGGATCACCTGCTCGCTCTCGTCGACCAGGTCCGTGAGCGCACTCAGCCGAGCGTAGTGGCACTGGGAGCGGAACTGCAGGGCAAGGCGGCACTGGTTGTTAGCGTGAGCCCCCAGATAGCTGGGGTAGATGCGGGCCAGGTAGTGAGGACTGCCTCCCGAGTCTTCGGCGGGGGTGGGGGAGGCACATCTCATCTTGGCCGGGGCGGCGGCGGGGACCCCCTCAAGCTAGATGACGCCATCGCCTGCGCACGCGACACGGTTCTGACGGGTCTGAATGTCTAAGTGCGAGTCTTGGGTATAGACGTGGGGACCAGCCGCACCGGGGTAGCCATTTCGGACTCCCTGGGAGTCACGTGTGCGCCGTTGCCAGTCATCCGGGAACGGAATCGGGAGCGGGCGCTTCTAAGAATCGTCGCTATCGCCGATGAGCACGGTGCGGACGAGATCGTGGTGGGGCTCCCGCGCCCGCTGGCAGGAGGGACTAACGAGCAGATGGAGGCCGTGGTCGCCTTCAAGGAGCAACTAGCGACGATGACGGCGACGCCGGTCCTGACCTGGGATGAGCGGTTCACTTCGAAACTGGCGGGAAGCGGCGCGAAGAAAAGCGGAGAGCAGGATTCGGTAGCCGCATGCTATATGTTGCAGGACTATCTTGTATGGCGGTCCAGGGGCTAGGTGGAGAGAAAGATGAGCGATTGGTATTCAGAACTACCACGGGCGGGCGAGAGCTACCCCGTCAAGAAGAAGAAACGGCGTTCGGGCAGAGCCTGGGCCACCCGCATAGTCGTGGTGATAGGCTTCTTCGCCTTCATGTACGGCGTCTACATGGTCGCCAATAGAGGGCACGAATGGCTGCAGGCCAAAGCGGCGGAAACAACGTCTACGAGCCTCGCTGCGAGTGTGAAGGTCATAATCAGCCCGGGCATGACGGCAACGCAGATCGGCCAATTGCTTGAGGACAAAAGGGTCATCGGCTCGGCCGCGGCCTTCGTAGACCTTGTCGCTTCGCGGGGAAGCGACGCGAAGCTACTGCCAGGCACGTACCAGCTTTCCACGAAGGCGCAACTCGTCGCCATCGTCGACAAGCTGGAGAAGGGCCAGGCCGCTAGCAGCGCCAGCGCCGATACCTTCAAAGTCACCATACCGGAGGGTCTTGCCGCGAGCCAGGTGGGCTCTTTGCTGGCGAAAGCCGGCAATGTCAAGGCGGCCGCCACGTACATTGATCTAAGCCAGCAACCGGACAAGTTCGTGGTTCCGAAGATCGGCGGAACCGAGGCTGAAGTCACCATGCTCGAAGGCCTGCTCTTTCCCGACACCTATGAGTTGATGACCGGGGACGGTCCGACCGAGCTCATCGGCGCCCAGTTGGCGGCCTTTGGCAAGAAGACGGCCTCGCTGCCTTGGACCAACGCGGAGACCCTCGGGATCACCCCCTATCAGATAGTCACCGTCGCATCGCTGATAGAGAAGGAGGCGGTGACGGCTGACGACCGGGCTATGGTGGCGGCCGTGATCTATAACCGCCTCAAAGCGAAGATGACCCTTGGCCTTGATGTCACGGTGCGCTACGCCGTCCAGAACTGGAGCGACCCCTTGACGGACGCGGATCTCAAGGTCGACTCACCCTACAATACCCGCGTCAAGAAGGGACTTCCTCCCGGTCCCATAGCGAACCCGGGGCTTGTCTCTCTCAATGCCGCGCTGCAACCGGCGGAGGTCGACTACCTGTACTTTCTTGCCGACAAAGACGGCAAGATGCACTTCACGGCCGACTACAAGGAGTTCCTCAAACTCAAGAAGGACCTTGGGGTATAGGCTGCACGGCAGCCGAGCCGCCAGCATCTCACCTTAGTATGAGACGGATCCGCCTTCGGAGCGGTAGTCTGCACAGTAGCAGCAGGCAACCGAAGCGGAGGTGCGTGTATGGGGGCGAGCGAGAACATCGGTAGCCGGACGGGCGTGGTTGGCGTGCTGGGTCACCCCATCGGGCATTCCCTGTCTCCGCGCATGCACAATGCCGCGTTGCAGGCCCAGGGCATCGACATGGTCTACCTCGCCTTCGACGTGCCCCCAGAGCGGCTGCCGGAAGCTCTGCTCGGCCTGCGCGCCCTCGGCTTTCGGGGAGTCAATGTGACGATCCCCCACAAAGAAGCCATCGTCACCCTCCTCGACGACGTCGAGGCCGCGGCCGTCCGTATCGGGTCTGTCAACACCGTGGTCAACGACAACGGCCGCCTCGTCGGCTACAACACCGACAAGAGCGGTTTCCTGTCAGCGCTCCGCGGCCTCCGTCCCGACGGCGCCCGGGACCTGACGTGCTTCATCGCGGGAGCCGGAGGGGCGGCGCGCGCGGTCGTCGCCGGCTTGGTCGAGGACGGGGCTCGAGAGATCTACGTCTATAACCGCACCCCCGAACGCGCGGTCTCGCTGTGCTCGCAGGCCGTTTCGTGGGGGAGCGCTCGCTGTCTGGCTGTATCCGAACATGAAGTGTTCGGCGCCGCGCGCGAAGCGGACCTTATCATCAACGCCACCTCGGTAGGTCTGACCCCAGCCGTCAAGGAGTCGGCCATTCCTGTCGATATTCTCCACAGTCGCCAGATCGTGCTGGACCTGGTCTACGGCCGGGAACCCACGGCTCTGGTGAGAGAGGCGAAAGCTCGAGGTGCCACCGCGATAGATGGCAAGGAAATGCTCGTGATGCAGGCTGCCAGCTCGTATGAGTTCTGGACCGGCCGGCGGGCGCCTGTTGACGTCATGCGGACAAGCATCGACGGGGAAAGGTGAGATACCGTCCATGCAGACGGCCAAAGAGGAGAACGCGCAGCGGAGGCTGGTAGGCCGGCCGACGGGTGAAGTGCTCGTCGACATGGGTCTGCTTACCCAGGAGCAGGTCGACCAGGCGGCTGCGGAGCAGCAGGTTTCCCATCAGCGCATCGGGGAGATAGCCCTCGCGAAGGGCTGGGTTACCAGGGGCGACCTCATGGAGGCGCTCGCCCGCCGCCTGGGATGCACATACCTGGACCTGGCCGTCATGCGTATCGACCCGGTCGCACTGGAACTGATCTCCGAGCGCGACGCTCGCCGGTACTCGGCCGTCCCCGTGAGCTTCGTAGACGAGCACACCGTGCTCGTGGCGATGGCCGACCCCTCGAACATCGTCGCCATCGACGACCTGCGCATCCTGACCGGCTTCGACATCGAGCCGGGACTGGCCGGCAACGAAGAGATCGTCGAAATGCTGAGCAAGCTGCGCTCCGTCGGAAGCCAGCTCTCGGACAGTCTGGAAACCAAGGTCGTGGCTGGTGAGGACGAGGCGCTTGTCGACGATATGCGCGACATCCGTGAGCAGGTGGAGGCCGCCCCGGTCGTCAAGCTGGTCAACGGCATCATGGCGCGGGCCGCGGACGAAGGGGCGTCGGACATCCATTTCGAGCCTCAGGCGAGGGATCTTATGATCCGCTTCAGGCACGACGGCGTACTCCACGAGATCATGACCATCCCGAAGAGACTGCAGGCCGGGGTCATCTCCCGCCTGAAGATCATGGCTGATCTCGATATCGCCGAGCGCCGGGTGCCCCAGGACGGGCGCATTGGTCTCACTGTAGGCGGCCGGCCCATCGACATGCGCGTCGCCTCGCTTCCGACCGTCTACGGCGAGAAGGTCGTCATCCGCCTCCTGGACCGCTCCAACGTGATGCTGCGCCTCGAGGAACTCGGGTTCTCCGAGCAGGCCCTTAACCGGTATCGCCGTTCCTTCCAGAAGCCATACGGAGCCATCCTGGTCACCGGTCCCACCGGATCCGGCAAGTCCACCACGCTGTATGCCACCCTGAACATCCTGAACACACGGGACAAGAACATCATCACGGTCGAGGATCCGGTGGAATACCGGCTGGCAGGCATCAACCAGGTGCAGATCAACCCGAAAGCGGGACTCACGTTCGCGTCCGGCCTGAGATCCATCTTGCGTTGCGACCCCGACATCGTGATGGTCGGCGAGGTGCGGGACAAAGACACGGCGCAGATAGCGATCGAATCGGCCCTCACCGGCCACCTGGTTCTTTCCACCCTGCACACGAACGACGCTCCGGGAGCACTAACCCGGCTCACCGAGATGGGAGTGGAGCCTTTTCTGACGGCATCCGCCGTGGACTGCGTCATCGCCCAGAGGCTTGTCCGCAAGCTCTGTGAGTACTGTAGGGAGTCGCATACCCCGGCGCACGAAATCCTGCGTCAGGTGGGCTTCACCAGCGAGGCACTCGAGGGCCGGGGGGAGATCACGCTCTTCCGGGCTCTGGGTTGTCCCCGATGCAACGGCACCGGCTACAAGGGCCGCATGGCGCTCTACGAGATCATGCTGGTTACCGAGGCGATAGAAAGGCTTATCGTCGAACGGAAGAGTGCCGATGAGATAGGGCGAGTGGCACGAGCAGAGGGCATGTTGGCGCTTCGCCAGGATGGCCTTCAACGCGTGCTGCAAGGGGTGACCAGCATCGAAGAGATCGCCCGGGTCATCGTGTGAGCAGGCCATTGAGAAGTTCGGTAGGGGAGAGCAAGCGGTGGATGTAGGCGAGATCCTAGGAGAAGTGGTCCAGATTCAAGCGTCGGACCTCCATCTGGCGGTAGGCCTGCCTCCGGTGGTGCGCGTCGACGGCCATCTCCGGAATCTCGAAGGCTACCCCGAACTGACGGCTAGCGAGTCGCGCGAGCTGATCTATAGCATCCTGAATCAGGACCAGCGGCAGAAGCTCGAGACCGACTGGGAGGTAGACCTCTCCTACTCGCTGTACGGGCAAGCTCGATTCCGGGTCAACGTGTTCTTCCACAAGGGGACGCTCGCAGCGGCTTTCCGGCTCATCCCCGTTAGCATCAAGACCATCGACGAGCTCCAGCTCCCGAAGGTGCTACACAGCTTCTGCCACAAGCCACTGGGGTTCGTGCTGGTCACCGGGCCGACCGGCTCGGGCAAGTCGACGACACTTGCCGCCATCATGGACGAGATCAACGAGACGCGCTCAGACCATATCGTCACCATCGAGGACCCGATCGAATTCCTGCACACCCACAAGCGTTGCGTTGTGAACCAGCGCGAGGTGGGAAGTGACACGAAGAGCTTCCCCGCGGCCCTGCGGTCGGCCCTGCGGCAGGACCCCGACGTTATCTTGATCGGCGAGATGCGGGACCTCGAGACCATCCAGATCGCCCTGACAGCCGCGGAAACAGGCCACCTCGTCTTCGCCACGCTGCACACGCAAGACTGCCCACAGACCATCGACCGGATGATCGACGTCTTTCCGCCTCACCAGCAGGAGCAGATCAGAGTGCAGATAGCTGCCACCCTGGTGGGGGTCGTGACCCAGCAGCTCTTGCCCAAATCCACTGGGGCGGGAAGGGTGGCTGCCTGCGAAGTGCTGATATCGACGCCGGCAGTGAAGAACCTCATCCGCGAGGGCAAGACCCATCAGCTCTACACCGTCATGCAGACGGGTGGACAACACGGCATGCAGACGATGAACTCCTGCCTCGCGGACCTCGTCAAGCGGAGCCACATCAGCCGCGAGCTGGCGCTCAAACGCTCGTCGGTACCCGATGAGCTGGAGCGCCTGCTTCTGTCCGGGGTCGCCTGATCCCGATCGGGCAGCGCGGGGGAGGGGTGCGGACCGGAACCGGCGTCGCGACTTGCTACAGCGGTAGCCGCCGTCGACCGATAAAGAATCAGAAGAAGTATCTCGGCCCGAGATCAAACGAGGAGCGGGAGCGGAGTGGGAACATTCAGCTATACGGCCAAGAAGGAGCGCGGAGCCCTCTTTGCGGGTGAAGCGATAGGCGACTCCAAGGCGGCGGTCGTCGCCGAACTGCGTCGGAAAGGCCTGACCGTCGTCAGTCTCGAGGAAAAGCGGGGCATGCCCGACCTCAAGACCCTGCTGGAGAACAGCAAGCGGATCAGCGTACGCGACAAGGCGGTCTTCGCCCGCCAGTTCGCTACCATGATCAACTCGGGCCTGGCCGTGCTCCGCGGCCTGTACGTCCTCGAAGAACAGACTGAGAACCCGCGCTTGAAGAAGATCATCAAGGCGGTGCGGGACGACGTCGAGGCGGGCAGTCCGGTTTCCGACGCCATGGCCAAACACCCGGCCGCCTTCGACCGGCTCTATATCGCTATGGTGAAGGCCGGGGAGGCGAGCGGCGCGCTCGATGCGACGCTCCTCCGCCTGGCCACGCAACTCGAGAAGCAGGACAGCCTACGCCGGTCGATCAAATCGGCCATGACCTACCCGATCCTGATCGCCTGTTTCGCCATCATGGTCATGATCGGGATGCTGCTGTTCATCATCCCGATATTCGCCAACATGTACAAAGACCTGGGCGGGCAATTGCCGAGTCTGACCCGGCTGATGATGAACGTGAGCAACATGCTGAAAGGCTATTGGTTCATCATCTTCCCGGTCATCATCCTCATGGTGTGGGCCCTGGTGCGCCTTAAGAACACCGAGCAGGGCCGCAGAGCGTGGGACCGCTTCAAGCTCTCGCTTCCCATGAAGCTCGGACCTATCATCCAAAAGATCGCGGTCGCCCGCTTCAGCCGGACCTTCGCGACGCTGGTGGGCTCGGGCGTGCCCATCCTGCAGGCGATCGATATCACCGGCAAGACGTCGGGCAACACCGTCATCGAGGAAGCTATGGTAGACGTCAAGGAGAGCGTCCGATGCGGGGAGCCCATCGCCAAGCCTCTGATGCGCGTGTCGGTGTTTCCCCCGATGGTCACGCACATGATCTCAATCGGGGAGGAGACCGGGGCGCTCGATTCGATGCTGAACAAGATCGCCGACTTCTATGAAGACGAAGTCGACGCCGCCGTGAAGTCTCTTACCTCGATCATCGAGCCCATCATGATGATGTTCGTTGGCGGACTGGTCGGCCTGATCGTTATCTCCATGTACCTGCCGATGTTCAATATGATGAACCTCGTCAAGTAACGACGCGCTCGCCGAGAGGGGCGGCAGGCTTCGGGGCCGCTCGTTTGGCTGACCGAACCTTTCCAGAACCGCAGGTCCCCCCGCCGTGTTCGCAATGCACGATAATGTGCATTATGTAAACTAGCATCTGCAGCGACGCCTGCGCCGGTCGGTTCGTTCCCTCCCCGGGGATCGCGGGCAATCTGGAGTTCGCGAGGAAAGCTGCGGGTGCGTCCCCCCGCGCCAGACAGGCGCGGCGGCGAAGCCGGCTAGAACGGGTAGTTCAGCAAGCTGAAGACGTCGTACCCTTGCAGACGCTCGCGGCCAGGAAGGTCTGTGAGCTCCACGATGAACGCTAGTCCGGCGACGATGCCCCCAGCTTCCTCGACGAGCTGTATCTTGGCCTTGGCAGTGCCGCCGGTCGCAAGCAGGTCGTCATGGATCAGCACCCTCTGTCCGGGTTTGATCGCATCGGCGTGCATCTCGAGGACGTCGGTGCCGTATTCCAGCGCATACTCGCAACGGGTGACCTTCCAGGGCAGTTTGCCCGGCTTGCGGGCGGCTGCGAAGCCTACCCCCGTGGAATAGGCCAGAGCGGCGCCAAGGATGAAACCCCTCGCCTCAGCTCCCAGCACCAGGTCGATCTGCCTGCTCCTCGCGTACTCCGCCAGCGAGTCCACGGCGTATTTGAGCGCTTCCGCATCCTGCAGGAGCGGCATGATGTCGTGAAAAAGAATCCCTTTCCTGGGAAAGTCCGGGATGTGACGCATGTGCTTGTCGAGGTCCATGGTGCTCCTTGGTCGGAAAGACGGATGGTTGGCGGGCGTGGAAAGGCGTCAGAGCAGCTTGCGGAGCTCCTTGTAGAGAAGCAGCTGCATCAACTGAGATAGGAGCGATCCCAGGTCTTCCACCATCTTTTCGCCGTACTCGCGCTTGTCGGCGTGGGCGGATCGCAGAGCAGGCGTGGATATCTGCTCCACAAGCGCCGCTTCCCGCTCCACCGACGAGCCGAGCAGTCGTAGATTGCGGGGCTCCACCCCGAAGCGGACCAGCAAATGGCAGATGCGGGCGATCTCCAGGTCACCCTCGGTGAAGACCGCGCCCTGCTGTCCCCGGCGTTCGATAAGACGGTATTCCACGAGCAGGCGTAAAAAAACGCTGTCAATGCCGGCATTTTCGCAGAATTCCTCTTGTGTATACACCTCGTCTTCACGCTTGAGGCTGAGGCTCGCCCCCAGGCGGGCGGACACACTGAACGGCTGGCCGAGGGGCCCTAAGGAGGGCGCGTCGACGCGCTCGCGGATCACCTCGAGAGGCAGGTACTGGTCCCGCTGGAGCGTGAGGATCGCGCGGAGACGCCGCACGTCGGCCCCGCTGTACTTGCGGTAGCGCCCGGGCGTCCTGCTCGGAGCCAGCAGGCCCCGATCCTCAAGGTAGCGGACCTTGGTGATGCTCAGGTCGGGGAAGTCCGACTTCAGCTGGTCGACCACCTGGCCGATCGTCAGCAGGGTACCGTCGTCCTTCATGGGCTTGAAACCTCGTCGCGCTGCGGCACAAACGCCAGCTTGAACTTGCCTATCTGGAGCTCGTCGCCATCTAGGAGCCGCTGCTGCTCGATGCGCTTGCGGTTCACGTACGTCCCATTCAGGCTGTTGAGATCTTCAACCCAGAACCCTCCCTCATCCCGGAGCACCCGGGCATGATGGCGGGACACGGTGACGTCGTCCAGGAAGAGATCGCTGTGCGGGCTGCGACCGATGGTGACCACGTCGACGTCGAGGTCGATGGTCTCCCCTTCGCGGCCGCCTCCGGAGCGGATGAGTAGCGCCGTGCCGGTTCCCCTGCCCGCCTCAACGCTGTCGAGGCCGCCATCCTCGCGGTCGGCGACCGAGTATGTCATCGTTGAGTCGTTGGGGTCACTGGTAATCAGCCGGCCGCCACAATGCCGGCAGTAGTTCGAGTCTTGGCTGTTCTGGAAGCTACAGGTCGGGCACTTCGGCATCGTTCGTCCGCCCGGTTGAGTCCTGGTCCCCCCCACGCGCTTCCGGTCCCCCCACTGAATCGCCGTATCCGGCGAACTGGCGGCGTATCTGCTCCTCGACACCTTTGATGACCCCGGGATGCTCGAGGATGCGGCCCCGTGCCACCTCGTCAAAATGGGCCACGACGTAAGGATCGTTGACGATGTCATTGACATGCCGGCCACTCTCGGCCTGATGAACGATGTAGCGGACGAGCCTCTCCCGCCGCACATCCACCGAGAGATCGCCGAACCTGCTCTCCATGCCTCGGCCCGGCGGCTCGTTCTTATCGCTCATAGCCGCAGTTCACCCACTAGGCTTTGGCTGCTCGCGGCGGGTTTTGCCGCTGAGGATGTCGGTAAGCGCCGACACATCGCCGTTATCCACCAGTCCCGCACCGGCGCTATGCTTCTCGCGCAGACGCCTGACTATCTCAGCGCGAAGAATGTCGATCTCGCCGTGGAGGAGCCGCCTGCGTTTGGAGATCTCGCGCTCCTCACCCGACAGCCGGTCGGCCAAATCCCGCAACTCCTCGTCGCTGTACGACTGGACGTTGATGAGCCGTTCGAAAGGAGTATCGTCCATGGTGCTCACACCCTTACTATAGAGGTTCCCCCCAGAACCTTCAACCAGAGGTGGAGATACGCCGCGCCGGAGTCATCCCCCGGCGCGAGGCCGTCATTCTTCTTCCCTGATGAGTTCCTCGTACTCCTCTGCATTCATGAGGTCGTCGATCTCGGACGGATCCGCGATACGGATCTTGATGAGCCAGCCATCCTCGAAGGGGCTTTCGTTGATGAGTTCGGGGGCGTCGACGACTTCTTCGTTGACTTCGACGACCGAACCGCTCAACGGTGCGTAGACATCGGAGACGGCTTTCACCGATTCTACCTCGGCGTACGGCGTCCCTGCCGTGACGTCTACGCCTACCTCGGGGAGCTCGATGTACACGATGTCACCGAGGGTCTCCTGGGCGTAGCTGGTGAGACCGAACACTGCAGTATCACCTTCTACCCGCGCCCAATCGTGCTCCCTGTGGTACTTGAGGTTTTTGGGGTTCACATGCGCTCCTTTCTCGCCACCATCGGCTGGCCGTCATGATAGCACAGTGGTTTTTGTCTCCGTACGGGCGGCGACGCAACCGGGGGGGACTTGTATACTCAGTAGCGTGGTCCGCACATGGCAGCTCGGTTCGAATCGAAGATACGCTGGCAGGCTGCAGTGGGCGCGGGCGAGGCTAGGACGCAGGAAGCGCTCGTAGCGGCGTTACGGGTGCGACCGAGGACGACGCATCGGACCGTCCAGTGCTGACTCGGCGTTCGCGGCTTCGTTTTGAATCGAGCTCTAAGGAGGAAGAGCGATGCCAAGCCGCAGAGGACTGGTCATCAGCGACGAGCACATGAGGCTGATCGAGGCAGTGCTGGAAAAGCTGCGGGCGGTGTCCGGCTCCCAGTTCGCCGCGCTTGTGACCACGAGCGGCCAGCCTATAGCTATTTCCCCGCAAGACTCGGGCTCCGACACGCTTTCCCTGGCGGCCCTCGCAGCCAGTTCCTTCGCCGCCACGCGGCAATTGGCTCAGATACTGAGCGAGCGCGAGTTCACGCTGCTCTTCCACGAGGGCAAAGAAGCGAATCTCCACGTGATGCAGGTCACCGACCACATACTCCTTCTGATCACCTTCGGCCGCGAAACCCAGGTGGGACGCGTACGTCTCTACACCAGCCGAGCTCTCGAGGTCCTCAAGCCGGCTCTGGAGACTGCCGAGAATACGAGTGGAGATGACAGAGTTGTCAATCGCGAGTACTCACGGGAGATAGGCGCCGCGATAGATGGCCTGTTCTCGGGACAGGGTGACTCATAGCGCTGGAGAACGACCTGTGGCACTGATAAACCTCGCCGCGCGAGAGATAAACTACAAAATCGTCTACTACGGTTGTGGGCTCTGTGGCAAGACCACAAACATCCAGTACATCCATCGCCGCATCAATCCCGCCGCACGCGGACGGCTGGTGAGCCTCGCCACAGAAGAGGAACGGACTCTCTACTTCGATTTCCTGCCCCTGTCGGTGGGCACCGTCAAGGGGCTGCGTACCCGGTTCCACCTCTACACCGTGCCCGGCCAGTCCTTCTACAACGCCTCGCGAAAACTGGTGCTGCAGGGCACGGACGGGGTCGTGTTCGTGGCCGACAGTCAGGTATCGCGGCTGGACGAAAACGTGGACAGCTACCTGAACCTGTGGGAGAACCTACGGGCGCAGGGCGATGACCTGAGCAGACTGGGCATCGTGCTGCAAATGAACAAGCGGGACCTAAGCGACGTGTTCTCGGTGACCGACCTCAGCGAACTGCTCAACCACACCGACTCGACGGTGGTGGAGGCCTGCGCCATCAGTGGCGTCGGCGTCTTCGAGACCCTCAAGACCGTCTGCAAGCACGTGATCGCAAAGAGCACCGAGGCCTAGGAGACTGCCGCCTCGCCGCTAGTCCCGGCCCTGGGCGATGACCTCCTGCGCTATGTCTCGGTACTTCTCTACCAGTTCGCCGGCCCGCCCGTCGTCCCCCGCCTCCGCGTACACATGGAACACCGGCTCCTCGGCGTCCGGCAGCACCAGTGCCCACTCCCCCCGTTCGAGAAAGACTTTGATGCCGTCCACCAGTGAGACGCGGCCGTCACGCAGCTTCTCCGTCATGCGGCGCATCACCGTTCCCTTGAGCTCCCAGGAGCAGTCGACCTGCAGATGGAGCACGTGGGCGGCAGGCACGCGGGCGATGAGTTGCGACAGGGGTGCGTCCGACGTGGAGACGAGCTCCAGGACCTTACCCAGCGCGTACAGGGCGTCCGGGGAAGGAAGAACGGCCGGGTAGATGTAGCCTCCGTCCGTGGTGGCGGCGAAGATGGTGTTCGCACGCGTGGCCTCAGCCATCACGGCAGCTTTGGAGTACCTCGTACGGCGGATGCTGACGCCGGTGGAAGCGACCACCTGCTCCGCCAGCCTGGTCGCATGCAGAGGCAGGGTCGCCACCCCCGCGGCCGCGTCGCGGGCCGCGTGCTGCAGCAGCAGGAGCATGAGCGCGGAATCGGGGATCAGCTGGCCTTTCTCGTCGACCACGAAGAGGTATTCGGCTCCCGGGTCGAGGATCGCGCCCACGTCACCTTCCATGGCCCGGACCATCTCCCCCACTCGCGCGGCAGCGGCCGGCAGGCTCTCGCCGAGAGTGAACCGCGAGCGGCTCCGGGAGAAGGTGTTCAGCGCGATGGTCTCTACCCCGAGCTTGTCCAAGGTCGTCGGGAAGAAGAGGGCCGGCGCCGACAGCGAATAGTCGAGGACCAGCCGGGGCTGCCTGCCCCGTATCGCCACCGTGTTCCAGTTCTCGAGCAGCGAGTTGGTGTACGTTTCGATCACCCGCGGTGGGTATACGACCTGGCCCATCTCCTCGAAGGCGGCGCGCCGGAAATCCTCGCGGAAATAGTGATTCTCGATGGCCCGCTCGCGCTTCCCGTCCAGCGGCACACCCGGGGTCTCGGAGAAGAGGATCTCGATAAGCTCGGGGTTCTCCAGGCTCATCTGCACATGGATACCGCCGATAGCGTTGGCGCTCTTGATGTCGAAGCGGTTGACGGCGAGCGGCGCAGTGGTTAGGTCGCGCACATTGACGCCCGTGGAGTTCAGGCCGCTGATGATCGCCCGCTTGAAGACCCGGCACGCGTGGTGGGTGTCGCGGCTGGTGGTGATGTATGAGCCTTTCGTGATGAGCGTCCCATAGGACATGGCGAGCCGCATGGCCAACTCGGGAGTGACGTCCACGTTGGCCAGGCCGCGTACCCCGTTGCGCCCGAAGAGGGTGCTAGAGCCGCGCGTCTCCCAGACGATGGAGGAGCGGACCGCGGACCCCGGCTCGATGTTCTTGAGCGGGTAGATCTTCACGTTGTTCGCCACGACCGCGTTACGCCCCACGATAGAGCGGTCTCCGACCACGGCGCCTTCTGCGATGTGCGCGTTCTCGTGTACCTCCACCCCGTCCATCAACACCGCGCCGGTCACGACCGCACCCGAGGCCACGTAGACATTCTGGCCAAGGATGGATCCGCCGATCTGGGCGCCGGTCCGCACCACGGTGTTGTCGCCCAGGACCGTGTGCGAGAGTATCCGGGCCCCCGGATCGAGCCGGACGTTCTCCCCTATGACCGCCGGGCCCTCTACGTCGTCCAAGCTCTCGACGACGGCCCCTTTGCCCACCCAGATGTTGCCGCGCAGGCGGACACCCGGCGGGGTCAGGCGGATCTTGCCGTCGAGCGCGTCCCGGTTCGCCTGCAGATACTGCTCGAGGCTCCCCACATCCTGCCAATAGCCGTCGCAGACCATGCCGTACAGCGGCTTACGCATGTCGAACAGCTTGGGGAACAGGTCGTGGCTGAAGTCGTAGGGCTGCCCCTCGGGGATGTGGTCGAAGATCTCCGGCTCGAGCACATAGATACCGGTATTCACTGTGTCGGAGAAGACCTGGCCCCATCCCGGCTTCTCGAGAAACCTTTGGATCCGCCCCTCCTCATCCACGATCACCACCCCGAACTCGAGCGGGTTCTCCACGCTCGTCAGTGCGATGGTGACCAACGCTTCGCGTTGGCGGTGAAAATCGATGACCTTTGTCAGGTCGAAGTCGGTGAGGGCGTCCCCGCTGATGACAAGGAACGTCTCGTCCAGAAGGTCTTTCGCCAGCCGGATAGATCCGGCGGTGCCGGCCGGCGTCTCCTCGACGGTGTAGTCGATGTGCATCCCCAGGCTGCTCCCGTCCCCGAAATAGTTCCGGATGAGCCGGGGTAGGAACGCAAGAGTCATCACCGCTTCGTTGATGCCGTGCCGCTGGACCAGCTCCAGGATGTGCTGGATGCACGGCTTGTTGACGATCGGCACCATCGGCTTGGGCTGATTGGAGGTCAGGGGCCGCAGTCTTGTCCCCTGACCACCCGCCATGACGACTGCCTTCACGAGAGCCTCCTGGTCGCGGATGGGACGCCGCACGGGGTGCTACCCAAAGAGTAACAGGGAATGCGGGAGGCCGGAATGGTCAGGTCGCCAAGGAGGGAAAAGTCGGGACGGCCGGATTTGAACCGGCGACCTTCCGGCCCCCAGCCGGATGCGCTACCAAACTACGCCACGTCCCGGCGCGCGACCCAGTATAGCGCGCCCTCGCGCTCCGGGCTACCGGCGGGACGGCCGGCACCGGGCGCCCGCGAAGCGGCGCTACCCGACCGTCGCCTCGGAATCAGGGGGAGCCGCCTCGTGCAGCGAGCCCGCGCCGGGATCGGGTTCGCCACCCGCCCGCTTGTTCCAGGGAAAGTTGACGCGTGGCTCCTGATGCTTCCACAGGCGGCGGAAATTGCCGCGATGGGCCCACAGGACGACAGCCGCCATGACACAGGCCCCCACGATGTAGGCAGGCGGCTGGTGGAACACGGCCGCCATCACCGGGAACATGATGGTGCAGGCGATCGACGCGATGGAGACTACTCGGGTAGTCACCAGTAGAAGCACGAACAGGACCACTACGATGGCCATCGGGACAGGCATCATCGCAAGGGCGGCTCCTGCACCGGTGGCCACCCCCTTACCCCCCTTGCCTCGCAGGAAGATGGAGTAGTTATGCCCGATGACGCACGCAAATGCCACGAGGACGGTCACCAGCGGGGTGCTGAGGTACTTTGCGAGGAGCACGGGTAGCACCCCTTTCAGCACGTCCGCCACGAGGACGGCGACGCCGAGTTTCACCCCAAGTACCCGAAAGGCGTTAGTGGTGCCGGCATTCCCGCTGCCGTGCGTGCGGACGTCCACCCCTTTGAAGAGCTTCCCCAAAAACACGCTCGGGGAGAGGGAACCGACCACGTACCCGAGGACCACCAGCCCTATCGCGGTCAGCCACGAGCTCGTGCTCACGAATACCTTTCCTCTTTGCCTTCGAAGTCGATGACCAGAGGGATGCCCCACAGACTGTACTCTTCGCGCAGGCGGTTCTCCAGGTAATACGCAAACGATCTGGTGACCAGGCTGCGCGCGTTCACCATGACCTTGAAGCGGGGTGGCGAAGTCTCGTACTGCACGATGTAGAAGGCCTTGAGAGTCTTGGTCCCTCTACCGGCCGCTGGTCTCTGAGCACGAAATGACTCGAGCCAGCGATTGAGGTCGGCCGTAGGTATCCGCCCGCTGTATTGTTGGTACAGCTCCCGGGCCAGAGGCAGGATATGATCGATGCCGCGGCCTGTGAGGGCCGAGACGGTGACCCACCGCGGTTTCATCTGCACCTTGGCTTTGAGGCGGGCGACCGTCATGTCCAGATCGATCTCGTTGATGTCCCATTTGTTGAACAGGACCGCGGTGGCGCACTTGGCCCGTTGGGCCTCGTAGCCGATCTGAAGATCGAGGTCGACGAGCCCCTCGTTCGCGTCGATCACGAGGAGCGCGACATGGCTCCGCTCCAAGGCCTGCAGAGCCCGGAGGGAGCTGTAGTACTCCACGTCGGTGGTCGTCCGCTTCCCCGGGCGCCTTAGACCAGCGGTGTCGATGAGCGTGATAGGGGTCCCGTCAAACACCAGGTCGGTGTCGATGGCGTCTCTCGTCGTCCCCGGACGGGGAGAGACTATCGTCCGTTGGTCCCCAAGCATGGCGTTGAGCAATGAGCTCTTGCCGACATTCGGTCTGCCGACGATGGCGACCCGCACCGGCTCGAGCGACTGGGGAAGGCCTTCATCTGCGGGGAGGTTCTTCACCACTTCGTCCAGGAGGTCCCCGATGCCCAGGCCGTGCTCCGCCGAGACCCCGAGGGGCTCGCCTATCCCCAATTGCCAGTACTCGTTGACATTTTCCTGGGCGACCTTGGAGTCATACTTGTTGACAGCCAGGAGCACCGGCACCGGGCTTCGACGCAGCAGCGCCGCTATCTCGTAGTCCTGTGGGGATATCCCGGCCTTGCCGTCCACGAGAAAGATGGCCACGGCCGCTTCGTGAAGGGCCAATTGCGCCTGTCGCCGCACCTCCTCCCCGAGCGGCTCGTCACTCTGGAGGTCTATACCGCCTGTGTCGACCACCACGAATTCGCGGCCGCTCCACTCGGCCTCGCCTTCCTTGCGGTCCCGCGTGACCCCGGATTCGGGCGCGACCACCGCGTCCCTGCTGCCCGTGATGCGGTTGAAGAGGGTGGACTTGCCTACATTCGGGTAGCCGATGATGGCCACTCGGGGCTTTGTTCCGCTCATGCTTCGAATCCTGCCAATCTGTCGGCGACAGCCTTGATCTGCTCGGGCGGGGTCGAGGCGCCCGCCGTGATACCCACTATCTTCAACCCTCGGAACCAGGCGGCGTCGAGCTCGTCCGCCGACTCCACGTGGTATGTCTTGGGCTGCCGTGCTGCGCACAGCTCTGCAAGACGCCTTGTGTTGCCCGAGTTCCTCCCCCCCACTACCACGACCGCATCCACCCGGTCCGCCATCGCCATGGCCGCGGTCTGCCGCTGCTCGGTCGCGCTACAGATGGTGTTGTGCACGAGCAGTTCACGCGTGCGGGGCGCGAGGTGCTCCACCAATTCCGCGAGGTGCTCCTGCGACTGAGTGGTCTGCACGACCACGCCGACCCGCTGGCTCGGAAGTTCCTCGGGCAGGTCGGCAGGTGATTCCACCACCAGCGACTCCTCCCCGGCATACGAACGAAGCGCCAGGACTTCCGGATGATCCCTCTCCCCCAGGATGATCACAAAGTATCCCAGGCGGCGCAGTCTTGCTGCCTTCTCCTGGGCCGATTTGACGAAGCGGCAGGTCGCATCCACTACGACCGTGTCGGTGGCGGCAAGTTGGTCTTTGACCTCGCGTGGCACTCCGTGGGACCGCAAGATGACAGTCCCTTCGGCGGCCTCCTCCGGATCGGCGATAACGTTGACTCCGCGCTCCTCGAGGTCCGCGATGACCCCGGGATTGTGGATCAACGGACCGAGGGACCGCACGGGGCCCGGCGCCTCAGCGGCGGCCTTGAGGGCCAACTCGAGGGCGCGCTCGACCCCCCAGCAGAAGCCGGCGCTCTCGGAGATCTTCACCTCCAGGGCAGTCACTGGGACGCCGTCGACGAGTCGAGCAGCCTCTGGAAGGCCTCTACCAGCCGCTCCGTCACTACTCGGGCTCGCTCCGAGCGCGGAAGAGCGT
>Ga0315287_10001075_pt1 | contig 24703 bp, 20 predicted proteins | sample YL17G11_0_MG_FD_205037 | JGI IMG/M metagenome (GOLD analysis project Ga0315287, IMG submission 205037) | Sediment microbial communities from Yellowstone Lake, YNP, Wyoming, USA - YL17G11_0 | ecosystem: Environmental > Aquatic > Freshwater > Lake > Sediment | place: USA: Wyoming | collected... | reverse complement strand
CAGCAAAAGTATTCCATTCGAATACACCAGTTTATCGCCGAGATTGGCCAACTGCCTCGGCCCGCATCGGTCCCTCGCCAGAATCGAGCTCAGCCTCGGAAAATCCAGAAACGCCGTGTTCGCCGCTAGGACCAGAATGAACGTGGTCGACCACTGAATGATGAAGTAGAACCACGACCTGCCGAAAACGTGCTCGGCAAGCTGCGAAACGAGAGTCTGGTCCTTGAGATGCGCATAGTTGGGCAGATTCTTCAGACCGTGCTCCACCATTGCCGGGCCCGGCAGCGCGTGGAATGCGTGTCCCAGGAACGTTATGCCGAGCACCAGCGTCCCCAGGATAATGGCCATATATACCATGGTCGCTGCCGCATTCCTTGACTCCGGCGGCTTGAACGCGGGCACTCCGTCCGCGATAGCCTCAATACCGGTAAGCGCGGAACACCCGTTGGAAAAGGCCTTCAGCACGATCAGCGCCGTCAGGGCCTGCGGAAAGGCCGGAGCAGTCGAATGCAGGACCTGATCCAGATTGCTCACAATCGGCGTGGACAGAGCGCCAGTCAAGTACTTGTAGATCCCGACACCGACAAGGCCGTAAAGCGAGATGATAAACAGATATGTCGGCCCCGCGAATAGAGACCCGGACTCCCTGATTCCCCGCAGATTAGCCAGGGCCACCACCCCGATAGCCATAATACACAGGTCCACCCGCCACGCGCTATAGGCCGGGTACGCGGCGATGAAAGCGTCGATGCCCGCCGAGATGCTGACCGCGACAGTCAGCACATAGTCAGTCAATATCGAAGCCGCCGCGACGAGCCCCGGATAGAGACCAATGTTCTCCTTGGTGACGATATAGCTGCCGCCCCCGTGGGGATAGGCAAAGATCGTCTGCCTGTAGGACATGGTGACGATCGCGATCAAGACCGCTATCATCACTCCGATAGGAAGCGATACGTGCCACGCGGCGGCCCCAATGATGACCAGTGCAATCATCACTTCCTGAGGCCCGTATGCCACCGATGACACAGCGTCGGACGAAAACACCGGCAGAGCAAGAAACTTGCCCAGCCTCTCGTGAATCTGCCGCGAACTGGCCAGCGGCTTGCCGAACAAAAAGCGCCTGATCAATGCAAACACAAATCGCTCTCCCAAACTCTCGACAGCAATGAGCTCTCTGAGATAGACTACCGGAAAAGACAGCCTATATGCAAGCGGACTACGTGTCCAGGTAGTATCGCACGTTGGTAATGACTATCCCCTTCCTCAGCATCAGCGCGACCTTCAGGAACAGGCCGGACTGATTGTGCAGCACGCCATGCCACCATCTCCTTGGCACGAACTCCGGCAGCACCACGGTGACTATCCAATCCGGCCGTTCTTTCTTGACTTCCTCAAGATACTTGATCACCGGCCCAATGACCGAGCGGTAGGGCGATTCCAGTATGACCAGCGGAACTCCCAGGCCGAACTTCTCCCAGCGTTCCCTCACAAAAGGTGTGTCGAGCGGATCGGCCTCGACATAAAGCGCCCGGCAGTCGTGCGAAAGCGTCTTCGCGTATTTCAGGGCCTGCAGCACGCCTCTGTGTAGGCCCGCAGTCAGGACGATGGCCGTCGTCTTCACTTCGGATGGGGCCTTCAGATCGTCGTCGGTCAGCCGCAGATGATTGCCCAAGTCTATATAATGCAGGTGGATTCTCCAAAACATGATCACCAGCAGGGGAATCAACAGGACAACCACGAACGCACCGTGAGTGAACTTCGTTGTGCCGGTTACGAGAGCGACGATGCCCGTCACCGTGCCGCCGAAGTAGCTGATGGCCGAGTGCAGCTTCCACCCGGGATACTTCAGGCGACGCTGCCGAACCCCCATGCCGAACTGCGACAGCGTAAACGAGATGAAAACGCCGACGGCATACAAAGGAATCAGCCTGGAAGTATCGCCCCTGAAAATGGCTATGAGAAACGCGGCTATCAGGCTCAGAACGATAATCCCGTTAGAAAAGACGAGCTTGTCTCCAAGGTTCATCAACTGCCTGGGGGCGAACCTGTCGCGCGCTAGAATCGACGTGAGCCTTGGGAAGTCCTGGAACGCCGTGTTGGCCGCGAGGATGAGAATGGCCGCGGTCGCGACCTGAATAACGTAGTAGACCCAGTGGCTGCTGCCTTGGAAGACTGTCCGGGCAATCACGGAAATGACAGTCTCATTCGCGCCCGGAAATGCGTGGTAAAGATACGCCAGAAGGCTGATCCCGGATACGAGAGTGGCAAGGATGATGGCCATATATGTCATCGTGGCGGCGGCATTTCTGGACTCCGGTGGCCTGAACGCGGGGATGCCGTTGGCGATTGCCTCGATACCGGTCAATGCCGAACACCCACTCGAAAATGCCCTCAGAATAAGCAGCATGCCCAGCCCCTGCAGGCCCTCCCATCCATATCCTTTTGCCATGTGAACCTGCTTCGCCCAGCCGACCGGGTCTGTGACGACATGCGTATGCGCTCCGGTGAAGAACTTAAACAAGCCGACTACTATCAATGCGACCAAGCTGACGATGAACACGTAGGTGGGTGGAGCAAACAGAGTGCCGGATTCGCGCACGCCGCGCAGGTTGAGATACGCAACGAACATCACCGCCGCTATGCCCATCATCTCGGTGTACGGAGCCCACGCCTGATGCATGGAGACAATGGCCGCCACACCTGCCGCCACACTGACCGCGACCGTCAGAATATAATCGGTCAAAAGAGATGCCGCGGCGACCAGTCCGGCGAACGTCCCCAGGTTCTCCTTCGCGACCGTATAGCTTCCTCCGCCGTGGGGATAGGCAAATATCGTCTGCCTGTATGATGTGGTCACTATCGCGATCAGAGCCACGATGGCCACCGTGATAGGCAGCGACACCCGCCACGCAACCGCGCCTGCCACCATCAACACAAGCAAAATCTCTTCGGTGGCGTATGCAACGGATGACACTGCATCGGATGCAAAAACAGGCAGAGCGACAACCTTCGGCAGCCGCTCGTGAATCTGCCGCGAACTGGCCAGCGGCCTTCCGAACAACAGCCGCCTCATAAAACCAAACAATGCCCATTCCTCCTTGAGGCCAAAAAGAAACACCAGGAATCCCGTCTTCCTGGCGATAACTCAGATAGTGTAGCACTACGCCGCAAAATTGTCATGTGGGCCTGCCACCACGCGCGCTATCCCGCCGACAGCCGCACAATCACCGGCACCCGAAGATCCAGCGGCGGGCATGCTTCCACGTGAACGTTCAGCGACCACGTGACCAGGACCACCTTGCCCTCGACGGACGGAGGGGCATCCGGCGGGATCGACAGGTCCAGATCGGCCTTGATCTCCGGGGACGAGGGATCATCCGGCACGATCGTGACGGTCCGCACGTTCATATCCACAACTCCTCCACGGGGGCCCGTTCTGGCGCCATCACAGACATCCAGGCTCACGGTGATGCTCTCCATTCGGGCCCGGCGAGGGTTCATTATTGTCAATATCCCGGTAAGATTCGACCCGAGGTCGAAGCTGCGACTCGGCAGATCGACCTTCATATCCGCGCCCGTCGCATGCATGCCCGAATACACCGAGGAATGGCTGAGGCTGAACGGCTCGTCCGGCAAGTCTCTTGCGGAAAAGGCCACCGACGCCTCGGCAGTCACCTGAAAGGCCCGGCCCAGAGGAAACTTGACGCGCGCCGTGACGAAGTAGGCGACCCTGCCGGCCCTGCCCTCGCAGCTCGGAGGCAGCGATGCGGGCAGAGTCACGGTGAACGGATACGTGTGTTCACCGGCGCTCAACGTTCGATACCGCTCGCGTTTGAGGAAAGCTTTCCAATACTGCGACAGGCGTTCCGAAATCAGCCTCGGGCGATCCCGGCCGGAAAGTAGCACGTCTCTGCGGAAGAAAACCGTTCCCGCGCGGATCGAACCGGTGAGTTTCGTCCCCGAGACAAACTCCCCGCCGGTCACCGAAACCATAATCGCCTTCACGCTCACGGGCCTCGCGAGCCTGAGCAGCACCACGCCGCTCAACTGCCTGCCACGGGCAAACACTCTCCGGCTCAGGCTCAACTCAAACAGCCCAGCCTTCCGCCCTAGATCGCCCCTGACTCTCATTCCCTGATCCGCGAACGCCATCGCAAAACCTCTACCATATCCTACTCCAGCCTGGCGGGGGGAGTCAATAGAAGGAATGGCGAGAGTCCGTATAGAAGAACCGCGTAGCGTACTCCGTAGGTCCTGAGTAGGCCGAAGGCCGTATCGAAGGACCGGGTAATAGACTTACCGCCCTTCGATACGCTGCGCTACTCAGGGCTAACGGGTACTACGAGCAAGGTGTGATGTGACGGACCACCGCCGACTACCGACCATCGACCATCGACTTTCCTTCTCGGTTCCACCTCGGTCTGGGAGGTCGCGCGGGGGTAGGTGTCGAAGAGTGGATTATATGGAACTCACCGCTTTTCTGGAACTCATCAAACTCCGCCAGAACTACTCGGGCCAGATTGTCACCATCCAAGACCTGCCCGAACGCCCGGCTGTGTACGGCGATCCGCCGGATGATGTCATCGATGGACGTGTGCGCGCCGCGCTGCAGTCGATGGGCATCAAGAGGCTTTACAGCCATCAGGTGGATGCAATCACGCATATCACCCAGGGCAAAAACGTGGTCGTCGTGACCGGCACCGCCAGCGGCAAGACGTTGTGCTATAACATCCCCGTGGTCGACACGGTCCTCAAGGATGTCCTGGCGACCGCGCTGTTCATCTACCCCACCAAGGCCCTCGCGCAGGACCAATTGAGGGCGATCAACAAGTTCGGCGAAGCGAACAAGGAGATCAAGCTGCTGGCGGGGGCTTACGATGGCGACACGCCCACAAACGAACGCAGGAAGCTCAGAGATAAGGCCTCGGTGATCCTCACCAACCCGGACATGCTCCACCAGGGGATTTTGCCGCAGCACGCACGGTGGAACAAGTTCTTCTCGAATCTGCAATTCGTGGTGCTCGACGAAGTACACTCGTATCGCGGCGTGTTCGGATCGCACCTGGCGAACGTCATGAGGCGACTCAAGCGCATCTGCGCGCACTATGGCTCGGACCCTCTGTTCATCTGCTGCTCGGCGACTATCGCCAACCCCCGCGAGCACGCCGAGAACATCACCGGGAACCCGATGGAGCTTGTCGACAGCGACGGCAGCCCCAAGGGTCCGAAGAAGTTCGTGTTCTGGAACCCGCCTATGCTGGCCGATCAAAAGTCCGCTGGGGTCACGTATGACGCCGGCGGGGAGAGGCGAAGCTCGCTGTGGGAAGCGGTCGAGCTGATGTCGTCGCTCGTGAAGGAGAACATCCAAACAATCGCGTTCGTGCGCACCAGGCTCATGGCCGAGCTGATAATGCACCACTCCAAGGCGTATTTGGGCGCGATATCGCCGAAACTCGGGCGGTCCGTGCAGGCATACAGGGGCGGGTATCTGCCGGAAGAACGCCGGGAGATCGAACGGAAGCTCGCCAGCGGGGAACTGCTGGGGGTTGCCAGCACCAACGCCCTCGAACTTGGCATAGATATCGGCAGCCTGGATGCGTCGATTCTGGTGGGCTATCCGGGAACGATCGCGAGCACCTGGCAGCAGGCGGGCCGAGCCGGACGAGGACTCGGGGAGGCGGTTGTCTTTCTGATCGCCGAGAACTCTCCCATCGACCAGTATTTGATGTCTCATCGCGATTATCTGTTCGCCCAAAGCCCCGAGCAGGCCGTCGTGGACCCCGATAACCCTCACGTCGCGATAGGCCACATCAAGAGCGCGTGCCACGAGATGGCCCTGACGGACGACGAGGCGCCAACGTTTGGGGACTACGCCCTGCCGATGCTGGAAATGCTCGAGGAGACCGGCTGCGTCAAGCACATTGCGGGCAGATGGTATTGGGCTTCGAGCGAGTATCCCGCCGCCGGGGTGAACCTGCGCAACATCAGCGGGCCGGTTTATACGATTCAGGACTCCAGCGAGGGCAATCGGGTGATCGGCACGATGGACGAGGTCAGCGCGCTCGCCCAGCTTCACACCCACGCGGTTTATTTGCATGGGGCCGAGACGTATTTCGTCGAGTTCCTGGACTTCGACAAGAAGATCGCATTCGTCACCAAGAAGGACCTGGATTACTACACGCAGTCCGTCCAGAACAGCAGGATCAGGATCGATGAGACCGAGGAAGAAACCCCCTGGCGCGGCTGCGCGGTCGGGTTCGGGGATGTGACTGTCACGACCACGATCCCGATGTTCAAGAAGATCAAGTTCCACTCGCGCGACAGCCTGGGCTACGAGCAGCTCGAAATGCCTCCGCAGTCGCTGGAAACCGTGAGCCTGTGGCTGGCCCCGCCTGAAAGCGCGTTCGAGGCAGTGCGTAACGCGGGGCGGGTATTCGCCGAGGGTCTGATCGGAATCGCCAACGCCCTGGTCGAGTGCGCGCCCTTATACGTGATGTGCGACGTGCGGGACATAGGCGTGGTGGTGGATGCATCGAACCTCAAGGTCGACGCGCTGTTCCTGTATGACCGCTACCCCGGCGGGATGGGTTACGCCCAGCGCTGCGCGGACTCGATAGAGGAGCTTATGCAAGCCGTGTACTCAGTCATCAGCGAGTGTCCGTGCGAGTCCGGCTGCCCGTCGTGCGTGGGCTCGGCTGCCCCGGCATTCGCGCTCACCGACCTCGATTCGGGGACCCGCGGCCGGATTCCCGATAAGCAAGGCGCGCTGGTGATACTGAGGGAATTGCTCAAGTCTTAGCGCCGTGTCTGTGGAGTACCTCGGCGGCTTCGCTAGCTCCTGCGGCAAGCGCGACTCCGAGGGGAGTGGTGCCGACTGGAACCTCCAGTTCGGCATGCCACAACTTGCCCGCCTCGTCAGGAAGCCAGAGCGTGTAGACTTTCCGTGTCTTCGCGTTTACCTTTGCACCGTTGGCAATTAGCTCTTCTGCAATGAGCGCGCGATTGAGACCCGCCGCGAAGTGAAGCAATGTGTGCTCTTGCCTTATGAAATAGTTCACCGGAGCACTGCTCCGCAGCAACAGCCGAACAATCTCCAGATGGCCACGCGATATAGCCCCTATCAGCCCCCCAAGGGTGCGCCGATCATTGAGCTTCGCACCGCTAGCGATCAGCATCTCGACGATATCCAGGCGACCTCGGACAGCAGCTAAGGACACCCCGGTGCGCCCACCAGAGCCTTTTGCGTTGACATCCGCTCCGCTCTCTATGAGGAGGCTGGCAATGTCGGCATGCCCGTGCCGGACGGCCTCATGCAATGGGCTGTTGCCATTGAATTCCCTGCTATTGGGGTTGGCGCCATTGTCCAGCAGCAGCTTGGCTACTTCAAGGTAACCTGACCCCGCGGCGACATTCAGTGGCGAAGTCCAGCGGCGCTTCCCAGCATCAACGGAAGCGCCGTGCTTGATCAGCAGCGCTGCTGTGTCAACATCGCCCCTTGACACAGCAATGCCAAGCGAGGTCTCTCTGCCGACGTCCCGGGCGTTAACGTCCGCACCACAAGTAAGCAGCAACTCGGCTGTATTCAGATGGCTGGCGCTCACGGCCCTGAACAGCGGGGTTTGCTCCCACGAGTCTTGTGCCCAAACCACATTCGGGTTTGCCAACAAGAGCTCGACGCATTTGTCAGCATCGCCCGCGGTCGCCGCCACAAATAGTGCTGAGGCCGGGGAGCGCGGTTTTCCGCCCTGGCTCCGCAGGAGTTCCGCCAACTGCGGTCGCTGCTCGATCAAGGCTTCGTCCAGGGGCGTGCGACTGCGCTTGTCCCTCGCGTTGATGTCCGCGCCTGATTCGACAAGCAGCTCGGCGATATACTTGTGGCCGTGTATGGCCGCGATATGCAGCGGCGTGCTACCACCTTTTTCGGGAGCGCGAAGGTCAGCGCCGTTCCTAAGTAGAATCTCCGCCACTGCCACAAACCCGCTTCGCGCCGCCTCGTGCAGCGGTGTCCAGTGATCCTTGCCTACGGCGTTTACATCAGCGCCATTCAAAATGAGAAGCTCCGCCGCAGCCTTCTGCTCAGGCCAGTTCCGTCTGTCGATTGGCGCGTTGTCGTCGATATCCGACCTCTCAAGGTGCTCGGCAATCAGGTATTCATCAACCGATACCCAATCTTCTTCAGCCGCTGCATGGAGTGGCGTTCGGTTCCATTCGTCTCTGGCATTCACGTCAGCCCCGGCGGCGATAAGAAGCGCCGCGATTTCGCTCTCACTGACCATGTTGTGTAACGCTGTTACGCCCGCGTCAGACCCGGCATTCACATCAGCGCCATTCTTAATCAGACACAGCGCTGCCTCGGGATCATACTGCGTGTGGAGAGATCGCCAACCGTCTTCATCTCTGGCATTCACGTCAGCGCCTTTGCTAATAAGAAACTGAACCATCGCGCCGCTCTTGGCTCGGTGCAGAGGGGAATCGCCGGAGCCATTCATTCTGTCTCGGGCATCAATCAACTCGGGATTCGCATCAAGAAACTCGGACACCGCGGCGATGTTATCGTCGGCGATTGCTCGAAAGAACCGTTCTTCAATTCTGGTCATTGTGAATGGCGGCTGGGGCCTACCCAGCCTTTGGGGTAAAAAGTGTCTGCGTGGTTATTATACCACACCGGAACAATCGATCAACACAACCCGCAACATGGTCTAACCAATGTTTGGGGCCCGGGTCACGAGGGTACAACAGAGTTCGAGAGTAGACAAATCCCTTTCTCTCCTTTCTTTCCTCCACGGCCCCGTCCGCCAGAGCGGGGCCGTGCCGGGTTAAGAAGCATAGCACAAATGAGCTGCCCCGGGTGACTGAGGTTAGTCCCCCGGGGCAGTCCGTAGTGCTGGGGGCAATACTCGCCCTTTGGAGTGAGCTGCCCGACATTGTCGGGCTTCTGTTGCCGCGCCGGAGCAGGGCGCGGCGAACAAAATCTTCGCTAAACGCCGCTTGCCAAAAGACGCATGCAATCCGCAGCACGTCACCCATGTGACACTGGTATTTCTGCAGGATTCGTGCCATAACGAGGGTTTCGCGGAATAAGAGGCGAGAAAATGTGAACAGCCGCCGGCACGGCTTAAGCGTCAAGATGCAACTTCTATGTGCGAACCGAGCAATCTTGGCATTCTCTGTGCAAGCGAAACCAAAGCGCCCCTTGCCAGACCATACTTCTGATCGAGATCGAGGGATTTCTTGTATTCGAACCATGCCTCACGAGGAACGCCGGCGGCTTCGTAAGCCTGCCCGAGGTTGTAGTGAACGCGCGGAGAATCCGGCTTGATCTGAGACGCGCGCTTGAGAGCGCCGATGGCGGCATTGTGCCTGCCCAACTGCGAATATGCCGCTCCCAAATACACGAAAGCCTCGTAGCTGCCCGGAAACTCCCGGGAGGCGTGCTCGAGTATCGGGACGGCTTGCTCGAAGTTTCCCTCTTTGAAAACGCTTATGCCTTCTTCAACACTGGTAAAGAAATCAGACATAGACCTGCTCTAACAAACTACTGAGTTTCGGATACTGACTTAGTATTCAGCCAGTGTCATTCCGACCGGAGCTAAACGAAGCCTCCAAGTATGTCATTCCGAACGAATGTGAGGAATCTGCTTTTCCGATTACCGCATTAGGTGGTCAGCGAAAAGCAGATCCCTCGTCCTGAATCGAGTTCAGGATCGCTCGGGATGACAGTATGCGGCAGACTGTTCGCTAACTCAGGGACTGAATCTCATTAATATGGCGTGTCTCTCGGGACCGGATGCCGCAAACGGCTTATTCCCCACTTTCGTCTTTCCACATGAAGTATAGACGCTCCTGCACGAGTTTTGGAACCATTTCATTGATATTGCTTTTGAAAGAAGCCATAGTAAGGTATAATGGTGTTGACTTCTGCTGTTCGGCGCCACTGGTCGATGTGCGCCGAGCCGGACTAAACGAATCGGCAAAAGGAAAGAACAGAACCTTGGGTCGCGAGCGCTACCCCCATTCAACAGTCCAATTGTCCACAGAAGTGTAATAGTATCAAGTTCAAGGGGGTAAGCACAATGACGCAGGATAAAGAAATGAACTGCAAGGATTGCGGGCAGAAATTTATCTTCACCGCGGGCGAGCAAGAGTTCTTCCAGTCGCGCGGCTTCAGCGAGCCGATTCGCTGCAAGTCGTGCCGTGACATGCGCAAGTCCGAAAAATCCGATAGAGGATTCGGCAGCAGCGGTGGCGGCGGCGGTGGCGGCAGGAGTCGTTGGTAGTCGAAAGAGACTAATGCAAGCATCCGAGGGGTTGGGATCATCTCCCGACCCCTTTTTGCCGACAGCCAACGGGCATCCGGCTCCTAAAGCACATCGCGCAGGATCGCGCGTATCAACTGATACGGCCTCGGGTGGACAACAATCACCCGCGCCCCAAGCTCGCGCTCGACTTCATCCAAGGTAACATTGTCAAGGAACATCCCGTCTCGAACCGAAACCCACGGGACAAACAGCGCCTCCCCCAGGTCGAGCCCGCGGAGTTGGTCGATGATATCCCCGCCTGGGATCAGGCCTGCCACCGTCACCGTGTCCCCGAACAGCCGGTTGGTGATCGGAAATACGCTGATCAGCAGATTTTCGCACGCCAGCGATTCGACCCAGCGTGTGAGTATAGACGAAGAAAGCACACCCGTGGTAACAGAAACCCTGACCGGTCTCGGCAGATTGCGCGGGAGAATGCGGGCGACCCTCCGGGCGCTGTCCTGGAACTGCCGCACGAGCCCCACACCGTTTTCGAGCTGCGGGTAGCCCTCGTAAGCCTCCGAGCGAGGCACGGGCCTGCCGGCGTTAAGGTAAAACTCGTCAGCGGCCCAAACCAGCCGGGTTCCACATTCAGCCACAAACCGCTTCTGCCAGGCGCGCAGCTTGCGCAGGATGGCGCGGGAATATTCCGGGTCTATGGACCCGATGGGGATCTTGTCGCGGCGATGCGCGCTCACACCGGCTGGTACGATGACGATCGATTGCACGGTAGGATATCGCGAGGCAAGGTCCTCGATTGCGCGGTCCAGGTGGTCGGCGTCGTTGATGCCCCGGCAAAGGACTATCTGTGTATGCAGCGCGACGCGGCCTTTGGTGAGAGTGTCGATCTGCCCGAGGATATCCGGGGCGCTGCGGCCCAGCATCTTTTCGCGCAACGCAGGATCGGTCGCATGCACGGATATGTAAAGCGGGCTCAGGCGCTGGGTGATGATCCGCTGGAGATCTTCGTCGGTGACATTCGCCAGGGTCACGAAGTTGCCGTGCAGGAATGACAGCCGGTAATCGTCGTCCTTGAGATACAGCGGCTTGCGCAGGCCCTTGGGAAGCTGCTCGACGAAGCAGAACACACAATTAGCGCCGCAGGTGCGGACTCCATCGAAAAGAATGTCCTCGAACTCCACCCCCAGCGGCGTGTCGAAGCCTTTTTCGACCTCGAACTCGGCTGTCTGCCCGCCACGATGCACTTCGACCGTCAGAAACTCATCAGTGGAATAAAAGCGATAATCCAGGATGTCACTCAGGCGATGGCCGTTGATGCTGATGACCTCATCGCCGGGTCGCCATCCCAGGTCTTCGGCTATGCTTCCCGGTTGTACGTATGATATGATTCCAGCCAATTATCCTACCCACTACAAACCCTCCAGGTAGGGATACCTGGAGGAATACCGTTGTTTCGGGATTTCCGTTCCGCTAACGCTCCACTCAAATCCCGAAACACCTCTTCATTACAGCTTCTCCAGACGGTCTTTCACTTCTTCTATGATCCAGCCCGGTGTGGAGGCGCCGGCTGTGAGGCCCACGGTCTGCATTCCCCGCACCCAACCCTCGTCAATCTCGGCGGCTGTTTCGATGTGATATGTCGGGACGCCCTCCGCGCTGCAAATCTCCGCCAGGCGGTTCGTGTTGGCGCTGTTGCGGCCTCCGACCACAAACATCGCATCGACCCGCGGGGCAAGTTCGCGGGCGGCAGTCTGGCGGTCGTGCGTGGCGTAGCATATAGTGTTGAACGCGACGACCTCCTTGGCGCTTTCGGCGATCTTTCCGACGACCTCCCCGAACCGCTCGGGCGTTTGGGTAGTCTGGCTCACCACCCCTACTCTCTTGCCCGACCAGTCGTAACCATCCACTTCTTCGGGCGAGCTGATGACTATGGCATCATCCCCAGCCGCGCTCTTGATGGCCTTGACCTCGCTGTGGCCGGCGTCCCCGACCACGACAACAAGATAACCCTCGGACGCAAGAGTCTCCACACGGCGGTGAACGTTGGCCACAAACGGGCAGGTGGCGTCGATCACGCGCAGGCCGGCGTCTTCCGCCGACTTCATCACATCGCGCGGCACCCCGTGGGAAGGCATCACAATCGCCCCGCCATCGGCATCGGCGAGGCTCTTCACGACGCGAACGCCCTTAGCCTCCAGATCGGCTACAACTTGAGGATTATGAATCAGAGGGCCCAGCGTGGCCAGACCCTCACTTTTCTCGGCTTCACTTTGGACCAGGTCCAGGGCGCGCTTCACGCCGAAGCAAACGCCGGCCTGGTCGGCTATGATGACTTTCACGATTAACCTACACCATCAAGACGCAACCGCACAAGCGAGAACGATGAACCATCCGGGAATCTCTCCGTCGACACCACGCCGAACCCCTGGGCCAGGTAGAACGATGTCGGCCCCGAGCAGTTGTTGGCCGAGTCGTCACGGGCAAAGGTGACTATGCACTTTGCGTTTCCGGCCCTCAGATCCTCGATAACATCGCTCAAGAGCATCCGGCCAAGCCCTTTACGCTGATGCGTTTCCGCCACGCACAGACACGTGATCAGGACAGCATCTTCATCCAGGTCGCGTGCCAGGCTCGGGTACCTCGAAATGCCTGGTATGAGTCCCCACGGAGCATACTGGCAATACGCCACGGGCTCGTCGTCTGCATACAGCAATCTGCCGCACACGCCATAGAGCCTAGCAGTGGAGCTGTACCAATCACGCTTGAGTCCAGCCTCTTCCTGGGTAAACTGCCCCGAGAAATGGTCGGGAGACTCCCAATACGTGCATGCTCCGCACGAGCCCGGCAAGTCTGGAAGGGTTGAATCTGTCACACTCACGATACGAACAGGCATTCCAGCCTCCCGTCTATTTGCCTTTCGCTGGCGCATCACCCAAATGCTTCAGCAAACCGTATTCGACGCTATCGGCCAGCGCCTGCCAGCTTGCCTCGATGATATTCTCGGATACGCCGACCGTGCTCCAGACCTCGTTGCTGTCCCTGGATTCTATTACGGTGCGGACCTTGGCTGCGGTTGCCGCACCGGTGTTGACAACGCGGACCTTGAAGTCCGTGAGCTTGATCTTGGCGAGTTCCTTGCCATAGAACTGCGTAAGCGCGAGTCGCAAGGCATTATCGAGGGCGTGCACCGGGCCGTCCCCCTCCGCGACAGTGAACGCTTCGACGCCGTCGACGGCAATCTTCAGCGTAACCTCCGTGATCGGCTCCTCTTGAGGACCGCGCTTCTCGACTATGACACGGAACCCCTTGAGGTCGAAGAGCTTGCGATACTGGCCGAGCGACTTCTTGAGGATAAGCTCGAAGCTCGCCTCGGCCTCCGCGAACGAGTAGCCGTCGTGCTCCAGCCTCATGACCTGTTCCAGGACCGTCTTGACCTCCGGCGACTGCTTACTCAGGTCCACGCCATACTTGAGCGCCTTCTGAGCCACATTGCTGCCGCCCGCATAAGATGAGATCAGAATGCGGCGGCCGTTGCCGACAACTTCGGGCTTGAGGTGCTCATACGTGCGCGGGTTCTTCGCGACCGCGTCCGCGTGCACTCCGGCCTTGTGGGCGAATGCGCTGTTCCCGACAAACGGCTGGCGGTCATCCGGAATGAGATTGGCGATGTCATCGAAGTACCGTGACAACTCGGTGAGTTTCCCCAGCGCGCCCTTGGGCACGCATCTCAGGCCCATCTTGATCTCGACTATCGGGATGATGGTGCATATATTCGCGTTGCCGCATCGTTCGCCAAGGCCATTGATCGTGCCCTGCATGTGCGTTGCCCCGGCCTGGATCGCGGCGATGGAATCGGCGACTGCCATTCCCGAATCATTGTGCGCGTGAATGCCGACTGTTATGCCCACGTGGGCGACCGCGGCGGCGGTGTACTTGTAGACCTCCGAGGGCAGCGCGCCGCCGTTCGTCTCACAGAGCGATACGCACGCAGCGCCGGCCTCCTCGGCGGTCTTGAGGCAGGCGAGCGCGTATTGAACATCGCTCTTGCAGCCGTCGAAATAATGCTCGGCGTCGTAGATGACCTCCCTGCCCTGGCTCACGAGAAACCGCACCGTGTCGTGGATCATCTCCAGGTTCTGTTCGAGCGGGATGCGAAAGACATCCTTGACGTGCAGTCCCCAGGATTTGCCGAAGACCGTGACGACCGGGGCGCCCGACTCCACCAGCTTGAGGATCAGCGGGTCATCGCAAGCAGCATACTTCGCCCTGCGGGTGCTGCCGAATGCCGCGATCTTCGCGTTCTTGAACTCGATATCCCTCGCGCGGCGGAAGAACTCCGTGTCGGTCTGAGTCGCGCCGGGCCAGCCGCCCTCGATATAGGCCACGCCGAACTCGTCGAGTTTCCGCGCAATCTTGATCTTATCCTCAACGGAAAAGTTCACGCGCTCGCTCTGCATGCCATCGCGCAGGGATGTATCGTATATGGCTATCTTAGGCATTTTGGATTACTCCTCGAAACTAGATGTTAGAAGTTAGAGGTTAGAAGTTAGATGCTTCGGCTGCATGCAACCGAAGCAACAAAGCTTCAACCATTCAGCGCTTCATCCCCTTCCGCGTCTCTGCGGTTCCAAGACTTTAGCTTCGCCTTGGCGTAATTCACCAGCCCACCCACCTCTATGAGTTCTCTCATAAACGGCGGGAATGGCTTGGCCTGCCAGCTCTTGCCTGTTGTCACGTTCGTGATCCTGCCGGCTTCGAGGTCGATCTCGACCGTGTCGCCGTTGGATATCCCCGCCACAGCCTCGGGGCACTCCAGAATCGGCAGGCCGGTGTTGAGGGCGTTGCGAAAGAATATCCGCGCGAAGGTGTTGGCAATAACGCAGGATATCCCCGATGCCTTGATCGCAATCGGCGCGTGCTCGCGGCTGGACCCGCAGCCGAAATTGTCCTCGGCGGCTATTATATCGCCCGGCTGGACATTCTTAACGAACTCAGCGTCGATATCCTCCATACAATGCGAAGCAAGTTCCTTCGGATCGGTCGTATTGAGATACCTCGCCGGTATGATAACGTCCGTATCGACGTTAGACCCGTATTTGTGAACTTTACCTTTCAACATTCGTCAATCTCCTCTTTTTTATCACGAAAGCACGAAAGGAAGAAAACACGAAAAGGGATGGCTAATTGGCCGATCTCTTGATGGTCAGTGTGGCAGTATTGAAGTTCAGCAGCAGACCAACCGTGCATCCTGTGGCCCGCAAGTAAGAGCGCAACTGCGCGTGGTGAACTTCCTCCAATGCCTTGACTGCTTTCAACTCGACAACCAAGAACTCTTCAACCACAAGGTCTAGAATATGGTTGCCTACAACCACACCATCGTACACGACCTGAACCAACTTCTGCGACTCGAAGGCTATCCCTCGTTTCCGCAACTCAAGCCTAAGCGCTTGTTCGTAAAGCGACTCCATGAAACCCGGCCCTAGTCGCCTATGCACTTCAATCGCAGCGGCAATCACCTTGCCCGAAGTCTCATCGAACTCCAAATGCTTCACAACTCCAGACCCTGACTCCCTTTTCGTGTCTTCCATTTTTCGTGCTTTCGTGATTGGATTTGGCTAGCTAAGTTCCTCGGGACTGCCCAGCCTGCCGAGCACGGCACTTGCGGCGGCAATCACCTTGCCCGAAGTCTCATCGAACTCCAAATGCTTCACAACTCCAGACCCTGACTCCCTTTTCGTGCTTTCCATTTTTCGTGCTTTCGTGATTGGATTTGACTAGCTAAGCTCCTCGGGACTGCCCAGCCTGCCGAGCACGGCACTTGCGGCAGCGATGGCGGGGCTGGCGAGATAGACTTCGGACTTCGGGTGGCCCATGCGGCCGACGAAGTTGCGGTTCGTGGTCGCGACAGCGCGCTCGCCCTCGGCCAAGACGCCCATGTGCCCGCCCAGGCACGGCCCGCAGGTGGGAGTGCTCACCGCGCCGCCGGCTTCCACGAATATCTCGGTCAGGCCCTCCTTGATCGACTGTAGGAATATCTCCTGCGTCGCCGGAATCACGATCAGCCGAACGTCCGGGTGGACCTTGCGGCCCTTGAGAATACCAGCCGCTATCCGCAAGTCCTCGATGCGGCCATTGGTGCACGAGCCAATGACCGATTGGTCGATCTTGATGTGAGTAGCTTCGCTGATCGGCCTGGCGTTCTCCGGCAGGTGCGGGAAGCTGACGATCGGCTCCAGCTTCGAGACGTCGATCTCGATCACGTCTTTATACACGGCGTCGGGATCGCTCTTGTATATCTTGTAATCCCTCTTCAGCCGGCCCTTGATGTAGGCGAGCGTGATGTCGTCGGGTTCGATGATGCCGTTCTTGCCGCCGGCCTCGATGGCCATGTTGCACATCGTGAACCGGCCCGCCATCTCCATCTCGCGAATGGCTTCGCCGGTGAACTCCATTGAGCAGTAGAGCGCCCCATCGACGCCGATCTTGCCGATTGTGTAAAGTATCAGGTCCTTGCCCGAAACCCACTTGGGCATCTTGCCGAAATATACGAACTTGATGGTTTCGGGGACCCTGAACCACGTCTCGCCCAGGGCCATCGCGCAGCCGAGGTCGGTCGAGCCGACTCCCGTCGAGAACGCCCCCAACGCGCCGTAAGTGCAGGTGTGGGAATCGGCGCCTATGATCACGTCACCGGGGCCGACCAGGCCCTCATCCGGCAGCAGGACGTGCTCGACACCCATTCTGCCGATCTCGAAGAAATACTTGATGCCGTACTTCCTCGCAAACTCGCGCATGATCTTCACGAGCTCGGCTGACTTGATATCTTTGTTGGGAGTCGAGTGGTCGGGCACAAGCGCCACACGCTCCTTATCGAACACGGCAGGCGCGCCGATCCTCTCGAACTCCCGAATGGCGATAGGCGCGGTGATATCGTTGCCCAGCACCAGATCCAGCCTGGCATTGATCAACTCCCCCGGCTCGACCGATTCTTTGCCGCAGTGAGCGGCCAGTATTTTCTGTGTGATGGTTTGTGGCATGCTATTTCCTATTCTGTTTATTCAAATCGCGAAGAATGCAGGGCCAGATCATTCGTGATCCGGCACCGAATTGCGGCAACACTTTGTGTAGACTCGCACGACGCGCCACATCAAAGCCAGGTATACGCCAACGCCTAGCACAAGCATTAGTGGCCAATACCAAGCCGCGATCCCAATATGCTGTTTTACAACTAGCGGCAAACGGAATTCGGCTATCGCCATCGCGGGGACTGCATAGGTTAGATATATGCCCAGCAATTGCATCGGGCGAGTCGCTCGCCTCGAGCAGTCATTAAGGAACAACTCCAACAATATGCCCGATAGCAAACACATCGTCAGCCCGCCTGCAGAGTGTTGCCAGCCGCCAATCAGGCTCCAGACAACACCGGCAGTGTAAAGCATCATGTACGTGAATACAGCCAATAGTCTACTTACAGGTTTGCTCATATCGCCTCACTCGTGCGTGTCGGCCGAAGACATACGCACTACTCAGGTTGGCTCTGCTGCGGGAACGACGGCGACCACGGCCTTGCCAATTCCCAACCATCAGTAGTTCCCGCAGCTTACACTCACGCCGCGCTCAACGGCACTTCAGTCTTATCGCCTGTCGACTCGTTTACCACGACCAACCCGCCGACATCCCCGCGCTTGAGCTGCTCGTTGGCGTTTAGCAACTCAATACCATACACCGTACCATCTGGAGCGACATCAACGTTAAGCTCATCACTCACATGTATGGTCTGCACTTCTCCGCCCTTTTCACGGAAGCGGATATAACCAATGTTGTACCTGGGATCGTACCGGAGTTCCATGCTCCCTATCCCGCCGCACCCTTCGCAACTTCACGACCACGATCGATGAAATAGCGCATCGTCTCGTAATCGATCTCCGGCGGCTCGGAGTGGTCGGTGTGGAGGATGTAACCTCCGCCACCTTTGATTACCGGCACGATCTTCTGAAGCTCGGCGTCTATAGCGGCGTGGTCGTTTGCGATAAGCGCGCGGACGTCGAGACCGCCGAAAAATGCTATCCTGTCGCCAAACTTGGCAAACAGCGTCGGCAGGTCCATGCCCGCTTTCACCTCCATCGCCTGCAGGCAATCCATACCGGCCTCGATCATCCCCGGCACGAGCGGCTCCACGTAACCGCACGAATGCACGAGCACCTTGCAGCCCAGCGAGTGGGAATAATCGAACAGCCTCTTATGACCCGGCTGCAGGATTTCTTTATACATAATCGGGGACATGAACGGCTTGTTTTTGAAGCCCAGGTCCTCATAGAAAAACATCCCGTCCGGCTTGCCCTCCTCGGCAAACAGTGTTTCAAGATGCATGATGGTCAAGTTTGTATAAGTATTCACCATATCCTTGACCCAGTCCGGATCGAGCGCCATGCCCATCAGCATATTCTCGTGCCCGCACATCGGGTGCATCTGCTCGAATGGAGGAATCCCGCCCCAGCAGAAGAAACGCTGCTTTTCGGCCGCGAATGCCTTTTCCTTTCGATACCACTCGAAATCAATCCGCCTGCGGTCGACGTCCAGCAGATGCGGCTTAATAAGCTCCTCCCAGCCTTCGCGGTCCTGGACGGCGAAACCGACATGCTCCGGCGTGGTATCGTGCAGCTTGTGCCTGCGGAGCATCGCGCCGTTGCCGTCGCGCCTGAGGATCGTCTCCTCGGTTTCCTCAAGAATCTCGTCTTTCCAATCGAGATCGGCAGTCGAGTTGATCCAGCCGGCTTCGCGGATATCCTGCCCGAAGTGCTCGGCCACATCCTCGTCGGCCCCAATATGGCCCTCGGCGCGCCAGCGTTTCACGGTATCTCCCCACGGCGAAACCTTCACCGGCAGCATGTCCACCGGCTTGCGCGCCAGAGCATTTGCGAATCTTTCGTAACTTGTCATCAATATAGTCCTCAGTCCGGAAGTCCGGGCTATCAACTTTCAACTTTCCACTTTCCTATGCTGCGGGAACGGCTGTGTCCACCGAGCTGCCAAGTCTGTACGATCAAGAGTTCCCGCAGCTACGGCATGCACAGGGCCAAAAGCAGATTCCTCACATTCGTTCGGAATGACACATACGGGGCCTTCCGCCTTCTGCCTTCAGCCTTCAGCTTTTCACTTTTCACTTTCCACTTTCCACTTTCAACTTTCAACTCCTACAAGATCGGCTTATCCTTACGCTTGCCTCCATCGCCGCGTGTCGCCTCGTAGTGGACGAGCTTGTTGATGGCGTTTATGTAGGCCTTTACGCTCGCTGCCACTATGTCCAGGCTGGCCCCGCGGCCGGTGTATATCTCGCCGTTGTCGGCTTCGAGCTTGATAGTGACCTCACCGAGCGCATCGGTGCCGCCGGTAACGGACTTCACTATGTAGTCCTGCAGCGTATACTTCGCCCCGACCATCTTGTCGATCGTCTTGTAAACGGCGTCGACCGAGCCGACTCCGATCCCCGCGTCCACTAACTCCGCGCCATCGCTCTTGAGCCGAATGGTAGCGGTCGGGATACCGTCCAGGCTGGTCGTGACGTTCATATACTCCAGGGCATACTTCGCCGGTATGGTGCGGACTTCATCCGCCACGAGCGCCTCCAGGTCCTCATCGAAAAGCTCTTTCTTCTTGTCCGCCATGTCCTTGAACCGTTCAAACGCCTTGTCCAACTCGACCTTGGTCAACTGATAGCCCAGCGATTTCAGCCTGTCATCGAACGCGTGACGCCCGGAATGCTTACCCAACACCAGCTTGTTGTGCGCGAGCCCCACAGCCTCGGCGTCCATAATCTCATAGGTACGCTTATCCTGCAGAACACCGTGCTGGTGTATGCCGGCCTCGTGGGCAAACGCATTCGCGCCGACCACGGCCTTGTTGACCTGGACCGTAAGACCGGTAACATCGGACACCAGCCGGCTTGCGCGGTGAATCTCGGTCGTGTTGATGGTTGTCCTCGCGTTCATCAGGTCCGCACGGGTGGCGATCGCCATAACGACCTCTTCGAGCGCCGCGTTGCCCGCGCGCTCGCCGATGCCGTTAATGGTGCACTCCACCTGACTCGCGCCGTTCATCACGGCGGCCAGCGAATTGGCCGTCGCAAGACCCAGATCGTTGTGGCAGTGAACGCTGATAATGGCGTCCTTGATGTTCGGCACGCGCTGGTAGAGCCTGGCGATCAACGCGCCGAATTCGCTGGGGATCGCGTAGCCCACGGTGTCGGGAATGTTCACGACAGTCGCGCCGGCGTCTATCACGGCCTCGACCACCTGGCAGAGGAACGCAAAATCAGACCGGGAAGCGTCCTCCGCGGAGAACTCGACGTTCTCCGTATAGCCCTTCGCGCGCTTGACCGCGGCGACGGCCATCTCCAGCACCTGCTCGCGAGTCTTCTTGAGTTTCTTTTCGAGATGGATGTCCGAGGTCGCGAGGAACGTATGGATCACCGGTGTCTTCGCGCCCTTCAGGGCTTCCCACGCGCGGTCGATATCGGCGTTGGCTGCCCGACAAAGCCCCGCTATGGCAGGCCCTCTTACTGTCTCCGCAACGGCCTTGACGGCCTCGAAATCGCCCTGCGAGGAGATCGGAAAACCGGCCTCGATGACGTCGACCTTGAGCCGCGCAAGCTGTTTTGCCACCTCCAGCTTCTCTTCAATGTTCATACTTGCTCCCGGCGATTGCTCGCCGTCGCGCAGCGTCGTATCAAATATCCTGATACGCCTTGCCATTTTGACATCCACTCCTTTCTGTAGGTATTGGCGTTTCGGCATTGAAATGCCGAAACATCGGGACTTGCAGGCTAATCGGTCATCAATTGCGCCGCCTGCCGGGCGCAAAACTCAACGTACTTCGGGCATATCTTGTCGTGAAGCCCGGCGTCTTTGGCCTGCTGCTGACCCTCGGGAGTCGTCAGATCAAACCCGATCAAATCGAAACATCCGCAACTGCCGAACTCTTTTTCAAATGCCGCGAACAACTGCCTGACCTTGCCGTAGGTCACGGCCTTGGAGTCGTTGTCATCGCTTCGCTCGCGGCCGTACTTGAGGCCCAGGGCCATCATTGCCCCGGTCAGAGCGCCGCATATCTCGCCCTGCCCTGCCATTCCACCGCCGAATGCCGTGGCAATTCTGGGCACGCACGGGCAATCGAGGCCGAACTCAGCAGCAAGGCCGCCCAAAACGGACTCAGAGCAGTTGAACATTTGCGAGAACATATCCAGAGCTATGTCTGTTGCTTTCGTGCTCATGTATGGTCGCCTAACCCGTAATAGCGTTCAGGATTACAGCCTTTCTTGTGGCCCTTCGGGCCACGCTTCGGCTGCATGCAACCGAAGCAACTCACGTTACGCCCTTGTTCCCTCCAGGTAAAGATACCTGGAGGGATAGTGCATTGCTTTCCGGGCCTTCCGCCTTCAACTTTCAACTTTCAACTTTCAACTTTCAACTAAGAGAAACCTACTTCTTCTTCAGCCACGGCATCATTTCACGAAGACCTCTGCCGACTTCCTCGATGTAGCTTTCCGCGCTGTGCCTGCGCGCGGCGTTGAGTACCGGGCGACCCGCCTGGTTCTCAAGAATCCACTCGCGGGCAAACTCGCCGGACTGAATCTCGGCCAAGATCTCGCGCATTTCGTCCCTGACATCCTCGTTGACGATGCGCGGGCCGCGAGAGTAATCGCCATACTCGGCGGTATTCGAAATCGAGTATCTCATATAGTCCATGCCGCCCTCATACATCAGGTCGACGATGAGCTTGAGTTCGTGCAGACACTCGAAATAAGCGATCTCCGGCTGGTAGCCCGCCTCGACCAGGGTCTCGAACCCGGCCTGGACCAGAGCCGTGCATCCGCCGCAAAGCACAGCCTGCTCGCCGAAAAGATCGGTCTCGGTCTCTTCCTCGAACGTGGTCTCCAGAACGCCGACCTTGGTGGCGCCTATCCCCTTGGCATAAGCCAGAGCGGTCTCCCTGGCCTTGCCGGAAGCGTCCTGGAAAACGGCGATCAGGGCCGGAACGCCCGCGCCCTCGGTGTAGACTCTGCGCACCAGGTGGCCGGGGCCCTTGGGGGCGACCATGATCACATCAACGTCCTTGGGCGGAACGATCTGCCCGAAGTGGATGTTGAAGCCGTGGCTGAAGAGCAGGGCCTTGCCCGCCTTCAGGTTCGGCTCGACCTCGGCCCTGTAGACCTTGGGCTGGACCTCGTCCTCGGTGAGGATCTGGATGATATCCGCCTGCCTGGCGGCGTCGGAGGCGCTCAGCGGCTTGAAGCCGTGCTTCTCGGCAAGCTTCCAGTTGTCGGTACCGGGCAGATCGGACACGATCACATCGACGCCGCTGTCCCTCAGGTTCTGCGCCTGGGCATGGCCCTGACTGCCATAGCCGATGATGGCGACTTTCCTGCCCTTCAGCACATCCAGATTCGCATCGGAGTCGTAATACATTTTTGCTGACATTTCCTTTGTTATCCTCCAGTTAATGGACATTGACGAGGCAGCCGCGGGCTATTTGCTCGCCGAAAGCCGCCTCAACATCAACGATATTCTGAATCCGGCGATCCCCAGCGCCGCGCCGAGAATCGCAAACATCAATATCTGCAAAAGCAGGTTGGCTACCGAGTCCAGACCCAGCGAATCGGCTATCGCGTTATATAGCCGCCACGCGCCGAAGATCACCGGGCCGAGCAGTCCGATGGCGAGGCCGCCCAGCATTCGGGCTTTGAGTGAGCCGCGAACGCCCGAGAGCGCGCCGATGATCAGGCCCAGTATGGGGCCTGCCAGGGCGATGATGAACAGGACGTTTTCCACGGTTCTTGGTGATATCAGTTCTTTCATGCTAGCCTAAGTCTGGGATTGCGATTGCAGCCTTCCACCCTCACCCCAACCCTCTCCCTCATAGGGCGAGGGGGCACATTGTGCGGAATTACAGCCTGAGTTTCGGCATTGAAATGTCGAAACATCCACAACCCAAAAGCAGATTCCTCACGTTCGTTCGGAATGACACATGCCGGGGCCTTCTGCTCTCAACACTCAACACTCAACACTCAGCCCTCTGCCTCCCGCTATCCCCCATTCCACTGCGCCATCGCGGTATGCGAGCCGCGGGCCATGGCGATCATGCCGGTGCGGACAACCTCCTTGATGCCGAACGGCTCCAGGAGTTTCTCGATCGCATCTACTTTATCGATTCCGCCGGTCACTTCGATAGTGAAAGTCGTGTCGCTGATATCGACGATCTTCGCCCGGAACACATCCACGATCTGCATTATCTCCGCCCGCTGGCCCGGTTCGGCACTGACCTTTATCATAGCCAGCTCCCGCTCCAGGATCGGGATTTCGCTGTAATCGATCACCTTGATCACATCGATCAGCTTGTCCGTCTGCTTGTTGATCTGCTCCAGCGTATTATCATCGCCGCTGACCACTATGGTCATGCGCGAAACAGTCGGGTCGTCGGTGATGCTGACGGCCAGGGATTCGATGTTGAAGCCGCGCCTCGCGAACAGCCCCGCCACGCGCGCAAGCACGCCCGGTTTGTTCTCCACCAGCGCCGTTATTGTATGCTGCATTGGTCGTCTCATTCTTCTTAGTCCTTAGTCGATGGTCGATAGTCGCTACTTTGGCCGGTTCACCATCATCTCTTCGATGCTCTGGCCGGCGGGAATCATCGGAAATACGTTCTCCTCGCGAGCAATACGGAAGTCCATCACGACGGGCCGATCGGTGACTTCCAGCGATTTCCTAAACGCGGGCTCGACATCGGCCATCTTGTCGATCGTGATGCCCACGCAGCCGTAAGCCTCGGCCAGCAGCTTGAAATCGGGCTGGAACGAAATATCCACGCCCGAATATCTATGGTTCCAGAACAGCTCCTGCCACTGCCGCACCATGCCCAGGTAGCGATTGTTCATGATAGCTATCTTCACCGGCACTTTGTATTGCAGCGCCGGGGCCAGCTCCTGAAGCGTCATCTGAAAACCGCCGTCACCGCATATCGCGAACACGGGCAGATCGGGACAGCCCACCGCCGCGCCGATAGCCGCCGGGAAGCCGTAGCCCATCGTGCCAAGGCCGCCGCTGGACAGGAATCTCCTCGGCTTGGTCACCTGGTAATGCAGCGCGGTGAACATCTGGTGCTGGCCGACGTCCGTGACAATGATCGCCTCGCCCTTTGTCAGGTTCCACAGGCTCTGAATCACGCACTGCGGCAGGATCTGGGAGTCATCCACCGGGCACTGAAGCGGAAATTCGCTCCGCCACTGCATGATCTGGCGGTTCCAATCGGTCTCCTCGCGAGGCTTGACCTTCTCCAAGAGCAGACTCAGCACCCGCTTGCAATCACCAACGATGGCCAGGTCCACAGGCACCGTCTTGGCTATCTCCGCGGCGTCGATATCGATGTGTATGACCTTCGCCCTCTGCGCG
>Ga0315287_10001074_pt1 | contig 24715 bp, 28 predicted proteins | sample YL17G11_0_MG_FD_205037 | JGI IMG/M metagenome (GOLD analysis project Ga0315287, IMG submission 205037) | Sediment microbial communities from Yellowstone Lake, YNP, Wyoming, USA - YL17G11_0 | ecosystem: Environmental > Aquatic > Freshwater > Lake > Sediment | place: USA: Wyoming | collected... | reverse complement strand
CACATCAACATTTGCTTTCAGCATTTCCCAGAAAAAGACGGGCAGATAATAGAGCAACCATAAATAACGGGTGGGTTTGGCAAATTTTTTGGGATTGTAGGTAAAAATTTCTCCAAATTTAAAGGTCCCCAGCAGCGCCAGCAATAAGCCGATCATCACGCTCCACAGTTCAGCTCTCCAGGTTAATGTCAGCCAGGCCACAATGGCTAAAATAAAAGTTAAGAGCCGGCTACCGTGTTTTTTCATGGCTTTACTCCCTCCAGCACAACCAACACCGCGGGGTTAAGGATCGCCGCGGCCACGTAGGGAAAGAAAACTCCGACCAAAAGACAAAGCATAGCTAACGTCACGGTAACACCGATCATCATCCCCGGCGCTTCCTTTACTTTTTCTAAAGCCGGCGGCAGCTTCTCAAAAAAAGCGTACCTGAGAAATTTTAGAAAATAAGCTAATGTCAGGACACTTCCCAATACCGCGATGAGTGCCGCCCAGAATCTTCCAGCTTGAACACAAGCCACGATGATAAAAAGTTTGCTCCAGAAACCGTTAAAGGGGGGCAGGCCGGAAATCGAAAGTGAACCAAAAAGGGAGGTGATAAAAGTCACCGGCATTTTCTTGGCTAATCCCCCCATCGCTTTAAGCTCTCGGGTGCCGGTTGAGGTTTCGATGGCGCCGGCGTTTAAGAACATTAAGGGTTTAAAAAGGGCATGATTAACAAGGTGAAAAATTCCACCACCGATTCCGAGCGGAGTTCCCAAACCGATGCCCAGTAAAATATAGCCCACTTGTGAAATGCTGGAATAAGCCAGCAATCTTTTAAAATCCCACTGGACTAAAGCCAGACCCCCGCCCACCAAAATAGAAATCAATCCCAGCAGGGAAAGAACATAAAGCAGCTGGGGACTGACCCCCAGCACATTATAAAAAATTCGGATGAGGCAATAGATTCCCAGAATTTTTATCAAAACCCCCGAGAGGGTAGCGGAAACCGGCGCCGGGGCGGCGGTATGCGCATCCGGCAACCAGGCATGGAAAGGGACCAACGCCGCTTTCATCCCAAATCCCACCAGAAAAAGCACCGTGATGAGGGTCCTCAAGTTTCCAGGCTCCCTGGGAAAAGAGCTTGCGATTTCAGCCAGGTTTAACGTACCGGTTACGGAAAAAACCAGGCCGACACCAAAGAGGATGAATAAAGAAGCCACCGAACCAATGATGAGATAGCGGAAAGCCGCTTCCAGTTCTTCCGCTTCCGTTCCAAAAGCCACCAGGATATAAGTCGAGATCGCCGCGATTTCAAGAAAAACGAACAAATTGAAAAGATCCCCGGTTAAAACCACGCCATTCATCCCCACCAACATCAATTGGTAGAGAGTAAAATATTTTTCCTTCCCGGTATAGCGCTCCATGTAAACCATGGAATAGATCGTCACCAGACAGGCGATCAGGCTGACCACCAACAACAGCATCTGGCTTAAACCATCCAGCACCAGATTTATTCCCAGCGGTGCCGCCCAGCCCCCAATCCGATAGACGCTGATCGCTTCTGGAGATTTAATAAAATAAAGGAGCAGCGCCGTCAATAAGAGATACAAACTCACCACCAGCGCCAGCCAGGGCGGCAACTTACGATTTAGCTTGCCCAGCGGCAGCGATAGGATCGCTCCACCTAGAGGTATGGCAATAAATAAAGGCAACCAGTGATTCATCCCTTCAGTTTCCTTATTTTGGTAATATCAAATGTCCCGTACTTTTCATAAATACGCATCGCCATCGCCACCGCGAGAATGGTGGTAGCCAAACCGATGATAATGGTACAAACCACCAGCGCCTGCGGCAGGGGCGAGACATAAGTTAAATTGTAAATGTTGGGTTCAATGATCGGATCCACCCCGCCCCAGCGATAACCGATGCTCACCAGAAATAGATTCACGGCGTATTCCATGATCACAATCCCGACAATCATTTTTATTAAATTCTTCTTTACCGCCACACAATAAATGCCAATTAAGAAGAGAAGAAGACAGGTTGAATAAATTATCATTCTTTCTCCTCCCTGACCGTGACATTAAAAGTGATAAAATTAAGAAAGACCAGATAAAGTCCCGCTCCTACCTCCAGCATGATCGACAGGTTACAGAGGGGAATGATCCCCGCACTCCAGATTTCCCCCGCCTGTCCTTTGGGTAAAAAATTATTAAAGAAGGAGCCGCCTATAAATCCTAGCAGAGCCAGCATCAAAAATAAGATCATTCCCAGACACATCACCACGGCCGCCCCCTCTTTGCTGGTTTCTATCTCCGCCTCGCTTTTACCATAGGCCAGCACATATAATATATAGCCCACGGCAATGATTATCCCGCCGGCAAAACCACCCCCCAGCTCCAGCTGGCCGGTCAGGCTGACATAACACCCGAAAATAAAAATAAAGGCCGCCGTAACGCGGGTTACAACTTTAACTACCAGGCTCATCCCGCTCATTGACTTCTTTTCTCCCTTTCTTACGCAAAATTACCAGCGTTCCCACAATCGCCGCAAAGAGCACGGTCGCCGCTCCCAGCATATCCAGTGATCTAAAATCGAGCATTATCCCCGCCACCAGATTGGTAGCGCCGGTTTTCTGCCAACCCTCATAAATATAACGATTGGCTAACTGCAGCATCGGCTCTCCAAATGGCGGTAAGGATTTGAAAGCAAAAAAAGCAAAGCCGCCAAAAAACAAAATGAAAAGGATCGTGACAGCATAGGCCAAAAATTCTCTGCCCTTATAGGTATCGGGCATGCTGGAAGCCAGGGTGGCGCGGATCAGAATAATTAAAACTAAAATCTCCACCACCAGCTGCGTGATGGCCAGATCGGGTGCGCCCAAAAGCAAAAAAACAATACAGAGCCCCAACCCGATGGTGCCTACCGCGATGACCGAAGAAAGCAGATTGTGAATCTCAACCGCGATCAGCGCCCCGATCAAAATGAACAATAATAATAAATAAAGTAAAAACATCTTTACCTTAAAACCCACAATAAAACCATCATGCCCAGAAAGAGCCAGGCCAGATAAGTGTGCAGGAGGCCGTTATGCATCAAGCTGAGCGCTTCTGATAATTTTAAACTAATATTCTTGGTTATCTCATAGAGATCAAAGCTCCGCTTCTCCGCCGCTTGATAGATTCCGGGCAAAGGTCCCATCTCTTTGACGTTATTATAAAAATCTACGCCCGAAACTTTTATGCTCTTTTCCTCCAGCATCTCTCCTCCGACATATATCGCTTTGGTAACGGGAGGTTCCATCTCGCTTCTCCTATGGTAGATTAGAAGACCAATGAGCAATCCCAGGAGCATAAGGGTAGTTGCCAACAATGGGTTCCAAAAACCATTGTAGGTCAAGCCCGAAACCGCCGGCAACACCAAATAGCTTAAAGGCAGGCCATAAGCGAATAGACCGAAAATAACACAGAGTGCCGCCAAAACCGTCATGGGCAACCACATTTGCCAGGGGACCTCTTTCGCTTTCGCGGTCGCTTCCGAACCCTGGCCGAGAAAAGCGGCATGGATAATTTTCATAAAACTGGCCAAGGTCAACGCACTGCCAAACATGGCGGCCAGCAACCAGAGTATCCAGTAAGGGCCGCTTTTACCCAGCTCGATGATCCCCTGATAAATCATCCACTTGGACATAAATCCATTCAAGGGAGGAACTCCGGAAATCGCCAGGGCGGCAATCAGCGCCGCTCCAAAGGTTATCGGCATAAAACGGGAGAGCCCGCCTAAGCGATCTAACTCTGTAGTCCCGGTTTGTTTTTCGATGGCTCCGCCCGCCATGAAAAGCAGTGGTTTGTAAATTACATTATTAAACATATGAAAGATTCCCCCGGCAATTCCTACCGGAATCCCGGAGCCAATGCCGATCATCATGTACCCGACTTGAGAAACCGCATGAAACGACAATAATTTTTTCAGATTATGCTGCACCAGGGCCGCCATCACCGCGATGATAATGGTGAGGGAACCCAGCCCTAACAAAAAAATAGAAAGGGCTGAATTCGGCTCCAGCCTGAACACCTCCAGACATAAACGCGCAAATAAATAAATCCCCAGTAGCTTATCCAGCGCGGCCGGCAAAAAGGCCATCACCGCAGCCGGAGCGCTTTCGGCAGCATCGGGAATCCAGGTATGAAAGGGAATCGCCCCTGCCTTGGCCAAGGCTCCCGCCGCCAAACAGAGAAAAGCCAGTACCGGCAGAGAACTATCGAGGGCGAGCTTATTTCCGAAAATTTGCAGATTTTGATTGAGCGTCATAACGATACCTATGCCCACGATCATAATTGCATCCGCGCCACCAATGATCACCAGCGTCTTCTTGGCTGCTGCGGTGGCGGATGCCCCTTCTATCCCTACCAATAGATACAAAGTGATGGCCAGTATTCCCCAAAAGATCAGCAGGGTTATATAATTATTGGCAAAAAGCGCGCCCGCCGCTGCTCCGAGTGAAATTAGAAAATAACCATAATATTCTCCTAGCCGCTCCTTCCCCTCCATAAATTTTAAAGAATAAAGGATGACCAAAAAGGTGATCCCGACCGCCATTAAATAAACCCCCGCACTAAAATGAGAAGCCATCAAAGAGAGAAAATCTGAAGTAAACCCATTACCCGCAAATATATAAATCGCCAGCAGGCCTAAGAGGGCGGTAATCAATAACGCCAGATGGCCCGCCCATTTCTTAAAGCAGAAACACAAAATCGAAAAGAAGATCGGTATAAAAATCGCAAACAGTAAAATATTCATGACTTAAACTTTTTTAATTTCTCTGTTTTTTCCTGACAGAGCCGGACCAGTGCTTCTCCACTCAGGATAATCTTATCCGTCGCGGGATCGACCACCGCCATTCTTTCGGTACAGCAATAACAGGGGTCCACCGCCGCCGTGATCAGGGCCGCATCGGCAATGGATTCGCCGATAACCGTTTTCTTAAAAGAGGCCACATTCATAAAGGAAGGGGCGCGGATTTTATGCCTCTCTGGATAGTTTGAGCCGTTGGCCCGGATATAATGGATCACTTCTCCGCGCGGCGCCTCATGCTGGCCAATCCCTTCGCCCACTCCCACCTCGCGGACCTCCGCCTCAATCGGTCCCGGCGGCATGGCTTTCAAAGCTTGTCGAATGATTTTTACCGATTCGATACATTCCAGTAAGCGCACCGCCATTTTGGAGAAAACGTCCCCGTCCTGCATGACAATTATTTCGAAATTTACTTTATCATAAGCAGCATAGGGATGGTCTTTACGGATATCAATCGCCACCCCCGAGGCGCGTGCCACTGGGCCCAAAACCCCCATGGCTACCGCGTCACTCTTTTTCAAAACACCGATCCCTTTGGTCCGCGCTTTGATCACCGGATCATCCATGACCGCTTTCAACAACATTGAACAAAAGCCTTCGATCTCACCGATGGCCTTCAATAATGAGGGAACATCCGATTCTTTTATGTCCCGCCTCACCCCTCCCACTTTAAACATCCCGTAATGATTGCGATTACCGGAAATAGCTTCAAACACGTCCAGCACGGGCTCGCGATATTTCCAGGCCCACATGAAAACGGTATTGTAACCGATAAAATGTCCGGCCAGGCCAACCCAGAGCAGGTGACTATGAATTCTTTCCAGGTCGCCGATGATGGTGCGTATATATTGGGCGCGTTCCGGGACTTCGATCCCCGAGACATCCTCCGCCGCCTGCACAAAAGCGAAGGGATGGGAGGTAGAACAAATGCCACAGATGCGTTCCACCAGAAACACATCCTGTTCATAGGTTTTACCTTCGGCCAGCTTTTCGATGCCGCGGTGATTCCAGCCGATTCGCACTTCCGCGTCGACTACTTTCTCCCCCTCGACATAAAACTTGAAGAACTCAGGTTCCTCCAGCAAGGGGTGAAAAGGACCGATAGGAATTAACGTTTCTTTAGGCATATTCTCTTTCCGGGTTCTCCTGCTCCGACTCAAAAGTTTTTTTTCGGAAGGGATATACTCCCTCCGGCCAATCATCGGGTAAAAGGAATCTTTCCAAATGGGGATGGCCGATAAAATTAACCCCCAGCATTTCATGGATTTCCCTCTCGATCCAATCCGCCGCCGGCATGAAATCGGTGAAGGTTTCCATGGCCAGCTCCGGTTTCTCTACCAGAGTGCGCACGGAAACCATTAAACCAAGTTCGTCAAACGCCATATGATAAAGGATTTCAATCCCTGGTCGAGTATCGACCCCGCTAGCAATGGAAAAGCGCGCCCCTAGCTCCAGCAGAAGAAAGCGCACCAGTTCTTTGGCATCCGGTTTGGGGACGGTAACATAAACACGCTTTGCGCTTTTTTCAAAGACTTCTATTTTATTTTTAAATTTTTCCTGGATCTCCGCTACCACGTTCATTTTATTTTCTCCAGCGCTTTCACCACTCCGGCAATTATCGCCTCCGGTTTGGGAGGACACCCGGGCACATAAATATCCACCGGAATAATCTGGTCTACCGGCATAGTAAAGTTATAACTATCACGAAACATATTCGCCGTGCAAGCGCAAACTCCGATTGCTACCACCAATTTAGGTTTAGGAACGGCGTCATAAACTCGCTTCACCCGTTCCAGGCACTGCCGGTTAACGATGCCCGAAACCACCAGCACATCCGCGTGGCGCGGCGAACCTACCAGCACAATGCCAAAGCGTTCCACATCAAATTTAGGAGCCAGGGTATCCAGAATCTCAATATCACAATTATTACAGGCCGAAGCCCCCAGGTGAAAGACCCAGGGAGATTTCTTCAAGCCCCATTTAAATGGATGCATCTTTTACCATCCTATCAAAGCAAAAATAAAACCGGCTGCCGCCAAAAGGGTAACCGGTCCCCAGAAAAACCGCAAAGCCTGATCGGTTCTGATCCGGGGATTGGTGTTTTTTATCAAAATTATGATCACCAGCAGGAGAAGATATTTTATCACCAGGCCCAAAATCCCAACCCAGGAATAAGGATTGAATCCTCCCAGGTAAAGCGTGATTAAAAATAGGGGTAGCGTGTAAAGTAGCAACGCTTTGGTCAATCTAAAGACTGCCAATGGCAGCCCAGAATATTCCAGCAAAGGTCCACACATAAGCTCCTGCTCTGCCTCCGCAATATCAAAAGGAACAAAGCCCAGTTTCGCTTGCATCACTAATAGGGAAACAATAAAAGCCAGTATCCCTGATAAACTGAAAGCCAGCAGTCCGTGCATCTGTTGAAAACTAACGATGGAACCGAGCAGGATCGATCCACTTTTTGCCACCAGCGTAAAAGTGGCCAGGAGAAAGGGCAGTTCGTAAGCTAAAATTAGTTTCATCTCACGGCTCGCCCCGAGCGCGGCCAGCGGATTGCGCGAAGCCGAACCGCCCAGCATCAAAGCTAAAGAGGGGATGGTTAAAAGATAGAGCACCACAATCAAATCCCCAATGAAACTTCCCGCCGGATGGGCATTAAACTGCCAGAGCATGGTCGCCACCAGGATGATGGCCGATAATCCCAGCCAGGGGGCGGCCAAAAAGATAAAAGTGGCTCCGCCTTCCGGGATAGATATTTCTTTACCGAAAAGTTTTAAGATATCGGCAAAAGGTTGATACCAGGGCGGACCCTGACGATATTGTAAACGGGCGCTAATTTTCCGGTCGACCCAGCTGGTAAAAAGCCCCACCAGCGAAGAAAAGATAAAGCCGGGGAAAATTAAAAAAAGCATTAATAGTTTAAGGGCGTTCATCATCTTCTAGAAAAATTTATTCCTTAATTCTTCGATCATCTCCAGGTTTTTCCTTGACCGCTCATCCGAGGGATCGATGTCCACCGCGCTCCTAAAATTTTCTACCGCCTTATCCACATCCCCCAGGGTATAATAACATACCCCCAACTGATAACTCGCGGCAGCGCTTTTAGGGGTTTTAGTCAAAAAAGTTTCAAACTGCTCGATCGCCTCTTTCCATTTCTCTTCGCGCATATAGGCGATCCCCAAATGATAATAGGCGATGGCCACATTGGGTTGTTTTTGAATCGTTAGTTTAAACTCGTCGATCGCTTCCTTTAAACGCCCGATATAATAATAAGACAATCCCATCCAGTAGCGGGCGATATGAAAGTTGGGATTGATCTTCAAGGCATCACTGAAAGACTTGATCGCTTCCTCCAATAGCCCCCGGCGATAAAGGGAGATCCCCAGTTCATAATGGGCGTCCGCATAGTGAGGGTTAAAACGAATTGCTTCCCGGAATTCAACGATCGATTCGTCCAGCAGCGTCTGGCGATAATACAAGCTCCCCAGACTGCGATGAGCAATCGCGTTTTGCGGATCGACTTTTAAGGCTTCCTTATATTCCTCCAGGGCATTCCGCAATTTCCCTTCCCGCAGGCAGATACAGGCTTTATCCAGATGTTCTTCTGCTTTTCCCATTTTTATCTCCTCCTACCAACTTGGTTAGAAAGCATTCTCACCGAGGCCATTTGTTGCTTGTCATCACCCACCATTTGATCTATTTCCTCAAAAGAAAGCGCCCCGGAGGTGCAGGTCTGCACGCAACGCGGGATCTCGCCTTCCGCCAGACGGTCGAGGCAAAGGTCGCATTTGGGCACAATTTTCCGGGTAAGATAAGTATGTTCTACCCCAAAAGGACAGGCCAGGGTGCAGGAGCTGCAACCAATACATTTAAAATGACTGCGCAAAACCAATCCGTTTTCCATTTTTTTCATGGCATCGTTGGGACAGGCCGCGGCACAGGCCGGTTGGTCGCAATGCACACAGTGCAGGGGAAGATCCGCTGCCTTTCCCAGGGAGGAATGGGCCAGCAGGGATTGGATAAAATGCCCATAGGTGCAAGCCGCCGCGCAGCTTTTGCAGCCACAGCATAAATCGAGGTTAAGATAAATCCTTTTCCCGTAAAATTTCTCACGGGGAACGGCCGAAGCGATGCGCACATCCTTTTGATTATTCATGCCTTGCTACTTTCGCTATTAACGCGGTACCAGAAAAATTTTTTGACCCAGCGATTATCACCGAAATGAAAAACTTCTTCTGCCGGATAGTCCGACTGCGGCAAAATGTCTGCCACATCTAAGAGTTTCGTTGGTAAGTCAGCCTTTTCCCGTGGCATTCCTTTTGCCAGCATCTCCTCCACCTGCGTCCGGATCTTTTCCCGTTCTTCATTTACCTTCAGATTCAGCAGTTCTGCTATTATAGCAAAATTCGATCTGGCGCCTACCGGTGAAACTATGGCCTTATGTTCCTCCCGTCTCCCATCTGCCAAGAGGTAGCTTCCCTCTTCTTCCAGGTAACTGGCCAATGGCAAAAGGAGGGTGGTCGGACTTAAAGGTTGGACCGGGAAATGACTGGCGAGCGCTACAAATTCAACCTGCCGGATCTTTTGTTCCCCCATTTCATCGTCACTGAAAATGTTTTCCCCCAAAAGGAGCAGATTTTTTATTTGGCCCTTTTCGATTTTCTTCATTATTTCCCGGTAATCGGGACGACGCTCCAGCATCTGGTCCAGGATCAGATTAACCCCCAGATTATTGCCGTAAGCATAAAAAGAAAGATATTTTTTGTTATCCGATAAAGCCGTCAAGACTTTACTCAAATGGGCAATCAAATCATTACGTTGTTTTGTGGCAGAAGGAACAAAAATCACATAGCCCGAGGTTGCCGCATCAAATTCTTTTGCCGCCTTGATCATGGCCTCCTGCGCAATACCGGTTAATTGGCATATCTTTTCCAGATCAATTTTTGGCGAGCTTACTTTTCGAGTGTCGGCAATTATTTTCACAAAAGCCGCCAGGACCAAAGCTTCTGTTCCCGGTTTGATCCGCAGATGGGTGGTAGCAAACCAGGAGGTATGACTCTGGTTGGGATCGATCACCATGATCTTATTGCCCCGCTTACCATATTTTACCCGGTTCACTCGCTGTGAAAGAACGGGTGAGCGCGTGAGAATATCACCCACCAAAAGCAAACACTCAGCGGAATCAATCCCTTCCACTTTTCCGAAAGAGGCTTTCGGCACCTCCCATCGCCAACCCTGATAAGCTTCGAGGTCAGCGGGGGCTCCGCCCGCGGAAATATTTTTAACTCCAAGAGTTTTTGCCAGTTTGGCAGCGAGATAGGCTTCTTCGTTGCTGGCCAGAGCGGAAACGACGATCCCCACCGTGGCCGGATCCACCGCTTTTAAGCGACTGCTGACTAAAGCCAGGGCTTCGTTCCAGGAAACTGACCGGGAACCGATTTGCGGGACGGTTAATCTTTGAGGATGATTTAAAAGCTCCAGATTATAATAACCGCGTGCGCAAAGCGCGCCATGGCAGATAGGATTTTCTTTATCATAGCCCATTTCCTTTACCTGTTCGCCATCCATCCGGAAAGCCATCCCGCACCCCAAGGAACAGAAAAGGCAAATCGATTTTCTTTGCATCCGACTGGCATTTTTTATTACGCTGTTTTCCATATTGAATTAAACCTTACCAGGGATCAGGAATATCCTTGATTTTATCCCAGGTAAAAACCGGCCCATCTTGGCAACAGAAATATTTACCCAGGTTACAGTGGAAACATTTGCCGATCCCACAACTCATATTTTTTTCCATCGACAAATAAATATCTTCATCGGCAAAACCCAGACTTAAAAGTCGCGCGGTCACGAATTTCATCATGATGGGCGGGCCGCAAACAATCGCCACCGCATTTTTAACATTGACATCCCCTTCCTGCAGAATGGTGGTGACCAAACCAACGTTCCCTTTCCACTCCGGATCCCCCACATCCACCGTTAGCCGGATATTAAGGTTTTTCTTTTTGGCCCACTGCGGAATCGCCTGCCGATAAGCGATGTCCTGGGAAGTGCGCGACCCAAAGCGCACCTCGACTTTCTTCAAGTATTCCATTTCATGGAAGAGGGCAAAAAGCAGGGCGCGTAACGGGGCCAGCCCCACTCCTCCCCCGATCAGATAAATTTCTTTACCGTAAAAAGTGTTAATCGGATAGGGTTTTCCGTAGGGACCGCGCAAACCCAGTTCCTCCCCCTCCCTCATCTGATGCAGTTTTCCGGTTATGGAACCGGCTTTCATAATGGTAAATTCAATCGTTTTGGTAATTTTGGGGTCAGAAGAAGGGGTAAAAGGCGCCTCTCCCATCCCGGGAACGGTCACCTGCATAAATTGCCCCGCCAGAAAAGAAATCGTTTCATCCGGACGCAAAACCAAGGTTTTGATGGTTGGCGTCTCGGCGATGATCTTCTCAATCCGGGCTTTAATTGGTCGATAAGGATTATTTTTCACTCTTTTGTTTCTTTCTGCTAAACTAACTTGGCGGTCAACGGCACCTGTTTTTCCAGTTCGCCAAAGATCTTTCGCATATCAATATTTCCGGCACAACCGTCGATGCATCTTCCGCACCCCACACAGCTATAGCGCTTGAGGCGCTGATACGAATAGTCAAACTTGCATTGGTAGCGGTTCTGCAACCGCTGATAAAGTTTCCCGCGTGGATTTGCCCCGCCTGCCACCTGCTGGTAGGCATTCTTCAAACAGGCATCCCATAACTTATGGCGCTCTCCCCCCTCCCCGGCTTTTTGATCTACCAGCAGAAAGCAGGTACAACTGGGGCAGATAAAATTACAACTACTGCACTCCACGCAATCTTTGGTTAAATTTTTCCAAACCGGATTTTCCAAATTGCCGCGGTGACTTTCGTCCAGTTTGATCCGGTATCTGAAATTATGATTTACCTCTTCCAGGAGCTTGAGGGTAATTTCACGCATTTTTTCTTTTAGGTTCAAGAGATGCTCGTTCGCCGCGGAAAACCACTTGTGGTTCGCCTCCACCAGTTTCGCCCCTTTTTCGCTCCCGACCTCGACCACAAAGCCATTATCAATCGGCGCAAGGGACAGGTCAAATTTTTTGGTGGGATAAGGTTCCCCACCCACCAGCGTACAAAAACAACTGCTGCCACAGCCGGTGCAGTCGGCGCCAATCATCAGAGAATTTTCTCTGCGTTCTACATAAAAGGGATCTTGATATTCACCCTCACCAAAGACCCGGTCTTCCACCTCCAGCGCTTCCAGGTCGCACCCCCGTGCCCCCAGAATGGTTAGCTTATCAAACGCTCCTTTTTTTTCCTTTACAAAATAATCTGAGACTGATTCGCTGATACTGAAAAAACAACTTTTAAACGGCTCCACGGTCCTGAATCCGCTCAGATTCATAGCCGAAAGATTGTGGGGATTGATTTCGGAAAGGCGGTTTTTTTCAGCATATTTAACCGGGGCGAAAACTTTTGAAGATTCAAGAATTTTTTCAACTAACTTTTCAAAATTTGAAGTGCTAATAAAATACTGTTTCATTACTGGTCCTGACCTATTTTAGCTTGTTCGGGCTTACTCTGTCAAAGGTGGCCCAAATCGGTGGGGGCTCTGCCTAACGCATAAAGCAGATCAATCGTATCCTTGATTTGCTTTCCGATTGCTTCTTCCTGATGTGCCCGGTCGGGATAAATACTATAAAGTTTTTTGTATTCCGCCGGTGTCAAATTGATCATGACGGAATTGGCCCCCGCCAGTAAACCCAACCGCCGTGCATCCTGATCCAGGGTCTCAAATCCGGTGGTAACGACGATTTTGGCGTTTTCGGGGTCAAGGATGCGGCTCACCGCTAAAACTTTTAAAACCAGTTCACTTTTCGGCCCATCCGGTAAAACCGGTCCAAAGGTAAACATTTCCGCTTGCAGCTCCCGGGTCAATAATATATCTTCCAAGATACTTTCTTCCGTCTGTCCGGGAAGACCGATCAGCCCCCCGGTCAGGATCAAATAACCCAAAGCAAAAGCATCGCGGATATCCTGCAGCCGATCCTGCAGTTTATCCCCGCAGTGTAATTTAGCGTATAATTCCGGATCGCTGGTTTCAAAGCGCAGCAGTAGTCCCCGGGCGCCTGCCTGGTAAAGTTTTGCCAGGCCCTCTCTACCGATCTCGCCCACCGAGATAAAAAGCAGTACCGCGAAGCGCTTCTTAATTTCGGTAATTAAATGGGCTAGACGATCAACGCCATATTCAGGATCCTCCCCCGCCTGTAAAACCAGCGCTTTAAAGCCGTATTTATTTACTGCCTCATCCACCGTCTGGAGAATCTGTTCTTCTGTCATCCGATAGCGCGGCAGGGCAGCATTGCTTTGCCGGATACCGCAATAGACGCAATCATTTTTGCAATAATTTGAAAATTCGATGATACCGTGGACACAGCAGGCATTTTTCAAATATTTTTCGCGCAGAAAGTTGGCCACTTTAAAAAGCAGGTTCAGTTCCCTGCGGTTGGTGGTCTTCAACAAGCGCAAGAGCTCTTCTCTTTTCAGCGGCATCCTCTCCGCTGCTTTATCCAGAATGAGAGAGAAGGATTTATCCACGCCGATATCATCAAATTCCAAACGCGACAATCGCAGATCGGTTTTGCGCAGTTCAAAAAACATCTCCCGCCAGATATCCAGCACCTCTTTGGCTTCGGTTTCCGGGACCCGGGAGATAACAAAGCCCCCCTGGGCGTAAATATATTCCCCGACCTTAAGATCGACAAATTCGTTTAGCGCCTTGCGCGTTTCTCCGAAGTAATCAACGATGACATTTTTACCGGAGATTTCCAACACCCGGCCGGGAATGGCGTAGCACATGCGTACCTATTATAACAAAGATTGCGATTCACTTCTTAGCCTGAGTAGCAAAACCGCCCAAATCATCTGAAATTTCCTTACTAAACTATACGATAATAAATTAAATGCAATTACCCGAAGCAACCTTAAAAAGATGGTATTTTTCCCTGGTTAGAAAGTTTTCTGAGAAAGCTCAGAAAACCGAGGCTCTGCGCCTTTTCTGGCAGGAAAAAAAAGTGACCTTAGAAGAGCTCTTGCGCGGCCAGGCCATTTTTTTGGGATCAAACATGATGATCACCATTCCCGAAATTAAGGTTCCACGCGCTACCCGAAGTGCTATTGAGGAAAGAATCTTTAGCAGCTTCGGACAAAATATTAAATTTTTCAGCGCCTTCTTCAACTTCTTTACCGCTAAGCCGATAGAGGTGCACGTTGCCCTTTCAAAAATCCGGGAGCTTTTTGAGCTGCCCGACCCCTCCCACTGTCGACCCAGAAAAATGATCGCCCTTTTCTACACTATGATCACGAAATCAGACTTTGTGGGATTTGCCTGGACTCCGGAAGATTTTATTAAAAAACTGGAGGCCATAAAAGAAATTTTAGTTAAAGGAAAAGACCCCCTTGAAGAATTTAAGTTCAATCAATATATTGAAGAATTAATTGAGGGTTTCCGCCCCGAGATGATGAGCGATAATTATTAGAAGTAGCCGCTAATTAAAATATCTTCTTCCAGTCTCTCTACATGAATCTTTTTTAGGAAAATCGCTTGAGCGGGATCGGCCACCCCTTCACCCTCAACACAGGTTTTAGCCTCTTTCCCGCCGAAGATTTTTGGGGAAATGGCAAAGATCGCCTTATCGACTAAATGCTGTTCAATAAAAGAAGCGTTAACCGTACCCCCGCCCTCCACCAGCACGCTGGTTATGTGCATACGTCCCAATTTTCTTAGCAATTCCGGAAGAAAAATCTTGCCTGCCCTTGCCTTCACCTTAATTATCTCCGCTCCTTGTTTTATGAGCGCGTTTACTTTTTTCTGCGGAGCATCTTTGCCCACAATAATTAACGTTTTTGCTTTTTTAATTTGGAGCACATTGGCCTTTAATGGTGTGCGGGCATGAGCATCCAAAACTACGCTTACCGGATTTTTAATCTTTTTGACCAGGCGCACATCCAAGCGGGGATTGTCGATCAGCACCGTCCCCACCCCCACCAGGATAGCATCATAAAGATTGCGCAGATGGTGAGCGTAGCGACGGGAAGCGGTGGAGGCCACCCAGCGGCTGGCTCCGGTACGGGTGGCAATTTTCCCATCCAGCGTAATCGCTGTCTTCATTACCACAAAAGGCATTTTGGTGGTTATGAACTTAATAAATACTTCGTTTAATTGCAGGGCTTCTTCTTCTAACAAACCGACTCTAACTTTTACGCCGTGTTTCTTTAAATAATTAAAGCCACGCCCATTCACCAGCGGATTGGGATCTTTCATGGCAGCGATGACTTCATGCACTCCCGCCTTAATAATGGCATCACAACAGGGCGGGTTATTGCCGTAGTGGCAGCAGGGTTCAAGATTAACATAGAGGGTTGAGCCTTTGGTCTCCTCGCCGGCTTTTTGGATCGCCCAGGCTTCCGCGTGGGGGGTAGCTACTTCACCATGGTAGCCAACCGAAATAATTCTTCCGCCTTTGACCAACACCGCTCCCACCATGGGATCAGGAGAGGTTCTGCCTTCGGCGGATTTGGCCAGCGTGAGCGCTTCGCGCATAAACCGGACATCTTCTTCGGTCCACATAATCGACTATTCTAACACAACCCCAATTCTTTGCGCGATAGCTTTTAGGATAAAATCTGAACTATGTCGGATATCAATGATATTTAGTGGGGGAAGATCAAATCCTTCTTCCATCATTGGTGTCAAAATTCGGCTTGCCGGTCCCGTCCGTTCAAACACTACCATTAAAGGGGCCTCAACCCCGGAAGGAACCCTGGTAACCATTCCTTCCAAAGTAGCTTTAAAGGGTTTTAATTGCTTCGGATCTCCTCCCAGGAAAAGCACGCCCGCAGTTGCGATATGATCTTTAACAAGATAGCTCATCCCCTCTAAAAATTTGCGCGTGACCAGTGGGTCCAAATTCAGATCAACGATATATCCATTTTGTTTCCACAAAGCCTCTGCCATTCTGACGGCTAGATCATTTGAAAAATATAAGGTGTAGGGATTCAAAACATGATCATCGATGATGGGTGGTGTAAGGCGCTGATCCCTTACCAGTTTTATCCCTTTGTTGTCTTCGATCTGAGCAATAAAATTGGCAAGTTGTGACGACTGAGCGGGACTTCTCACTGAGAAAGAAAGATCCAACCTTCTCTCGCCGATAAAACCATATCTATCCAGCGGTAGAATGTTCCGGACAGCTTGCAGTTCAGTTGAAAGTCTCTCCGCCTCTCCTTCCAACTGCACTCTTTCCAGGGTAATAGCTCCACTTTTTGACGCTTTTATTTTATCCGCCAAAATTTTGACTCCTGCTTCGATCGATATCTTCCCCGTTACCATCAACGAATACAACCGATCATATTCTTCCGGCATAGTGGTAATGATGTCTTGTAAATTCAAAAAGACTTGTTTTAACTCTGTTTCTAAAATACGGCAGATATACTGCCTTTTCTGAAATTCGGTTTTGCTCTTAAAATAATCAAAAAATCGCAATCTGGCCAGGGGATTAGTCAGCAATTTACCAAAATCAAGATAACGCTCCTCTTTTTGTGTTTGCAATTTGATGAATCCCACCGCCTCACGGATCGGCTTGTCAATCGGCTTTGGCATATCTTTATGAATCGCTCCCACCAGACGCAGGCCCAACTCTGGCTGGGTGATAAAGGCCAACTCCAGCGGCGTAACTCCCCGGGGAACCAGCACATCCCGATAAACCCTGGACCAACCCGGCGCATCCATCACAATTACCGTTGCCAGCCAGGCCTGGGATAAGGATTTAGTTAAAATAATCTTGGCTCTTCGATCATCCACGCTCAAGATAATTTTAATCCAGTCCGTATTCAGCCAGGGCAAGTCGGGCTGTTTAAATTTTCCCGAAGGGGTATGGGCTTCGTACAAAACCCCCTCTTCCGCCTGCTTCTGCATGGCTTGGGTTCTGATCTGAAAGCGTATCAATGTGTCCCCCACCAAAATGGCGGTGTGAATTGAACGGTAGCCATTGATTTTTTTGTCTTGGATGTAATCGTGCCAATAATGATCTTGCGGAATCCCTAGAGAATGAATAGCTTCGACCATTGCATAACAATCTTTTTCTGAAGCTACCGTCACCTGCATCATCACGATATCTGAAAGGTGGTGGGGATCGGTTCCCCGCATAGTAGCGATTTGATCAACTTCGTAAGCGGTACGGGGTTTAACGGAAACCGCAACATTCTCACGCCTCTTTATTTTGGCTCCAATTTTATCTAATAACGCCTTTTCTTTTTTTAAGGTTTGCGAGATTATTTCTTCTATTTCGCGAAAGCGCTGAGGATTTATCTTCTGCAAAGCAACATCGGTAAGATGTCTGGTGGCACGCATAAAACCGGCCAGCACTCCCAGCGGGGCATAGAAATCGAGCGCCTCCTGGCAATTGCGCCGGCGGCTCTCCTCGCTCCGCAGCTCAGCATCTTCCAGATTCACCCAGCGATCGACCATCTTGATACGTAGTACCCGGATGTCAGCCCGCAGGGCGTTTACAAATTTATCTATATTCTCTTCGTTTATTAATTTATCCTTTTCCCACTGCGTTATCTTTGTCACTCCGTCCACCAATCCGGCCACTTCTTTGCCAAATTTATGCTTGATAAACCTCAGATTGATTTCGCTTTCTTCAACCACGTCGTGCAAAAGATAAGCGACCAGTTCATCTTCATCTACTATCTTTAACTCCACAACCGCTCGCTCGGCTGCCATGATCGGATGGTCAGCGTAGGGAAGCCCGCTGACTTCCCGCACCGCCCGACGGTGGGCGTAGACACAAACCCCGGCTGCCTCAAAAAATCTATTGCGATCGAAGCGGTGTGCTGATTTTTGCTCTCTCAATAAAGCCTCGATTTTATTCGCCAGAGAGGTGATCCGATTATAAAAGGGTGATTTTTTGAGGGTTTCTAAATAAAAATCTCTCGTGAGGGGAACACGAAATACTTCTCCCCCCTTTTTTATGGTTGTAAAAATAGTAGCTATAGTCATGCCACTAATTTTTCGCTAAGAATTAACGGAAATTTCAGTAAATACGAAGAAATTTAGGGGTTTGAATTGCTATGATAGCGACTTCATTTTTTTGATAACCGCTTTATAATCCGGTGCGTAAAAAATAGCCGATCCTGCTACTAAAACATTGGCTCCCGCCTTGACCGCCTCCGCCGCTGTCTCAAGGTTTATTCCGCCGTCCACTTCTATGTCGGGGGGCATATAATTCCCCACACTTAAGTGTGGGGAATTAGTAATATGTGACCTCAGCTTTCTGATTTTAGGTAATACCTCCGGCATAAATTTCTGTGCTTCGAAGCCGGGATTAACGGACATGATCAAAACCATCGTTACTTTATCCAGAACATGGAAAACCGATTCGATGGGTGTGGCTGGATTAACCACCACTCCAGGTTGCGCATTATTTTGCCGGATAAGCTCGATATCTTCTTCGAGGTTTTTTGAGGCCTCCACATGAATGGTAATAATATCCGCCCCCGCCCGGGCAAAATCGGGAATGTAGCGATCCGGATTCTCGATCATCAGGTGCACATCCAAGGGTAAACGCGTGATTCCCCGCAGGGCTTTAACTACCAGCGGCCCCAGCGTAATATTCGGGACAAAGTGACCATCCATGACATCAACGTGAATCAAATCGGCGCCCGCCTCTTCCACTTTCCTGATTTCCGCTTCCAGGTTTTTAAAATTGGCCGAAAGAATCGAGGGTGCAATCTTAACTACCATAAATGAAATCCTCCTTCCCCGTTTTCTTTGCTTTCTTCGCTGGCAGCAGCATTATTCCCGCCGGCGGCTTCCTGAGATTGGCTGGAAATGGTGATGCTGACACCGGCACCCAGGTCCACTTCCTCTCCCGGCAAAGGACTCTGACTGAGCACTATGCCGGCATCGAGTTCCGGCGCATAATCCTGTCCGATTTCCCCCAGCATCAAGCCCTCCGCCGCCAACACCGCTTCCGCCTGAACCTCCGGCCTACCTAAAAGATTGGGAACATTTACCCTTCTTTTACCCGAGCTGGTAAGTAAATTAACGATGCGCCCGGTTTTGACCTTCCTGCCCGCCTCGGGCCTCTGAGATACCACATACCCTTCCGGATATTTCATGTCGAAAACTTCTCCCACGTGCCTCCCCTCCAGATGTACCTCCTGCAGTTTTTCCACCGCTCGCTCAAATTTCAAGCCGGTGAGGTCCGGCATGGTTAATTCGGGCAAAGAATCAACATAAACGTAATATAGATAGCCGATAGGAACCGGCAATAGAATAATAAAAATAATCATGGGAATAACGATTTGGGGTAATACCAATTTTAAGCGCAGAACAATCAAAATAAAGATCATCGAAAAGATCATGATGGAAAGCAAATAAATACTAAAGAACTTTATCAACATATTATCTCACGAAGAGAAAGGCATAGATCAGGCCGCTGAGCAGGGCCAGGCCGATAAAAACGATCAAGATCCAGTTCCGATATTTTTCAAAGCGCCAGAGCAGCTTTACTTTTCCCAGATCTTTCACCGCCTCTTTCTCACTGATTACCTCCTCCCCTCCATACTGGGTAACGGTGTTTTCAAAGAGATCAATATAATCCTGATGGGCGACCGGTTTTGTTGCCAGGGTTTTATTGTGTAAACTCTCCCTAAACTCGGTGATGGAAGAAAAACGCAACAGGGGGTCAGCCTGCAAGGCCTTTCCGATGATCTCCTGTAAATAACGGGGAAAGTGAGCAAAAATTTCCTGATTAACCGCCAGCGGTTGTCGTAGCTTTCGCATATTACCCGCGATCCCGGTTTCCACCGGCAGCAATTTGGAGTTTGCCAATTCCAGCAGGATCATCCCCAGGGCATAGATATCTGAGGAATAGGAGGCCGGTTTGCCGGCCAGTTCTTCAGGGGAAATATACTTGCCATCATCCAGAATCGAAAGCGCTTTCTGCGGCATGGCCTGGGTGATCTCTCCTTCGATCACAAAATCGGTAACCTTTATCATCCCCTGGGTATCGATAAACACATTGCTGGGCTTGAGCGCGCCATGCACCATTTCCTTCCCGTGGGCAAACTCCAGCGCCTTGCTTACTTCTTCAACAATCGCCTCCGCCTTATCTATCCCAATTTTTTGACCCCGCTCGAGCAGGGATTGCAACGTCTCGCCTTCCAAGTATTCACGCACGTAGTAGTATCCCTGCCAGCCGTAATCGCCGTCGATCAATTTCCCGATCCCATGATGGGTGATCAGGGTAAATTCTTTTACTTTTTGCTTCATGCGGCTGATCAGGGATGAGTTGAGCGTGCCCCGCTTATAGATCTTCACAATAATCGGTTTATCGGTGGTAACGTTCACTCCCCGGTAGGTTACACTGAAGGGGTTTTCGGAAATTTTTTCGCCGATCCGATAACGGCTTTTGAGGAAGCGCTCCATAAATTAATTATAGCATACCCTCATCTGGAAATGGTGAGCCGGCGGCTGGCCAGCAATTGGCCTTCATTGCTTTTTATTTCAACCGTCCAGCTGCCAACTTTTTTATCTGCCAGACTAATATAGCTCCAGACATTGCCGGGTTGATTTAAAACATCAATGCTAATCTCTGCCAGGATCTTTCCCTCCGGATCAATCCAGACATGCCGGACCGCTTCCGGCACGACGGCGCTTTCGATCCGCGTATAACAATACACTCTTTGATGCTGGCTCTGTGAAATTTCATTTATTTCGTTTGCCGGTTGATTCTGTTCATTGATCTCACTGGTAAAAACGACCGCCTCTACCGAAAGGCCGGAAACGAGCGGGGAAGGCGGCTCTTGCGCATTCGGCATTAATTCAATCACCTCTACCTTTTTCTCCACTACCGTTGACCCGCTCTTCTGTAAAAGGTTGCCGACGAAAGCTACCAGTGAAATGATGGCAAAGAAGATGAAAAGGCCGGCGATAAACAAGACCACGTAGGGCCATTTTGGCTCCGGCCGTTTTGCGTAACCCGTGATACGAACCATAAGAAAATGATAACATAAAAGTGAAATTTCTCCAAAAACTTGCCGATATATATATAGGAGAACTAAGATGAGCAGTCAAAGCCCGGAAAAAAATAATTACGATATCGCTTCCATCAGCCGCACCGGCCAGGAAAAACGGGCCAACTATGCCCAGGATGCTACCCATGTTGAAAAAGAAAGGGGCGCTTCCCCTGGAAAATTCGTAAAAATTCTGGCGAATGTCTTTTTAAAACGTGAATTCGGGGCAAAAATGTACTTTTAGGAGGCAAAATAATGAACATTATGGACAACGCTAAAGTAATGCAAGCCCTCGAGAAATATAGCCTTCAGAAATACCTGGAAAATCTGGCCCACGCTTCGATGCACAAGGTTACCCTTTTCCCGATTTTTTCACACACCGCCGCCCCCAATCTTTCAGAGCCGACAGAATTTGTTTTGATTGACGACCTTTCGAAAATCATCTCCATCAACAGCGGGTCGTATCAGAATTAACGTTCGGGGCCAAAGCCGAAAGCTTCTTGTATTCTGTCAAAAAAATCATATTCTTTCAGGCGCATGAATCTGGCCTTAAACTTTGCAATCTGAATTTTAATTTTTTGTCCTTCAAAAAGCGGGATCACTTCCTGTCCGTCAGCGGTAAAATTAACATCCTTTCCCCGAATCAACTGCGCTACAATCGGTCTTTTCAGAACAATGGGACGGGTATTGATGCTGTGGGGAGCAATCGCTGAGAGCACCATGCTCTCGGAGTCAGGCGTAAGGATTGGCCCGCCAACAGATAAATTGTAGGCCGTAGAACCGGTGGCCGAAGAAAAAACCATCCCATCCGCGATATAGTCGGCCACACCTACGATCGCCAGCTTGATCACCCGGGCAATGCCGCTTTTACTGATGACCAGATCGTTCAAAGCCGCAATCTTTCTTCCCGCCACCAGCGCTTCCAGCATGCACCTTTCTTCAATCCGATATTTTCCGCCGCGAATCTGTTCCAGGGCGTCATTCAGATCCGAGAGCTCGATCTCGGTTAAGAACCCCAACCCCCCCATGTGGATCCCCAGGATCGGAACCCCGCTCTTATACAAAAGCCTGGCCGCCCTTAAAATCGTCCCATCCCCACCCAGGGTTATAACAAACTTAGCCTGGTTTAAATTAAGTTTATAGCCCTTACCTTTTAAATCCTTTATGACCTGCTTGGCCGTCGCAGCAATGAGACGATCTTCTTTTTTATAAATAACACCAAAGGTTGTCATCGTACCTCCTAAATCAGTCTGGCTTGTACCAGCAACCAGATTATACCAATTATTAAAAGAATTATAAATAAAATGATCAGCCCGCGGAAAAATCGGTCAAGGTTTTTTTCTTTTGGGAAACAAAAGTTTAGAGCATGAATTTCCGCCTGCTCGGGATCAACCCATAACACGGCTTGCGGAGCGAAAGCATAATCTATTTCCAGAAGTTTGCGGCGCAAAATCGGTTCGTTCGGATCGAAGACGGACGAAGACGTTTTAACCACAACCAAATAGTTTTTTTTGTGTTTTTGCACCTTGTAATCCGCCTCGATGTAACCAAAATGTTCCTGTCCGTCTACCATGGTCAAAATATTTTGTCGCGGTCGTTTCTGTAAAATCTGGTAGCCGTGTCTCAGTAATAAATTTTCCGCTTCTTTTTCCGAGAAGGCCGGGCCCTCCACTACCTTGGTTGCTTGCCCGACGGCACTGCGGCGCATCAAAATTAAAAAGAGGATAAAACCAATAATGATCCCGACGATAATGGATAATATAATGGGATAAATCATTTTATTAAATGAATAAAGAATTCGACATTTCCATCCGCTCCGGTAATGGGCGAGGGAGTTAATCCCGCCACGGCAAAGCCTAACGCCTGCGCCGGTTTTTTCACCTTTTCGATCACTTCGGCATGAACACTTTCATCCCTGACCACCCCACCCCTGCCCACTTGCTCCCGGCGCGCTTCAAACTGTGGCTTGATTAAGGCTAGCACCTGCCCTTTTTCGGCTAGTAAATTATAAACCGGCGGCAACACTTTGGAAAGAGAGATGAAAGAGACGTCAATCACTGCCAATTCCGCTGGCGGCTTTCCAGAATAGATTTTGTCTGCGGTTAAATATCTTATGTTGGTGCGTTCAACAACGGTTACGCGCGGATCCTTTCTCAATTTCCAGGCCAGCAGGCCATAGCCGACATCCACGGCATAAACTTGCTTGGCGCCGTGTTGGAGCAGGCAGTCCGTGAATCCACCGGTCGAAGCCCCAACATCCAACACAATTTTATCCTTGACTTCAACCTTAAATTCGCGCAACGCATGTTCAAGTTTTACCCCGCCCCGGCTGGCATAGGGGTGGTTTTTCATTCCACTGGGGTTTCTCTGAGGAACTTCGCGGCCATTTCCGGAATCACCGTATTAATATAAATTCCTGATCCCAGCTCAAAACCGGCCACCGCCGCCACCCGCGGCATAATAATGATATGCCAGTGATAATATTCCAGATTGCGTTCATGCGCCGGCGAAGAAATGATCATATAATTGTAATCCGGGTTGTTTAAAGATTTGTAAATTTTACGCAGGGTTTGCCGCATAATATAACCCAATTCTTTACACTGGTCCGGGGTAATCGAATCAAAGGTGGAAGCATGTCTTTTAGGAATGACCATCGTCTCAAAGGGGGAACGGGAAGCAAAGGGCTCATTCACTAAAAAATTATCGGTTTCCATAACCACCCTTTCTTTAAAGGCCCTTTCCTTATCGATCATTTCACAGTAAACACAACGTCCATAATCGTCAAAGTAGCGCATCGCCTCTTCCGTGCGGTGGCGGATATGCATGGGAGTAATGGGGGTGGCTACAATCTGCGAATGGGGATGACGCAGCGAAGTGCCGGCGTTCACCCCATGATTTTTAAAAATAATAATCATTTCAAAACGCGGATCCTGGCTCAGCGCGATATAACGTTCACGGCATGCCAGAAAGATCTCTTCCACCTGTTTCTGCCCCATGGTGGCAAGACTATCGCCATGGTGCGGTGATTCGACCAGCACTTCGTGTTGCCCCACCCCCTCCATTTGTAGAAAGTAGTCATCCAGCTTCACCCGATCCCGCTTGCCTTCTGGCAGCAAAGCCGCAAATTTATTGGGTATCACTCTGACCCACCAGCCAGGGGTATTGGCGGCGGTGCCATAATCACGGTAAGAAAAAACCTCGGGTGGGGTTAAATGCTCATTGCCGGAACAAAAAGGACAATGCTCTTTCTCGTTGGGGGGCTGCGGGCAAATTCCCGCGCCCAATTCCTCCGGCCGCCGGGCGCGTTCCGTAGCAATAATTACCCACTCTTTTGTCGCCGGATTTTGTCTCAGCTCGGGCATGGCGATTGAATTCTAGCACAATTTAAGTTATAATAAAATACTTTCTTAAAATCCCACAATTTATTCGAGGGTTTCATGAAAAAATACTTAATCCTTATAGGGATCGTTTTGCTTCCGGCCCTTTCCTTGGCCCAGATCAGCAAGGAAAGCGAGAGCGGGAAACCGATGCAGACCTTCCAGAAGGGGTATGCGCTTCTTTCCGAAGGACAAACCAAAGAAGCCATTTCGGTTTTTCTTACTTCACTCTCCGGTCCTAAATTTATTCTATTGGATTACACCCATTTACTTTTGGCCAAAGCCTACTTTAATTCAGGCGATTATCGTTCTGCCGCTGCCTGGTCTTATAAAATTGTAAAAAAGTACCCAAAAAGCATTCTTTTACCCGAAGCCTATTTAATTACCGCCAAGAGTTATCTGGCATTAAAT
>Ga0315287_10001072_pt1 | contig 24730 bp, 26 predicted proteins | sample YL17G11_0_MG_FD_205037 | JGI IMG/M metagenome (GOLD analysis project Ga0315287, IMG submission 205037) | Sediment microbial communities from Yellowstone Lake, YNP, Wyoming, USA - YL17G11_0 | ecosystem: Environmental > Aquatic > Freshwater > Lake > Sediment | place: USA: Wyoming | collected... | reverse complement strand
CAAGGCCGAGATCAGGGACGCGAAGAACATCTGGGGCAAGGACACCTACAAGACCGAGGAGCTGATCCGCAAGGAGACGGGCGAGAAGATGGCCCGCGCGGCGTGCATCGGCCCCGCGGGCGAGAAGCTCGGGCTCATATCGAGCGTCACGAGCGATCTGACCAGGAACGCAGGCAGGGGCGGCACCGGTGCGGTGTTCGGGTCCAAGAACCTGAAGGCCGTCGCCGCGAAGGGGTCTCTGGGGGTCGAGGTGCCCGACATCGAGGGGTTCATGAAGTGGGCCAAGGAGATGCTTCAGAAGGACGTCGTCGAGAACCCGGACCACTCGGGCATGATCACCGACGGGACGCCGATACTGGTCGACCTCAGCAACGACGCGGGCATCCTCCCGACCGAGAACTGGCGCACGGGCGTGTTCGAGGGCTCGAAGGGGATCAACTCCGATGCGCTCAAGACCCGGGTGCTCGTGAGGAAGAAGGCGTGCTTCGCCTGCGCGATCGCATGCGGCAGCCACGCCAAGGTCAAGAAGGGCGTGTTCAAGGGCGCGGCCACCGAAGGGCCGGAGTACGAGACCTTGGGCCTGTGCGGCTCCAACTGCGGTATCAGGAACATCGAGGCCATCGTCAAGTTCGTCGAGGACTGCGACCGGCTCGGGCTCGATTCGATATCCACGGGGAACGTGGTCGCTCTTGCGATGGATCTGTACGGGAAGAAGCTTCTCACGAAGAAGGAAGTCAACGGCCTGGACCTCAAGTTCGGCAACGAGGACGCGTTCTCGAAGATGCCTGGGATAATAGCGAACCGTGAGGGTATCGGCAACGTTCTCGCGGACGGCGCGAAGAAGGCCGCGAAGAAGATTGGCAAGGGCGCGGACAAGATGATCGCCGAGGTCAAGGGCATGGAGTACCCCGCATACGACCCACGGGGATCGATCGGCATGGCGCTCGCATATGCGACCTCCGACAGGGGCGCGTGTCACCTCAGGGCCTGGCCCGTGGCGGCCGAGGCGTACGGCAGCCTGGACCCGTGGACCCCGGAGGGCAAGGCCGCGATCTGCGTCGAGGACCAGACGAGGACGAGCGTGAAATGGAGCTTCATCTTCTGCGACTTCTACTCGGTGAACTTCCCGAACATGGCGAAGTACTACACCGCCGTGACGGGGATCCAATCGAGCGAGGAGCACATGAGGGAGGTCGGCAGGCGGGTCTGGAACCTGACCCGTGCGTTCAACGTCAGGGAGGGGTTCAGCAAGAAGGACGACACTCTGCCGATCAAGATGGCGAAGGACCCGCTGCAGGACGGGAAGCCGAAGGGCCACGTGGTCCCCCAGGCGGACTTCGACAAGATGCTCGGCGAGTACTACAAGCTGTGGAACTGGGACGAGCAGGGCAGGCCCACCAAGAAGGCGCTGCAGGACGCTGGGCTGACCGAAATCGCGAAAAAGCTCAGCTATCTGAAGTAATGTTGGCAATGGCCAGATGTGGCGTTTGATGTACACGCCCCCTGGCCAGTATTGCTTTCTCCGCCATCGGCGCGACGAATAGCGTCAGGGATGCTCATGATGCCGTATAATATATTAAACACGATATATAATGGTGCTTTTCGACACCTTTTCACCGGCACTTTTGTCTTGCTTGAAAGGCGGACGATTGGGGGAGCGTAATTGCGAAATTTTCAACTTTTGACCCCTTTCCGTTGAAATATTTTCACAAACTTCGACTGGAAATCGCACAGAGACAATCTACAAATACCCATGGTCGCAAGACTATATATCCAATCAGCGGCTTACTGAAGAATAGCAAGAGTGAGTCTCCCTGACTCGATGCGCCCCCAAATTTCATGGGGCGTGGAAACTCAGGAGGATGCATTGATGACCTCTTCCAAGAAGAAGTTCGGGCTGGTCTTCCACCCCGAGAAGTGCAACGGCTGCATGGAGTGCGAGAAGGTCTGCACTACCGCGCACGCGTCCAGCGTGGCCTCTGGAAAATCGAGGATCAAAGTGACGAAGGCCGGAGACAAGTACAAGGCGGTCATGTGCGTCCACTGCGAAACGTGTCCCCCGAGCGAGGTCTGCCCGTCCGCGCTGCTGGAGTTCCACAGCGACGGCAAGTGCTGGACCCTCGACGAGCACAGGTGCTTCGCGTGCATGGCGTGCATACCCCGCTGTCCGTGCGACGGTGTGTTCTTCGAGGGGGAGTTCGGCGTGGAGACTGCGTACACTTGCGACCTCTGCCTTGGGGAGCCGAAGTGCATCAAGGCGTGCCCCATGGGCGCACTGACTCTCGACAAGTCTCGGGAGGAGTAAGGGATGAGTGAAATGGTGGAGAACGAGGCGGTCGCGGAACCCGTCAAGCAGACCAAGACCGCAGAGTCAGAGGAGAAGACGATGGCCCCAGTGGAGGAGTTCCCCCTGCCGGCCTGGATCCCCGAGTGGGCACGCGATGCCCCGAAGATAGTCGTGAGGGCGCCGGGCCCGAAGAGCAAGGAGATCATCAAGATCGACAGGGACTACGTCTCGTACGCCTACGACAGGTGCTTCACCTTCACGATCGACAAGGCCGCGGGCGTGGCGGTCATGGACGCGGACGGCAACGTGCTGCTCGACTTCTCGTCCGGCATAGCCGTCATGAACGCGGGCTGGACGCACTACAAGGTCACGAAGGCGATCCAAGACCAGGCGGGCAAGCTCATCCACTCCATGGCGAACGACGCGTACTTCGACAAGGAGGCGTACTTCGCGAAACTGCTCTCCGAGATATCCCCGGGCAAGGCCCTCAGGGGCACGTTCTTCGGGAACAGCGGCGCCGAGGCCGTCGAGGCAGCGATGAAGCTGTCCAGATACTACACGCGCAGGTCCGAGCACATCGCGTTCTTCGGTTCGTACCACGGCAGGATAGGCGCCGGGCTCGCACTCACGAGCAAGCTCAAGCTCAGGTACAGCTACGGCCCGATGTCACCTGGCATCATATTCACACCGTTCGCGTACTGCTACAGGTGCTCGTTCAAGCAGTCGTACCCGGAGTGCGGCATGTATTGCGTGGACTACCTCGAGAAGCAGGTCCTGCAGCTGGGCGGCACGACGGGCCAGATATCATCCATCTTCGTCGAGCCGATCCAGGGCGAGGGCGGGTACGTGGTCCCGCCGAAGGAGTTCCTGCCGAAGCTGAGGCAGATATGCGATTCACAGCAGGCGCTCCTGATATTCGACGAGGTGCAGACGGGCTTCGCGCGCACGGGCAAGATGTTCGCGTGCGAGCACTTCAACACGATCCCAGACATACTCGTGCTCGGGAAGGCGCTCGGGGGCGGCGTGCCGCTCGGCGCGATCATAGCGAAGCACGACATCATGAGGAAGTGGAGGCCAGGGTCACACTCATCCACGTTCGGAGGCAACGCGATCACGATGGCTGCGGGCCTCGCGCACGTGCAGGCGATCATAGAGGAGAACCTCGCGGACCGCGCCGCGAAGCTCGGCGAGTACGCCATGAAGCTGCTCAAGGAGATGGCGCTGCGCAGGGAGATCATAGGCGATGTCAGGGGCAAAGGCCTCATGATCGGCGTCGAGCTCGTCAAGAACCAGTACACGAAGGAGCCGCACGAGGCGACGAACATCCAGGGCAAGTGCTGGAGGGCGGGCCTGATGACGATAACCTCGGGCTTCTTCGGCAACGTGTTCAGGATCGCCCCGCCGCTGTGCATATCCAAGGAGCTGCTGGAAAAGGGCTTCGAGATATTCGAGCAGGCACTGAAGGACGAGGAGGAGTTCCTGAAGCTCGGGACATCCTCGCCCCCGGGATGATGCTCGGGACCGACTCACCGGCGAGGAGCAAGGAATACTAGCTCGTGCGGGCATATTGCCCCTGGGTGCTCGGAAGTGGATGCTCGCAGGGCGGACCTGGCGTTCGGGATCATGATGGCCTCGTCGCTCGCGTTGACCGTGGTCTTCGTGGTCTTGGCACTGTGCTCATCCGCAGTGCCGCTCTCGCTGCTATCTGGCGGCATAATGATGTCGGTCTGGATAGGAGCGTTCGTATTCTTCGTCGCGTCCTTCTCAGCGAAGTTCGTACTGGCCGAGATTCCGGTCTCGGTTGAGATGGCTCGGCCTGTCGTGGCGAGAGCACTACGGCAGACAGGCAGCCAGGTGTCGACGGAGGGTGAGTCCATAGTCGTCAGAGTGGACTCTCTCTCCTCAGTGAGGTTGACATTCACGCCCTCTCCGAAGGGCACGCTTGTTCGTGCACAGGCGTGGGCGACGCCGACCGGATGGTCGGTGACCATCGTATTCCTGTTCGTCTGGTACTTCAGCATCGCCACACTGATAGCGACTGCCTACATCTTCCGCCGGTCGATGCGTCATTCTGTCGATTCGCTCCTCCCCGTCATTGCTGGCGTCTGTGTGGATGTCTTCGGGGGCAGGGAGCTCGACATCCGCTCGGCCCTCTTAGAGGGTCTGTCCGAGGCGAAGCGGCTGGCGTCGGAGGCGTACGAGGGCACGAGGTCCAACTATCAGGATTCGATCCTGCTGGTCGCCGTCGGCGGCATCATGGTCTTCCTGATATCTCTGATGGCCGCCATGTCTGACTTCTTCGGACTCCTTCAGGGGCCGGTGGATGTGGGCTTTGGGATGGCCGTTTCGGGCGGTCTGGTCATGGTCTTTGTGGCTGCGTTCCTCTGGCTCGCGAGGGCAAGGTACAGGCGGGTCCTGCGTGATCTCAGGAGCTGGGCGGTTGGCCTTGAGGCCGCCTTCCAGATGGAGTCGTCAGGGACCATGCCGGTCGACTCCCAGAGGAGCACCATAGAGATCCTGGCGGATGCGTGGAAGGAACTGCCCAAGTGGTTGTCAGCCCGCAGGAAGTCCTCGATGTTCAGAGAGCCCGGAGTGTGGCTCGTGATGTTCGCTCTCGTGAACTCGTCCTGGTCCTTCCTGATGATCGGGATTATGGCGCTCTCGGTTGGATTTGTCTACGGGGCGTACTCGCTTCTTGCGGGCTCGGGAATGATCGCTGGAGCGGTCTATCTGTACGCGAGGTGGAGAAAGAAACGCGGAGCGGAGGATTCCAGGACGAAGCGCGAGTGGACCGAAAGGTCGAGAATGCTCGAGGATCTCCTTGGCAGGGAGTTCCTGAGGTCGTGATGCCATGACCGACCAGTCGCCTCCCGAGCGGCCCGACCTGTACGTGGTCGCCCGCATGCTTGAGCGGCTCTGGCGCGAGAACCGCCCGATGCTGAAGACACGCCTCCAGACTGCGAGCAACATCAACTACGACGTGTTCCGCAGGTACCTTGCGTGGATGTTGTCGAAAGGCCTCGTTTCTGTCCAGAACTGCGAGGACGGTCATGAGCGCGTGTCCCTCACCCCAAAGGGTGAGGAATCATATCGGAAGCTCGTCCAATGGATAAGCGAGGTCATCCAAGGCAGGATCCCTGGCCAGTGACCCCGGGACCGCCGGGTGCGGCCTATGGAAAGCGATTTATATGGCCAATCCATTGGGCGCGTTGATGGTAGATGCCGAAGGAGCCGAGTTCCAGAGGAAGGTCGCTATTGCGTTCTTCGCGGGCCTGCTGATCCTCGGGATAGCCCTGTACTGGGGCTGGGCGCTCATGTACGACACCTGGTACCCGTTCACCAGGGGCAACATCGGGATATACACCATCTACGTCCCGCTCATCGCCTTCGGGATAATCGGCATATTCCTCTACAAGAAGAAGCCAGCAAAGGCCTGATGCCCATCCGTCTTCTCTACATCGATTTCGCGAGGTAGACGGGCGTCTCGACCGGCTTGCCGCATACGACGCATCCGCCGTCGTACTTCTCGCCTTCGATGGGCGTGCCGAGGATGTTCCTGTCGGCCCGGGTCTCGATCTCCTTGCCGCAGTCCTCCCCGCCGCACCAGCCGGTCCTGAGCCACTTGTTCTGCGGGATATCGTCGAGCGAGCTGATCGTGGCGATGTTGGAGTCCATGTACTTCTGCGCCCGCTCTAGCATCTCCTTCCCGATGAGCGAGAGCATGTCCTTGACATCCTTGACCGCGTGCGCCCTGTCCTTCTGGGATTTCTCGCCCGTGTCCCTCCTAACGAAGGTCACCACGTGCTTCTCCAAATCCCTCATGCCCAGCTCCAGCCTCAGGGGGACACCCTTGAGCTCCCAGTCGAAGTACTTCGCGCCGGGCCTGACATCCCTCTCGTCTATGTGGATCCTGATGCCTGCAGCCTTGAGCTCCTCGTAGAGCGTGCGCGCCTCTGCCGAGACCTTCTCAGTCTCTCCCTTCGCGAGCACCGGCACGAGCACGACCTGGTTCGTGGCGACGTCGGGCGGGAGCACGAGCCCCTTGTCGTCCCCGTGTATCGCGACGATCGCCCCGACGAGCCTCTCGCTCATGCCGTAGGTCGTCTGGTGGCAGTACCTGTGCTCTCCCTTCTCGTCCTCGTACTTTATCTCGTACGGCTTGGAAAAGTTCTCCTTGTACTCGTGGATCGAGCCCAGCTGCAGGCTCCTGCCGTCGGGCAGGAGGGTGTCGATGCCGACGGTGTAGAACGCGCCCGGGAACTTGTCCCAGTCCGTCCTCTTCAGCAACTTGTACGGGGTGCACCACTTCTTGCTCAAGCAACCCATGATCTCGTAATCCTCCCTGCACTGCCTCTCCGCATCCTCGAAGTCGACGTGGCAGGTGTGTGATTCAAAGAAATGTATCTCCCTGACCCTGATGAACGCCCTCGTCTGCTTCGTCTCGTATCTGAAGGTGTTCACCAGCTGGTACACCTTGAGCGGCAGGTCCGCGTGCGACCTGACCCACAGCGCGAACATGGGGTACATGGCCGTCTCGCTGGTCGGCCTCAGCAGGAGCTTGACATCCAGCTTGTTCAGGCCAGCGTGCGTGACCCAGAAGACCTCCGCGTCGAACCCCTTGATGTGCTCCTTCTCCTTCGCGAACTGGTCCTCGGGGATGAGCAGCGGGAAGCAGACCTCGTTGTGGTTCGTCGAATCGAACTCGTGGCGGATGTGCGAGTCGATGGCCTGCATGATCTTCCAGCCGTACGGCGTCCAGACGTTCATGCCCTTGATCGGGTAGCGCTTGTCGGTCAGGTTCGCCTTCTCGACTATCTCGTTGTACCACTCGCTGAAGTCTTCCGCCTTCTTCATGTGATGCTCACGAATCCTGGGGTCCCATATCTAGGTTTCGTCGCCTGAGGTCAGTCCTTGGCCATCTTGGCTATCTGCGGGGCGACGCTGACCGCGGTCGTCTCATTTTCTATCGTGTCCGTTGAATATATTTCGTCGCAGACGCGCCTCAGTCTCTCGAGGGCATTGTTGGCGAATACGGCGTGCGTGCACGCGGCCGCGATCTTCTTCGCGCCCTGCTTCTTCAGCTGCTCCGCCGCCTTGACTATGGTGTTGCCCGTGGATATGATGTCGTCGACGATCGCGACGTACTTCCCCTTGACATCCAGGGACTTCGGGGTCATCTTGACCGTCTCGCCGTCGAGCCGTTCCTTGACGAGGTAGTCCGCCTCGCAGCCGACCACGTCCGCGATGCGCTTGGCGTTGTCCCACCGCCCCTCGTCCGGGGACAGGATCATCTGCACGCCCTGGGTCCTGAGGAACTTGCCCATCTCGGGGTACGCGCACACGTTCTTCGCGGAGACGTCCTCGAACCAGTCGATGACGCTGGGCGCGTGGACGTCCACGGTCATGAACTCGTCCGTCTGGGTCTGTATGAGTCGCGCGATCGCACGCGCGCTTATCGGCTCGCCGGACTTGAACTGCTTGTCCTGCCGCGCGTAGCCGAAGTAAGGGACGACCGTAGTGAGAGCGGACACATCGTACTCCCGGACCGCGTCCTGGAGCAGGAACAGCTCCACGATGTTCCTGTCGGGCCAGGCCGTCTGCACGATGAATACATCCTCGCCGTCCAGGTCCTCGTCGATCCTCACATAGCACTCGTCATCCGGGAACCGCTTGATCTCGGTCTTCGCGAGCTTCGCCTTGAGGCTCTTGGCCAGCTCCTTCGAGAGCCTCTGCGACGCTGATCCTGCCACGACGAACATCTTATCGATTGCGGGGAATGTTGTCCCCTCTCTTATATCTTGACGGTCCGGGACGCTGGCGTCTCCCTGCGAAAGCATTAATAGAAGAGATTTGCATAATAGGGAATCAGATGGGATGCATTTGAACGAGGGCACCGACCAGTTGTACCTATCATCGCACGGGGCCGAGTCAGAGTTGAGCCCCGGCGTTCCAGAAGCGCATGCCGCGCCGGAGCCGAAGAAGGAATCGCGGGCATCGAAGAAGAAATCGCACGAGGGCCTGACCCCCGTCGGCATGATATACGGCAATGTCGGCACCCTGACATTCAACGTCGGCGTTACTGCTCCCCTCGAGAAGATGGAGTACGTCCAGGTCAAGCACGAGACCATCGGCTGGGTCCTCGGACAGGTGACCGAGGTCGAGCGCAGGACGAACCTCACGATCAGCGGAGTAGAGACGATGATGAAGGGCACGTCCGTGCCGATAGACGAGAAGGAGATCGCCATAGTCGCTGTCATCGGGTACAGGGACGACAGGAACCTGCTCCAGTCGCCCCGGACGCCCATGAGGGCTGGCGACACGGTCTACAGGGCAGATGAGGACCTCATCAGGAGCGTCGTGGGCATCAAGGATCACAGCTCGACGGGCGCGTACATCGGGCTCCTGTCCGGGCACGACATCAGGGTCGAACTGGACATCAACCTCCTGGTCCAGAAGCACGTGTGCATACTGAGCAAGACCGGCGGCGGCAAATCGTACTGCTCGGGCGCTCTCGTCGAAGAGATGATGAAGCACGGCGTGACCGTGTGCGTCATCGACCCGCACGGCGAGTACTCCGCAATGAGACACAAGGGCTCGATTCCCAAGACCAGCCGCGATTTCGGCGTCACCCCGAAGGGCTACGACGACAAGATCAACGAGTTCGCGACCGACACGAACACGAACAAGGACGCGAAGCCCCTGAAGTTCACGCTGCACAACCTCGACGCTAGGGAGCTCCTCGGGCTCACGAACATCAAGAACGTGAGGTCGTACCTCACGATGCTGAGGAAGACCGTCGAGATCCTCAAGGAGACCAAGGACAACTTCTCGCTCAAGGACGTCATATCGGTGCTGGAGGCCAGCGATGAGGCCAATAGCGGCCCGCTGATCTCCGAGCTCGAGTACCTCAACGAGATAGACGTGTTCGCGGAACAGGGCACGAAGATAGACGAGCTGATACAGAAGGGCAAGACCACGATCATCAACCTGAGGGGGACGCCCCCGGACATACAGGAGCTGATCGTGAACAGGGTCGGGAACGCGCTGTTCGAGCTCCGGAAGGTCGGCAAGGTCCCGCCCATGATGCTCGTGGTCGAGGAGGCGCACAACTTCTGCCCGCAGGTCGGCTCCGTCGCGTGCTCCAAGATATTCAGGACGATCGCCTCCGAGGGGAGGAAGTTCGGGCTCGGCCTGCTCGTGATATCCCAGAGGCCGGCGAAGATAGACAAGAACGTGCTCAGCCAGTGCAACACCCAGATCATACTCAAGGTCACCAACCCCAACGATGTGAAGGCCATCTCGGCGTCGATCGAAGGGCTCACGGACGGCATGGAGGAGGAGATGCAGCGCCTGCCGATAGGGACCGGGATAGTCACCGGCGGAGGCGTCGCGATGCCTTTGTTCGTCGAGATACGTCCGAGGGAGTCGAAGCACGGCGGAGAGAGCGTCGAGGTCATCCCGTCTAAAAGGATGTGAGGATGCCAGCCAAGGGGACGACGATAACCGAGGAGCGGGTCGAGAGGTACATCAGCATCACCGCCGAGGCCCTGTCGAAGCTCAAGATCGCCGCGCCCGAGAGGTCGTTCAACCGGAAGGTGGCCGACGATTTCCTCAAGATGGCGAGGGCGTACTTCGAGGATGCCAAGGATTTCTTCAGGAAGGGCGACCTCGTCAACGCGTTCGCGTGCGTGAACTACGCGCACGGGTGGTTGGACAGCGGCGCGCGGATAGGATTGTTCGATGTGGGGTGCGACGACAGGCTGTTCACGTTGTTCGAGTGAACGGTCGAGGTCACAGCATACTCGGGCCCTGGGTATCCACCTTGCAGGTGAAGACCTGGCCGAACTCCGAGAGCGCTTCCTTGAGCTGGTCGGTCTTTCCCACAGCGAATACCGAGTTGCCGAGCATGGACATGCTCGCCATGCCGTGACCGGATGCCGCCTCGATCGCATCGACGACCTCGTCCGAGGCCAGTCCGGATTCCATGCAGAACGAGAGTGAGAGCGTCATCAGCCTCTCGAGCGTCGGTGTCCGGAGCAGTTCGTCCACCCTCTTGGAACCGTGGGCGTTGATGGCCCTCGCCTTGACAGGGTCGCTCAGGACGGACTTCGTCAGAAGCAGCTCGCCGACGACTGCCAGAACCATGTCGGGGGAGCCGTCGAGCCTGTGCACCTTGCCTATTGGCGGCAGCCCCGGCTTGTCCCGGATGGTTATGCCCCCTCTGTGGATCGCGGACACGTCTCCGAGGCCACAACCGCATTCTATCTCCGCCATGTGCGCGGCCTCGAACGCCCTCTGCCTTTCTAGGCCGAGGATGTCTGCTGTGGCGAGGGCCGCGGAGAGCGCCCCCGCAGCGCTCATCCCGAAACCCTGGCTCTGGGGCAGCTGGAGCGCGGTCCTGACCTCGACCCTCTTCTTGTCCTCGCCGATCAGGTGCCTGAGAACTCCCCGCGTGACCTCCGCTTCGCTCCTCTTTCCGTCGATGAATAACTTGAAATCCTGTCTGTCGGAGTCAACGATCTCGACATCCGAGGTCGCGCCCAGGGTGAGGCACATGCCCGCGCCCCTCGACCCTGTCGAGAGCAGGTCCTCTTTCCTGCAGATCTCGAAGAACCCCGTGATGTGTCCTGGAGAGAACGCCTTGGCCCTCATCGGACCATCCTTGCGGCGCCGTCGATGATCTTGTCCGCCACCTGGGACTTCGTCCCCTCGAGGGTCTCTGTGGACCCGTCCTTCTCGACGATGGTCACGCGGGTCCTGCCGCGCTTGACGTCCTCGATAAGGTTGGCCACAACGAACGAGCACTTGGATCTCTTGATCAGGTTAGATGCCTCTCTGACGAGAGCGTCCTCGGAGATGCCAGCCTGGGCCTTGAACCCGACCACGACCTTCGCCTTGATCTTGTCGATCAGCTTCGGGTTCCTCTTGAGCGTGATGGTGAGCCGGTCCTTGTCGGAGGGTATCTTGCCGCTGACCTTCTCGGGCGAGTAGTCCGAGACCGCCGCGGGGAAGAACACGATGTCGTGCTTGACCTTCTTCGAAAGGCCCGCGAGGTCGCTGAAGCTGCCGAACCTCGTCGTGTTGAGGAAGCTGGGTATGGGCGTGTCGCACCTCCCCATCCACAGGTCCACTGTTGCTCCCCTCTCGTAGGCCGCCCTCGCGAGCTCGACGCCCGTTTCCCCGGAGCTCTTGTTCGTGACGACCCTGATGTCGTCCATGGACTCCTCGGTGGCGCCTGCGATCACGAGCACTTTCCTCCCCCTGAGGTCCCCCTTGCCAACGCGGGTGATGACCTCGGAGACTATGTGGTCGATGTCCGGCATCTTCGCCTTCGACTCCTCCATCCTCGGCTCGAGCACCACGGCCCCGTGCTTCGCGAGCTTGTCGATGTTCTCGCGGACGATCTTGTGGTTCATCATCGAGCCATGCATCGCGGGGACGATGATGACCGGCATGTTGTTCCCGAGCGCGGTCGTGGCGAAAGTGGTCACGGGCGTGTCGTCGATTCCGCATGCGATCTTTGATATGGTGTTAGCGGTCGCCGGGGCGATGATGTACAGGTCCGCTTTGTCAGGGACCTCTCCGCACAAGGCCACGTGCTGGACCCCGCCGTCTATCTGCGTGGTCACGGGCCTGCCCGAGGCGAACTCGAGCGCCCACGGATGGATGATCTGCTGGGCGTCCTTCGACATGACGACGTGGACCACCGCACCGTGCCTTGTCAGCTCCCGGCACAGCTTGACGGTCTCGACGGCGGCGATGCTTCCGGTCACGCCCAAGACTATCTTGCGTCCCTTCAGTTTGTCGCTCTTCGTTCCTCTCAAATGATCCGCGGGGTGCATGTCATCACTTCCGAGGTTGTCACAACCGCTTAAATCCTTCTCTCCTTGATGGTGCCGATGACCTCTTCGGTCACGTCCTCCAGGGTCCTGTCGCCGTCCACCCTGATGATCGAGTCGTCGGTCTTCGCCAGCCTCCGGTAGTTCCTCTGCACTTCCTTCAGGAAGTCCAGCTTCTCGAATCGGGACAGCTCCGACCTGTTCCGGATGCGCTCGAGGGACACTTCGGGGTCGACCTCGATGATGAATGTGATGTCCGGGTGTATCGATATCCTGGTGTTCGCGTCCAGGAGCCAGTCGAAGTTGTCCCCGAGGCCGAGCCTCCTGAGGGATGCCGTCTGATAGGCTATCGTGGAATGGTAGTACCTGTCGCAGACCACCAGCTTCCCCTTCTTCAGCAAATCGGCTATCTCCAGCGTGTGCTGGGCCCGATCGGCCATGAACAGGAGCGCGTCCATGTAGGGGCTGACCTCCTTCTTGTCGCCCTTCCTGACTGCCTTGCCTATCCAAGAGTCGGTGGGCTCCCTCGTGAGCGCCGCTCTCTTGCCGAATCTCTCGGCTGCCGACCTCGCGACCGACGACTTGCCGCATCCATCGATGCCTTCGAGCACCACGAAGCCTACCATGCGAACGTACTCCGATTGAGGCCGTGCCTAGATAACCGTTTGCGACCGCGCGCTCCCGAGTGTCAATCCAGCCAGATGTTTCTCGATGCTCACAAATACGCATCGAGAGCGGTGATGACAGGCACCCAATTCGTACATCCAGCACCTGGCCTCCGCCGACATATTTTAAGTACGAACAAGTGCCTTACAGCCTCTCCAAGGTGGTATCCTGGTAATCGCGTATCTGCTGATAACGACCGCTACGGGCAAGGAAGCCTTCGTCGCTGAGCAGATGCGCAAGCTCCCGGAGCTGACCGAGGTCCATCAGCTGTTCGGTCAGTACGACATGATCGCCAGGATCGAGACCAAGGACTACGACATGTTGTGCGACATCGTCCTGTCGAAGATACGCACGATTCAGGGAGTGACGAGCTCGAGGACCCTGATAGCCGCCAGGTTCAAGCGCTGAACCCGTCGCCCTATGCCTTGCCCGCGGACTTCTTCTCGAATGCTTTCCAGCTGAATATCATGTCCCGTGCGGCCTTCGCCTCGTCCAGCCTTCTCCTCGCGGTGTTCTGAGGGGCGGCCTTGAGCAGCTCGGGGTCCTCGGCGATTATGGCCTTGCAGACCTCGATGAACCTGTCCAAGGTCTCCTTCGTCTCCGTCTCGGTCGGCTCTATCATGATGGCCTCGTCGACGATGATCGGGAAATACACGGTCGGCGCGTGGTAGCCGTAGTCGAGCAGCCTCTTGCCGAAGTCGAGCGTCCTGACGCCCTTGCTCTTCAGGGGCTTCCCGCTGAGCACGAACTCGTGCTTCCGCAGGTTCCCGTAGGGAAGCTCGAGGTCCCCCTTCAGCTTCTCCTTGATGTAGTTGGAGTTGAGGACCGCGTTCTCGGAAGCGGCCTGCAGCCCCTCCCCGCCCTGCATCTTGATGTACGCGTACGCCCGGACCATCACTGCGAAGTTGCCGAAGAACGCCCTGACCTTCCCGATGCTCTTCGGCCTGCTGGAGTCGAGCGAATACTTCTGCCCGTCGAAGACTATCATGGGCACAGGAAGGAAGTCCTGGAGTGAGCTCTTGACGCCAACCGGGCCCGCGCCGGGCCCTCCCCCTCCGTGGGGGGTCGCGAAGGTCTTGTGCAGGTTGAAGTGGACGATGTCGAAGTTCATCTTCCCGGGCGAGGTCTTGCCCATGATGGCGTTCAGGTTCGCGCCGTCGTAGTACAGGAGCGCGCCCGCATCGTGCACTATGCCGGCAATCTCGATGACGTCCTTCTCGAATATCCCGAGCGTGTTGGGGTTCGTGAGCATGAACGCGGCCGTGTCCTTCGACACGGCGGACTTGAGCGCCTCGACGTCCACGCATCCTTCCTTCGAGGGCAGCTCGAGCACGTCGTATCCGACCATAGCCGCGCTCGCGGGGTTCGTCCCGTGGGCGGTGTCGGGAAGCACTATCTCCTTCCTGGTCTCGCCCTTCGCCTCGTGGTACGCCTTGACCAGATGGATGCCTGTGTACTCGCCGTGCGCGCCCGCTGCGGGCTGCAGGGTGACCGCGTCAACGCCTCCGATCTCGCACAGCATCCTCTCGAGCTCGTACATCAGCTTGAGCGCGCCCTGGATGGTCGACGGGTCCTGAAGCGGGTGGATGTCGGTGACCGAGCTCCACGAGACGACCTCGTCGCATATCTTCGGGTTGTACTTCATCGTGCACGAGCCGAGCGGGTAGAGGCCGTTGTCGACTCCGAAGTTCATCTGGGAGAGGTTGGTGAAGTGCTTCACGACATCCCTCTCCGCGAGGTCCGGCAGGTTGAGCTCGGACCTGAGCAGCTCCCTGGGCAGCGCACCGCCGACGGTGGGATCGAATCCTCCCTCCGCGGGGGCCTTCTCGCAGCCTTCGAAGATGACGGGCACCTCGTGAACCGCCTGGTGGTATCTCATCTGAGCGCCTCCAGGACGGTCAGGAGCCTGTCGTGGTCCTGCCTAGTGTGCATCTCGGTGGTCGCGTAGAGCGTCCCGTGCTTCAGCTCTGGGAACGCGCCCTCCAGCACCCATCCTCCCTGGATGCCTCTCATGAGCAGCTCGTCGTGCAGCCTCGCCGCCGGGATGTCGGACTTGACGACGAACTCGTTGAAGTGCGGAGCCTTGAAGTGGGGCGCCTTGAACCCCTTGACCGCGCCTATCCTGGATGTCAGCGATTTCATGTTCTCGACGTTCTTCGCCGCTATCTGCCTCAGCCCGGACCTGCCGACCACGGCGAGATACGCCGCAGCCGTGACCGCGAGCAGCGCCTCGTTCGTGCATATGTTCGAGGTCGCCTTGCTCCTCCGGATGTGCTGCTCCCTGGTCTGCAGCGTCATGCAGAACGAGCGCCTCCCCTCGAGGTCCGTCGTCATGCCTATCAGCCTTCCGGGCATCTTCCGGACGTGGTCCGACTTGCACCCGAAGATGCCGATCATCGGTCCACCCAGGTTCATAGGGGTGCCGAACACCTGCGCGTCCCCGATGACGATGTCCGCCCCCATCTCTCCCGGGGGCTTGAGCAGCGCGAGCGCCATCGGGTTCACGCCCACGACCATCGTCCTGTTCCCCAAGACTTCCCTGATCTCGCTGCACCTGGTCTCGATGGGGCCGAGGAAGTTCGGCGTCTCGAAGTAGAATCCCGAGACACCTTCCGTGAGCCTGGACTTCAGGTCCGACAGGTCGACCAGCCCGGTGGTGGGCTCGTATGCGACCTCTATTATCTTGATGTCCGCGCCCCGGGCGTAAAGCGCCGCCACGGCCTTCTTCTCGGGGCTGACCGCCCTGCTGATGAGGAACTTGTCCCCGCCCGAGATCCTGTTGGCCATGAGCACGGCCTCCCCGAGGGCGGTGGAGGCGTCGTACATGCTGCAGTTGACGACATCCATCGCTGTCAGCTCGGCCATGTATGATTGGTACTCGAATAGCGATTGGAGCATGCCTTGGCTGATCTCCGGCTGGTAGGGGGTGTATGCGGTGACGAACTCCGACCTGGACACGACCGCTTTCACCGCAGCCGGGATGAAGTGGTTGTACACGCCTGCTCCGAGGAAGCACGGGCGGGCGGAAGAGGTCCTGTTCGAAGAGAGCATCGTCCCCAACTCCCGCCTGAGCTCGAGTTCGGACATCCCCTCGGGCAGTTTCAAGCCGCCAGTCCTGATTTCCTTCGGGACATCTGCGAAAAGCTCCTCGACCGACCGAAGCCCCATCTCCCGCAGCATCTCAAGAGAGCACTTGGAGAGCTCCATGTCCGTTTCAAGGAGATGCTATCGTAAATCCTTTGTGGGTCAACACCCTCGTTCAGTCCTGGCGGTTGGCCAGGGCCCTGAGCCTGCCGATGAATGTGGGCATGCTCTCGATGTCCTTGACCTCCTTCTTCGAGAGCATCACGAGCTGCGCCCTGAGCCTGTCGTTCACCTTAACGCCGTTGGCCTCGAAGGCCTCCTTCAGCGACCTGGCCAGCCTCCCGCCCTTCCTGTCCCAGTCTGTCATGACCACGGCCTCCGCGTGCTGCCGGGAGATGTTCTCGCAGAACGTGATGATTGACAGCCCCTTGCCGATGGAGACAACGTTCCTGGCGATGCCCATCCTCTTGAGCGCCTCGACGTCCCGCCTCCCCTCAACCACGATCGGGGTATCGGCGCTGATGTCCTCCAGCTTGTCGAGCAGCTTCAGAATCTCCTCGAGCCTCTCTGCGGGTGTGAGCATTCAGTCACCTGTCAGGAGCCGCACGGCCCTCTCCTGCGGGAGGGGCACGTACACGGTCTTCGACGAGGACCTCTGTCCGCGCAGCATCCTCAGGTCATTCCGCGGGACGGATAGCTTCTCCGAGAGGAACCTGAGGAGCTCCTCGTTCGCCTCCCCGTCCTTCGGCGGGGCGGCTATCTTGACCTGCAGGGCCGCCCTCCACTCGTTCACGCCGACGACCATCGTCTTCGAAGCGCCCGGGGAGGCGTCGATGGATATCACGCATCCCCTGCCCTCGGGCCTCGCGAAACTCTTGTCGCCCATGTCGGTCGTCGAGTGATGGCATCGTGACGATAATACCCTTCTTGCGCGGTGGTGTGCCCGCACGCATAAGCATCAAATACAACCGCGGCGTATGCTTCAGCCGATGGCTGAACAGCGGGGGGAGCTGAACTACGAAGACATAATGACCCTTTTCAGGCAGGAGAACAAATCCCCCCAACTGACGAAGGTCGATTCCGACCTGTACGAGAACATCTGCAGCTACATCAAGAGCATCAGGAAGGAGAGTGAGAGGGAGATCGCGATGAACCCGAGCTCTCACGCGAGCATGATGCTCAACGACCAGCTGAAGAAGGCCATTGACAAGGCGAAGCGGGTTTACGAGCTGAGGCAGAGGAAGATCGCCCTGCTGGCCCTGAGAAAGGTCGCGGGGGACAACCCCGACACAGGCAACCTCACCCCGGACGAGCTCGTCCTATTCTCGAGCATGACTTCGGTGTTCGCGGCGCACAAGGACTCGAACGCGGATTTCGAGGAGCTGGGGCCGCGGCAGCCGAAGCATCAGGCGGACATGGTCTATCTGCCAGATACGCCTTCGAAGAAGGCATGCGAGGAGAAGAAGGCGGCGACACCCGAGGCGCTGGAGGCCGAGCTGGTCATGGCGAGGGTCTTGGAGGACGTGCCGACCTTCGCGGGCGTCGACCGCGACTACAAGCTGAAGAAGGAGGACATCGTGTCCCTCCCGAAGAACATCGCGAACACCCTCGCCTCGCACGGCAAGATAAAGCTCATCGGGTCAGCGTAGGGCGAACGGTCCGTTCATGCCCCCGTGCTCGGTGACCTCGATCTCCGGTCTGTGATCCCCGTGTCTGAGGCCTTTCTCGACGGCTTCTCTCGCCTTGCCCGGAGTGTTGTTCTCCTTGCTGAGGTGGAGGAGCACCACGCGTTTCGTCTTCTCGGACGCGGTCTTCGAGGCGAGCATGCCCGCGTCCTTGTTGGACAGATGTCCGTGGTCGCTCCTGATGGTCCTCTTGAGGAAATCGGGGTATGATCCGTTCATCAGCATATCGTCGTCGTAGTTCGCTTCGATCAGCATCAGGTCGGCGGAGCCCATCTCGTCCACCACCCTCGGAGTCACGGACCCGAGGTCGGAGGCGATCGAGACCTTCTTTCCGTGGACCTCTATCGTGAACGCGACCGGCTCGGCTGCGAAGTGCCTCACCGGGAACGGCTTCGCCGTCACGGAGCCTATCGTCACCGCGTGCTTCGTCGAGATCGGGACGGCTCTCACTCCGTTCAATGGGGTGAGAGACAACGTGCCGTCCGTGCCGTGGACGGGCACGTCGTACTTCGAACAGAACCGGAGAGCACCTCTCGTGTGGTCCGTGTGTTCGTGGGTGAGGAACACCGCGTCCACGCGGGACGGGTCCGCGCCCACGATGGACATCCTGCGCTCGAGCTCCTTGCAGGACAGTCCGGCATCGATCATGACCGTGTCCTCGGATGATACCAGTATCGAGTTGCCGCAGCTCCCACTCCCTAGGACAGTGACCGAGACAGTGTGCATCCAGCGTAGCGAAGGATGACGCGCCTGATAAACCCTTCCGTTTTCAGCTCGGTTGGTGTAGAAATCGCGTCGGCCAGCATCTCCGCATCGTTCTCATCGGTCTTCGCCCTGCCGACCGTCAGGGCCTTCAACTTGAGAGGGTGAGCGAGCACGACTTCGTAGCCTCGTGCCTCGATCGCTTCATAGATGTACTGGTAGAATCCGGTCGCTTCCATGACCACCCTCGCCTCAACGGCACCGAGGCGGTCAAGAAAGGCGTTTATCTCCCTGGTCTCGGAGGGAAATCGCTCGTTCACCAATACCTTCCCGCTCTCATCCTTCACGCATGCCTGGGTGTTCTTTCTATGAATATCCAGTCCCATATAGTACTTGGTTCTCCCGCTTCGGGTTTGTATGCAAACGCCCGTATCGGCGGGGAACCACTTTTAGCATGCCATCAACAGAGCCATATCTTTATAAATGACCAGCATATACTGCGGATTCGTGGGCCTGTAGCTCAGCTAGGTAGAGCAATCGGCTCTTACCGCGAAACCCTGTTGGTGTCGCAGGAGATACCGATGGGTCAAGGGTTCGAATCCCTTCAGGCCCGCTTCTGATTCCCATTCCGGCCCTGTTCGGAGAGGGTTTAAATCCGACCTACTCTCTCAGTCGGACCGGAGTCGCCAACAGGCATCCGGCCCAGGGGACATCACGATGGCCGCCAAGAACATCTACTTCGCAGGGACCGCCGGCAGCGGCAAGAGCACCCTCACGGGCGCGTTCCAGCTCTGGCTTAACAACGAGGGGTACGACGCTGTCACCGTGAACCTTGATCCTGGGGTCGAGAGCCTCACGTACGCCCCGGATGTCGACATAAGAGACTGGATCAAGCTCCCGGAGATCATGGCCGAGCACGGCCTCGGGCCGAACGGCGCACAGATCGCGGCCGCGGACATGCTGGCGCTCAACATCAAAGAGGTGGCCGATGTCATCTCCCAGTTCAACACCGACTTCGTCCTCATCGACACGCCCGGGCAGATCGAGCTGTTCACGTTCCGACAGAGCAGCAGGCACATCATCGAGGCGCTCGGCATGGAATCGTCCGCGCTCGCCTTCCTGTTCGACCCCGCGGTCATAAGGGTGCCGAACGGATACGTGTCGTCCATGTTGCTCTCGACCACGGTACACTTCCGCCTCCCTCTGCCGACGATCAACGTCATCGCGAAGGCGGACATCCTCAATGACAACGACAGGGAGAGGCTCCGGCTGTGGGGAGCGGACTATTACGCTCTGTTCAATGCGCTCGTGGACGAATCGGTCGATTCCCAGACCCCGGTCAACGTGGAGTTTCTTCAGGCGATGGAGTCCGTGGGCGCGAGCAAGCCCGCGCTCTTCGTGAGCTCCGACACGGGCGAGGGCATGGAGGACATATACGCCCATGTCCAGGCCGTGTTCGAGGGCGGAGAGGACGTCGACAAATAGGCGTGCTCACTCCCTTCTCTTGCACATCTTGACGGCCCGCAGGACATCGGTCCCCTCTTCGGAGAGCCCTATGTGGATCCTTTCTCCCACGACCTCGGACGTCACGAGCCCCACCTTCCTGAGCTCCCTGAGCACCCGTTCGGCCCCCTGCTTGCTTGTCGGCTGCATCCTCGTGATGGCCATCCCCAGCACCGGCCGGTCCTCGATGCACTCGAGGAACCTGGTCTGAAGAGGCGTGTACATGCTCTTGGCGGTCGCGCCTCGCACAACTGGCAGCCGGGTCGCTTTCGAATCGCAATGGATGGTCTCGACGCCCAGCCTGAAGGCTGCGAGCAGGGCTGCGTCCCCGAGCAGCTTCGACCCGCCGCTGATGTTCAGGACCACCTTCGATCCGGAACCGCCGCCCGACCGGGCGGCGTTCGAAGACAGGACTTCGGATATCATGTCGACCATCCCGAGGAAGTCCTTGTCGGGGATGGTCTCGTAAACGAGCTCGTGCCCAGAGACCTCCTCCAGTCTCTGGATCGTCCGCGACCCTTCTGACTCCATCGCCCCGTCCTCCCCGAGGAGCACGAGCCTGTCGTACGGCACCGTCCTCATCGCCAGGAGCACCTTCTCGGTGTCTTCCGGGCCATAGGTGGACACCAGGGTCCTCAATGTTCCTCACCCAGCAGAAGCTCGGTCGAGTCCTCGACCCTCACGACCTTCTTCCTCGCGTCCTTCGGGTGTTTTTCGAGCCTGAGGGCTCCCTTCGCCACGAGGTTCCGCAGGTGGTGGTTGATCGTGGCCTTGTGCTTGCCGAGGGCCTTCGCGAGCTCCACCTCCGTGAATTCCTTGGTCCTGTTCTTCAGCAGGAACCCGAGGATCTGACGCTCCTCCTCGGAAAGCACCTGGTTGTACTCCATCCTGAGCAGCGGGAGGTGTATCTCCTCGTATGTGAGGTCGTGGATGTACACCGTCGGCACCCCTTCGAGGATGCACACCAGGAGCGCGGCGGAGGATGTCGGCTTCGTGCCTCCTGCGATGTTGAACACCCCGATCTCCTTCCCCTCGCGCCTGTGTCTCCGGATGTCCGTCCTTATCCTCATCGCGATGCTCTTGAAGTCGAATGGGTCCTCGAGGTCCACGGGGTCGACGGCGATCTTCATGCTGCTGCAGTACTCGAGCACGGACCTCTTCGCGTCCGCGACCTTTTTGACCGCCTCAGGGTCGCTCTTGTCGGCTCCGCAATAGAACACTAGCTTCTCGACGTCCGGCATTGACTTGATCGTCGGTATCAACGATCTCGGTCTGAATCCCAGGGTTCCGAACACTACCGCCATTTGCCTTCCCGGGATACAGTATGTCCTTCCTCCCTTTTAATCTTCATCAGACGATAAGATTTATGCTAATACTAATATTCAATTGGGGCCACGAATCGCTGGCTCGGGGCCCTGCACATTCCGTATCACAAAAGATGATACCGTCTTAGCATCGCCTGAATATGGCTACCCTGCATCAGCTGCACGATGATGGGAAGCAAGTTCAAGCATGTGTTCCTTGACGCGGAGGGCACCCTCTACGTCCCGAGGAACGGCAAGTCGAGATGGGAGTTCTGGGCGGATCCGTCGCCCGAGGCGGCGCTCGAGTTCTTCGAGCTGGACGCCGGGGTCTTCGAGGCGCTCGTGAAGCTGAGGGAGCGCGTGGACTCCCTGTGCATAGTGTCCATGAACAGGGAGGATATACTTGGCGCGCTCCTGGACGAGTTCGGTATCAGGGATTTCTTCGACGCGATACTGCTCAACGGCGACAAGGGGAAGAGGATTGAGGAGTACTTGGACGCGCACGGGTTCGACAGGTCCGAGGCCGTCATGGTGGGGGACATGCCCATTCTCGACCTGTATCCGGTGCGCGCGGTCGGGGTGGAGGCGATCCTGGTAGACAGGCACTACAACAGGAAGGCCAAGGCCGAGAGGATCCCGGGAGTCTCGGACCTCCCGTGCTGGCTGCGGATGGCGGACATCGCGGAAGCCCCGAAGAGCAGAGTGGCCACGCTGGACGAGTTCCTGTGCGCTTCCCTTAATAGGGGCGAGGACGCGCTCGCGCAGGCGGGCACCAAAAGATTGATTGTGCTCTCTGGTGCTTGAGGTGACCGTGATGGGCGCGTACGTCGGATTTGGAGGACAGGCGAGATGACGACGGTCACCCCGTATGGCGGCATAGGCGAGATCGGCGGGAACAAGATGCTGCTCAAGGACGGGGACACGCACCTGTTCCTCGATTTCGGCATGAGCTACGGTCAGAGGGGCAAGTACTACGAGGAGTACCTAAAACCCAGGGTCGGCTCGGGCCTGTCGGACCTGATCAATACGGGGCTTCTGCCCCGTCCGTCGCTCCCGGACTTCAAGGGGGTGTACAGGAGCGACTACATGCATATGCTGGGCGCGGCGAAGGAAGAGTCCACCTTGAGGGCGGTCCTCCTGAGCCACATACACATGGACCACTCGTCCTACATCGCGTTCCTTCACGAGGACGTCCCGATCTACGCGTCCAAGGAGTCAATCGCGATAGCCGAGGCCGTGAGCGTCGCCGGCCAGAGGGACTTCGAGAGCGAGATATTCAGTTTCAAGGAGAGGCCCAACGAATCCAAGGCCGAACCGATCCAGAGGCGCTGGGATGAGGTCGTCCCTGGGAAGAAGTTCGCCATCGACGGCCTCGAGGTCGTCGGTCTGCCGGTCGACCACTCCGTCCCCGGAGCGATGATGTTCCTCATTCACGCGCCCGAAGGGTCGGTGCTCTACTCCGGCGACCTGCGGGTCGAGGGATACGGGAAGGAGACAGAACGCTCGATGGAGGCGCTTCACGACGAGGACATCGACCTCATGCTCTGCGAGGGCACCAGGGTCGATTCCACGGAGAAGCGCACGGAGGATGACATCAGGTCGGAGGCAGGCGCAGTCGTGGCCGCCACCAAGGGCCTTGTGGTCGCCGGCTACGCGTTCAGGGATGTGAAGAGGATGCTCACATTCCTGGACGTCGCGCGGTCCTCGGGCAGGAAGCTCGTCCTGATGCCCAAGGAGGCGTACATGCTCCAGATCCTGAGGGACAGAGGCGTTTCCGTCCCGGACCCGAGGACGGACCCGGACGTCGAGGTGCTGATCGAACGCAAGAAGTCGGGCTCATATGATGAGAGCGACTACAACAAGTGGGAGCGGCAGTTCCTCGGCTATCGGAGCGCCGTCAGGAGCGTCGACCTCTCGTCGGGTGCCCGTGACAGGATCGTGCACGCTGGGTTCTTCGACATGACCACGATGCTGGACTTCGACATGCCCTCCGGGAGCGCTTACATACACTCCCTGACAGAGGCGCACAACGAGGACATGGAGATCGACGACAAGCGCCTGAGCAACTGGCTGAAGCTCCTCCACCTACCGAGGACGAACACCCACACATCCGGCCACGCGTGCCGGCAGGAGCTCCTGAGGCTGATATCCGCAGCCGACCCTGGGTCGCTCGCACCCATGCACACGACGCATCCAGGACACTTCAGCAAGCTTCACGGGCAGGTCAAGCGTCCAAGGACGGGCAAGCCTCTGCAGGTCCTCGAATAGGAGCCCCGACCCCCCGCCCGGGAGCGTGGAACTTACTTGTACATTCCAATCGCTTAAAAGGGCAAAGGATTGTCCCTCTTTCAACACGGGAGCCGTGACCCTAGGATGTACGCGGTGGTCAAGAGTCGCAGGGAACCGGGAGCGGACATACGGACAGTCGACAAGCCCACGGTGGGGAAGGGCGAGGTCCTCGTCGAGACCAAGTTCACCTCGATATGCGGGACCGATGTCCACATCTGGGACTGGAACCACTGGGCGGAGAAGCGTCTGAAGAGGCTCCCGATCATCTTCGGGCACGAGTTCTGCGGACAGGTGGTCGAGGTCGGCAAAGGGGTCAAGTCCGTCGAGGTCGGAGATATGGTCTCCGCGGAGACGCACATAGTGGACGGCACGTGCTACCAGTGCAGAACCGGCAGGATGCACATCTGCCGCGACATGAAGATCCTCGGGGTGGACACCGACGGCGTGTTCGCGGAGTACGTCAAGCTCCCCGAGCTGAACGCCAGGAAGCTGCCGAAGGGCCTGGACCCGCGGCTGGGGTCCCTTCTCGAACCGCTTGGCAATGCGACCTTCACGGTCCTGCCGCACGATTGCGAGGACGACATCAAGGGCAAGAACGTGGTCGTGTCGGGTTGCGGCCCGATCGGGCTCATGGCGATCCCCGTCCTCCAGGTTCTCGGCGCGAAGAAGATCATCGCGCTCGAGCTCAAGAGCGAGAAGGTCAGGTTCGCGCTTGCGAAGGACCTCGGGGCGGACCTCGTCCTGGACGCCGCGATCAACCACGGCAAGCTGGCGGAGGCGGTCAGACAAGCCACGGAGGGGAACGGAGCCGACGTCGCGCTCGAGATGTCCGGCGCTGCCCAGGCCCTGAGGCACATATTCGAGATGCTCACGCCGGGGGGCAGGGTCTCCATACTCGGCCTGTACAACGATCCAGTGACGCTCGATATCAACAACCTGATCACGTTCAAGTCGGCCACGGTCTACGGCATCACGGGCCGGAGGATGTTCCAGACCTGGGACCAGATGCACAGGTTCCTCAGGAAGGAGGAGTTCAGGGCGAAGCTTTCATCTATCATCACGCACACCTTACCTATAAGGGACATCGCGGAGGGAATGCACCTGATCCGCACGAAGCAGGCGGCCAAGGTGTCCCTGAAGCCAGAGTGGTGAGGAGATGGCCAAGAGAGACCCGGTATCCTTTCTGAAGTCGGAGTACGACCAGCTCGTGAAGAGCGAGCTCGACTGGAGGCTAAGGGTGCTCCAGGGTCCGAGCACGCCCAGGTGCACCGTGGACGGCAGGAGCGTCCTGATGCTCTGCTCCAACAACTACCTCAGCCTGAGCAACCACCCCAAGGTCAAGGCCGCGGCCGTGCAGGCCGTGTGCTCCCA
>Ga0315287_10001071_pt1 | contig 24731 bp, 20 predicted proteins | sample YL17G11_0_MG_FD_205037 | JGI IMG/M metagenome (GOLD analysis project Ga0315287, IMG submission 205037) | Sediment microbial communities from Yellowstone Lake, YNP, Wyoming, USA - YL17G11_0 | ecosystem: Environmental > Aquatic > Freshwater > Lake > Sediment | place: USA: Wyoming | collected... | reverse complement strand
CCAGGATCTCGGCCTGGGTCTGGATCGTGACGTCGTCGGGGCGGCCGGTCCGGATCCGGTGGCGCTCTCGCAGGAGCGCCCCGACCTGGGCGGCCGCCGCCTCCATGACCCGCTCGTCCCGCGCCTGCACGTACAGGCTGGTCAGGTGGGTCGCGTTGAACAAGCGCCGGAGGGCTGTCGTGACCGGAATGAGGATCTGATCGTCCTCATCCACGCCGGCGTAATTCACCCCTTTTGGCTCCAGCACGCCAACCACCTCGAACGGCACGTTCCCGATGCGGATGGTCTCGCCGACGAGCCCCCGCCCGGCCCCCAGATTGGTCAGGACGGTCTGGCCCACCACGGCCACCCGGGACACTCCTTGCACCTCCTCGGCATCAAAGAAGCGTCCGGTGACCGTCCGGAACTCCCGGACGACAGGGAACTCGGCCGATGTCCCGACGACGGAGGTGTTGGTCGTGCCGGTGCCGGACTTCACAGCCTGTTTCCGGCTATGGATCGGCACCACTCGGGAAATCGCCGAGCACTCCTCGGCAATCGCCCAGACGTCCCGCAGGTCCAGCGTGGTCACGTTGCCGACGAATTGCTGCCGACCGGCCACGGACTTCATCTGCCCGGCGCTGACGATCACCAGGTTCGATCCCAGCCCCTGGATCTTCCCCAGGATCTCGCGCTTCGCCCCTTCACCCACCGCCAGCATCACGATCACCGCCGCCACGCCAACCACGATGCCCAGGGTGGCGAGGGCCGCTCGGAGCCTGTGCGCCATCAGCCCCTTCAGCGCGATGCGAAACCCCTTCAGGAGGTGCACGGACATCCGCCTCCGCCGCGGGCTCCCACGCCTACCCTCGCAGCGCCTGCACGGGGTGCAGCGCCGCGGCTTTGCGCGCCGGTTGCACGCCGAAGACGAGGCCGACGAGGCCGGCGAAGACGACGGCGCCAAGAATGGCCGGCCACGACACGGCCGCGGGCCAGCCCATCAACCGCGAGGCGACGAGGGCGCCGCTCACGCCCAGGACGACGCCGATCAGGCCCCCGAGTGCCGTGACCGCCCCCGCCTCTAGAACGAACTGGATGAGGATGTCTCGACGCCGGGCGCCCACGGCCCGGCGGAGGCCGATCTCCTTGGTCCGCTCGCTCACCGAGATCAGCATGATGTTCATGACGATGAACCCGCCGACCAGAAGCGACAGCGCCGCCACGATCCCAAGGAAGATCGTCAGCGTCTGGGACGTCCCGGTGATCACGCCCAGCATCTGCTCCGCGATCCGGATACTGAAGTCGTCGGGCATTCCCGGTGCGATGTGGTGCCGCTCACGCAGGACCTGCTTCACCCGCTCGGCGCCGGCGGCGACCTGGTCCCGTCCTTTGATCTCGACGACGAGCTGGCTCAAATGGGTCACGTTGAACAACCGCCGAGCGGCCGTGGCCTGCGGGATGACGATTCGGTCGTCCAGGTTGCCGCCCCCGGGGCTGGCGCCCTGCCGCTTCATAACGCCGATCACCTTGAACGGCGCGTTGTCGAGGCGGATGGTTTCCTCCAATGGGTCAGCATTGCCGAAAAGAGCGGTGGCCGTATCCGGACCCAGGATAGCCACGCGCGCCGCCGCCGACTGCTCTTCCGGACCGAAGAACTCCCCGCGGGCGATCGGCATCGGCCGGATCTTCTGGTGACTCGGCGTCACCCCCCACACCACCGTCGCGGTGGATTGGCCGCCGAACTTCACGGGCACATCCCGCTTGATCTGAACCATGGCCACCTCGCTGACATCCGGAAGCTCGGCTTTGATCGCCTGGGCATCGTCGGAAGTCAGCGTGGGCGGCGTGGTATCCACGCCCCCCATTCCACGCGTCACCCCGCCCCCGGGGACCACCATCACCGCGCTGAAGGCCCCCATCTTCTCCATCCGCTGGACGACTTGCTGCTTCGCGCCCTGCCCTACCGACACGATGACCGTCAGGGCCGCGATGCCGATCAGCACGCCGAGCATCATGAAGAAGGTCCGGAGTTTGTTCGCCAGAAGCCCCTTCAGGCTTACCCGCACTGTAGTCACGATCTTCATGGCCGTCCTCCCGCCGCGCCAGCCGCAACCACGTCCTCCGGCCGGCTCTCCCAGGCCACCTCACCATCTTTCAGATGGATAACCCGCTCGGCATTCCGGGCGATGTCCAGCTCGTGCGTGACCAAGACGATGGTCCGCCCTTGGCGGTGAAGTTCCCGGAACAACGCCATCACCTCTTCACTCGCCTTCGTGTCCAGGTTGCCCGTGGGCTCATCGGCCATCAGGATGGCCGGATCGGTCACCAGCGCCCGCGCGATCGCGACTCGCTGCTGCTGACCGCCCGACAGCTCAGTCGGCTTGTGGTGGGTCCGATCGGCCAGCCCCACGCTGGCCAGGGCCGCCGCCGCCTTGGCCTTGATGCCGCCCTCGTCCCGGTAGATGAGTGGGAGTTCCACATTCTCCAGCGCGGTCGCCCGGGGGAGCAGGTTGAAGCTCTGGAACACGAAACCGATCTTGCGGTTCCGGATGGCGGACAGGCCGTCGTCGTCCAGCCCCGCGACCTCTTGGCCGTCGAGCAGGTACGAGCCTCCGTCCGGTGTGTCCAAGCAGCCCATCAGATTCATCAGGGTGGACTTGCCGCAGCCCGAAGGTCCCATGATGGCCACGAACTCCCCCTTCCGGACGTGGACCGAGATGGCCCGGAGTGCAGCCACGTCCACGCTCCCCGTCCGATACGTCTTCTGAATCGCATCCATCTTGATCATGCGTTCCGGCCCCTTTCTCTCGACGTCACTTCGCCCCGGGCGGCAACCCTGCTTTGACGGTTGACGTCTTCGCGTTCTCCACCTCGCCCACGAGGACCCGATCCCCCTCCTTCAGGCCGCTCAGAATCTCCGTGTAACTCTTGTCCTTCCATCCGGTCTTGACCTGCCGACGGGCGACGCGGTCGCCTTCCGGGACGAGGACCATCCGCTCCCCGTCTTCCCGCCGGACGGCCTGATTGGGAATGGCAAGAGCCTTCTCGCGTTTCGCCACCGTGATGGTGGTGTTGGCGGTCATGTCCGGCCGGAGCAGTCCCTCGCGATTGTCGAAGGCGATCACCACGTCATACGTCACCACGTTCTGCTGGATCAGAGCCTTGGGATAGATCGCCGTCACCTTGCCTCCGAATTCCTTATCCGGGAATGCATCCACGCCGAAGGTCGCCTCGTGGCCCACCCGCACCTTGCCGATGTCGGTCTCGTCCACGTAGGCGTCCACTTGGAGTCGGTTGAGATCAATGATGGTGACGAAGGTGGGGGCCTGCGCCGCGGCGCTTCCCGAAGTAACCGTCTCGCCCTGCTGGGTGGAGACCGAGGCCACCACGCCGCCCATCGGCGCCGTGATCGTCGCGTACCCCAGGTTTGCCTCGGCGATCCGGAGCGCTGCCTGCGACTGCTGGACCTGGGCCTCGGCGTACTGGAGGTCCTCGAATGTGTACTTCTCCCGGACCAGACTGAGCTGCTCGCGGGCGGAACGAACCTGAGCCGTCGAGACGTCATGGTCCCGGGCGGCCGTGTCCACGACCTGCAGCGCAATGCCCCCGTCCCGGTACAGTTGCTGGTACCGGTCGAGGTTGGCCAGCGCCAGGAACTGGTTGGCCTCGGCTTGACGCACGGCGGCTTCGCCCGTCTGCAGTTCCTGGGGGCGAGCCCCGTTTCTCACCGTGGCCAGCTTCGCCCCGGCCGCAGCGAGATCCGCCCGGGCCTTCTCCACCGCGGCCCGGAGGTCGTCCTGTTCCAGCCGGGCAATCGTCTGGCCGGCCTTCACGCGATCCCCTACCTGCACCGCGAGTTGTTCCACTCGGCCGGGTATCCGGGAGCCTACCTTCACCTCGGCCCCCACCATGGCCTTGACGGTACCTGTTGCGGTCACGGTGGCGGTCAGATCGCGCCGCGCGACGTAGGCCGTCGCTGGCCCCGCCGGTTGGACTGGCCGGGCCAGTTTGTACCACGCCGCCGCCCCGCCGCCGGCGATTCCGACCCCGAGCGCACCCACCAGGAAATATCGCCACCCCTTGCGCATGCCCATACCCCCTCCGGCCACCGGCTCCGCCTGGATACACCGTCTGGCTGGTAAGACCCCCGCACCCTTGCTCCTACTTTCCCGAGGTGTCCTCCAGCAAGGTCTCGAAGCCTTCCACCGCCGTCGCAAAGATCGTGGAGGCCCGCGCCTGTCGCGCCACCATGATGGCCTCGGCGATCTCCTCCTTCGTGACCCCGGCCAGCTTCGCACCCCGCATGAAGACCGTGGTGCACATCTGGCTCTCGACCGCGGCGGCCACGGCGATCATGATGAGATGCTTGTACTTCGGCGGGATGTGCGGCTGCTCCATGACGAACTTCCGGCTGCGGGCTTGTTCATACACGAACTCGGGGTTGATCGCGGCCAGGACCCGCATCGGCCGGGGGTCCCCTCCGCTGGCCTTCTCCATCATCTGCAGCATCTGGTCAATCGAGGGTCGGGATTCCATGGTCGCGTTGCCTCCCTCCGTGTTGCGTCTCCACGTTATTTCGTTGCGAGATCCCGCCGCATCGCCTCAAACTCTTCCCGCGCGATCTCGCCTTTCGCATACCGCATGCGGAGCGTCTCCAACGCAGAATCGGGCCGTGGGGTGTGGCTCCACCCCCAGCGCCGGATCGCCCCGACGACCAGCCCGATCACGATTACCCAAAACACGAGCATGAAGAGCGGCCCAAACGGCCACCAGCCCGCCCCCCAGAACCAAGGTCCGTTTCCCCACCACAGTCCGTGCATGACGCTACCTCCTGCCTCGCCGCGAGACCCCATCGGCACCCTTCGTCGGAATCGCCCCCGCCTCTGGCGCCAGCTCTTCGGACAGGAGGGCCGGCTGCTCCCGGCTGGCTGCGGTGGCCGGTTGTCCTTCACCATTCAAGAGGCGCAACCCCGCTTGGATGGGCACGCCGTAATTGCCCCCCTCGAACTCCTCGAGGTATGCCGCGTTCACACCGATCACCTGTCCCTGACGATCCAGGACCGGCCCGCCGCTGCCCCCGCCGGAGGTGCGCGCGTCGTAGACGAGCACATGCGGCCGGATCTCCCAGACGAACCCCCCGGTGATGGTCGCGGAGAGCCGGTCCTCCCGCGCGAGGTATTCCGCCGTGGCGTATCGATCCGCACCACCCGCGCGTTCGAAGGTCGCGTATTCCTGATCGCTCAGCTTGGAGAGCACGGCATCCAGACCCGTCGGGAAGCCAACCAGCATGACCGGCAGCCCTTCCGTGATCCTGTTCGGCTCCGGGTGGATCGGGAGGGGGGCCGCTGTTGGCGTCCACCCCACCGTCCGCATCAGCGCGACATCCAGGCTCGGGTCCACTCGGAGCACCTCGATCGGCACCGGATCGGGGCGTCCCGGGAAGAACGCCCGCAAACGCAAGAAGGCCGGCCGAAGCCCCGCCGCCAAGAGGGGCGCCGCCTCCTCCCGCTCCCACCAGGGCTCCGCAATATGCCGGTTCGTGAGAAGCGCTCCCTCCCGGTCCACCAGGAACGCGGTCCCGGAGTAGCTTTGCACCGCCACGGCGCCGGTTCCCGTCAGGTCCACCATGGGCACACCTTTGGCGTCGGCGATCGGCTGGCCGGTCTCGTCCAGGACATGCCGAAGCGGTCGGCCGGCGTCATCCATGAAGGTGTAGGTTCCCCAGACGAACGCCACGGCGGCACGCGCCTTGGCTACGGCAGCAGGCACCTGCTCGCGCCGACTTTCAAGCGCACGAAGGCGCGTTTCCAGTATCTCGACCCGCGCGTGCAACGCCTCGAAGGTGGCAGGAGTCCTGGCGGGCGCAGACGCGCACGCCCCGAGAAGGAGCGTCAGAATCGAAAGAAGAACCCGCAGTCGCCGGGGCCCACGCATCGGATCGCCCTCCCACCGGCTACTGCTGCCGCGACGGTTGGCTGGACATCCATACCGGCCGGCCCGTTTCGTCGCGGAGCGTCAGGACCGCACCGGTGCGCTGGTTGGTCACCCGCGCCGCTACCAGGTTGAGATGCCCCCGTCGGTCCATCATTTTCGATCCTTCGATGACCAGCGGATCCCCGTTCCGGATGTCCGCGTTCTGTTCGGACAGGAACCAGCCCGGCGCCAACATCACCGTGAGGCGCTCGGTGGGCGTCTGGAGGGACAGGGTGCAGGGGCCGCCGCGCGTCACAATATCCACCTGCGCCGCGGTCCCCGTCGCCTGGATCACCGTGTTCCGGTCAAAGCCCGGATTGACCGGAGATCCCCACCAGAAACCCTGGCCCGCCGCCGCGGGCGCGGGCAGGACGATTGTCGCCGCGAGCATCACCCCGGCGATCAGCAGCAGGATGGGGCGTGCGAGTGGGTGCCCCGGAAACGTTTCGCGACGGCGTCTTAGCCGAATGAACAAATGCCACATCGCCTCTCCAATGCGAAAGGACAGACCCAGGAGGAGCGCTGCCCATGTGCTTGTCCAGAGGACACATTCCACGGTGTAGCTCAGCGTATCCATTGTCGCCTCCCGGTCGCGCCCCATGAAGTGTCGCGCGAAATCCCTCACGGCCGGGAGGCTGTCAGCCTCCCGGCCGTGGTGTTCGTTACCAGCGAAATCCCATGCCGCCCTTGCCCCCGCGGGGACCGCCGTACGGCATCCGGCCGCCGAACGCGGGGAGCTGCGCCCGCTGCTCGGGTGTCAGCACCTCGGCCATGCGTAGCCGGTACGCGTGTTCCTTCTCGACCATCTGGCCTTGCAGGCTGGCGAGTTCCTTCTGCTTCGCTTCGATCTTGGCCCGGTCCAGATTCGGCTCGCGGAACATGGTCTGCAACTCCAACTGCTTCGCCGACATCTCGGTCTTGAGCTTTCCCATCTCCGCGATGCGCTCGGCTTGAATCTTTTGAATCTGAGCGACCTGTTCGGCGCTGAGGGCCGGCGCGGCCGGCGCCTGAGCAAACGCCGACGCTGCAACCATCAACATCCCCACCACAGCAAGTGCAACCGACATCCGCTTCATTTGTGCATCCTCCCTTCTGTCTGTTCGGCGCCGCTTCGGCGGCGTCGGCTTATGGAGTGACTGCGTCGCGCCCTCTCGCCTTCTCCCGAATCCTGACGCGCAACGCCTCCTGGATACCCAACCATGCCTCGGGAGACGGGAAGCGGATCGCCTGACTCACGCAGACCTGCTCGCATTCCCGACACCCGAGCACACAGTTGAACGGTTCGGCCACGACCGTGTGGCCCGCTTCGCCATCCCGCCGAAAGACCTCCTGAGGGCAGAAGGCAATACAGTCCTGATTTCCCATGCAGGCGTCCGGGTCCACCGCAGGGTACCAGGGGATTTCCTCGCGCGGGATTCGCGTGAGCCATCCGAGGCTCGATTCCATCTCGCACGGTTCTTCGTCCCACATCCGCTGGTATCCCATGGTATTTACCGTCACAGAGTCTTTCCAACCGGATCATCTCGCCGGAGGGAAGACACCCCCCCTCCGGCGGAGGATCGACCTGCTACCACCGCGGCCCGAAGCCCATGCCCTTGCCCCCGCGGCCCATGCCGGGGCCGTAGGCTGGCATCTGCGCCCGCTGCTCGGGCGTGAGGATCTCGGCCACCGCGGTCCGGGTGGCCAGGGCCTTCTCCTGCATCTGGGCCTGAAGCGCCGTGAGCTCCTTCTGCTTGGCCGCGATCTTGGCTTGGTCCAGCGTCGGCTCGCGGAACAGATTCCGGAGCTCGGTCCGCTTCGTGACCAGCTCGGTGCGGACCGGGGCTAGCTCGGCATACCGGTCGCCCTGGATCTTCTGGATCTGCGCGACCTGCTCGGCGCTCAGATTCGCACCGGCCATGCCCGGGCCAACCCCGGGGCCGAAGCCCCGCCCCATGCCGGGCCCCCAGGCGAAGGCCGTCGCCGCTGTGAGGGCCATGATCCCAACCACCCCGATTGCCACCATCGTCTTCCTCATTGTCGTTTCTCCTCCCCGCTCTCGCGGACTGTGGGTTTCCGTTCGGGACTAGAGAGAAGCAGGGGACGTGCCAGCGGCCTGGTGGGTCCTGACCGTTGTTTGCTGGTCGGAAGAGCAAAGGAATATCAGGGAGTTACGTGGAAGGCGGAGGTTGATTGCAGTGGATACAGATCGAGGTCGAATTCCCGGGACTGCGGATCCCGCATTCCGAGTGCTGATTCGGCACTACCGGGGGAAGGGAGGCGAGCACTAAACGGGCCCACGCCGTTCGTGGCGCCGGCCCGTGGAGATTGATGCGGCGGCCCCGCAGAGCTGGGAGTCCCCCGCCCACTCCAAGGGGTGACCCCCGCCGCGCGGGGAGTGGACGTCGCGACGGCTCGTTCGCCTCGGGATCGAGCAGGCGTGGTCCGAGGAGTACAACCCCGCTAAGTCGCAGTGCTCCCAGCGGTGAGGGTTGTGATGGCCGGCGCGTTTCCGGGCGAGGTCACTGCTTCTTGTTGGCCGGCACGCACGGGTGGTTCTTGTCCGCGCCGTGGCACTTCTTCACCTGATCCGGCGTGCACTCCTGCGGCGTTCCTTTGAGCTGCTCCGGCTTCTCGCACGTCGTCTTCGAGGTACCCATGGCGATTCTCCTTTCCCCCCGGCGCCCGGGGGGCTGTCAATCCGCGGTGAGCCGCGACACGCACGCGCACGGCTCCTGGCCGCAACGCTCCAGCACACACCGGGCCGTGTGCTCGCTGCTCCGAGAACAGCGACACAACTCGGCGACTATTTCGAGCAGTTGCGCTTTCAACTGGGCTCGCCCCTCGTGCAGCCGGCTCCGGACGGTCCGGAGGGGCAGACTGCAAAGCGCGCCGATCTCCTGGTAGGAGTACCCGCCCAGGTAATGGAGCGCGAGGACTTCCCGGCTCCGCTCCGTGACCCCCAAGAGCGCCTCGTGGAGGAGATTCTGACGCTCCACGGAACGGATCGCGCTCGCGCCCTCCTCGGACACCACCGCCTGGTCGAGAGCAACGAACCCGTTCATCCCGGCGCGTCGCCGATGCATCCTGGAGAGATTCCGGGCGATGCCCTGCAACCACGCCGCGATCTTCTCGGGCTCTCGGATGGACCCGAGGCCCCGGTAGGCAGCGAGGAAGACCTCCTGCGTCAACTCCTCACTGTCCGCGAGATTCCCGGTCTGGTCGAAACAGACAGCAAAGACGAGGCCCCGGTGCTTGCGCACGAGGTCGCCGAAGGCATCCCTGTCCCCGCCTTGCGCCTGGACGACGAGTTCGCTTGGCTGTGTCATTTCGCGTCGGTCAGGTTTCTCCGTCATCACCAATATAGTGGCGCCGGCGGTCCGAAAGGTTGGGTCGGTATCCATCCCTCGGGCCGAAATGCCGTAAGTGTGTGGGTCCCCAATTCGCGGACGGTTCCGATCTGGGCGGCCGTCTCCTGGTTTGACTCCGCAACAAGGATTGCGGGGCCGCCCTGGCCCCCGGCATGACTCGCCACTGCGGCGGGCGATCACTCCGTCCTCGTCCCATGACTTGTCATTGCCCCTGAAGAGTTACCGCGGTAGCCTGTTCAACGATAACACTCCAAGAATCAGCCCCGCAGGGCCAGTGGAGGGGAAAATGGGTTTCGCCAGGAAATGTATCCGATCGTCTGTCCACCTTCGCCGCTGGGGGAGTCTGCTGGCACTGGCCGTTGCCGTGTTGGCCACCACGTCGAGTCCAGCCATGACCGCAGAGACCGCGGCGGCTCCCATGACGGGCCACCATAACCCGGGAGGCACTCCCGCGGGCAATGTGCACTCACCATACGCTGCGCATCCTGGCACCGCAGCCACGGGCCTCCTGCCCGAGGAGGTCGAAGGCCTCGTCAGTGGAAAGGGCATGGCGCTGGCGCTTGCCGCCGAGGTGAACGGGTATCCCGGGCCGCGCCACGTCCTGGATGCGGCCGAGGCCGGCCATCTCGCGCTCCGGCCTGACCAGCACGCGGCCGTCGAGCGCCTGAACGTCCAAATGCTCGAGGAAGCCCAGGCCAAAGGGCAGGAGATTCTCCGGGTGGAGGCTGACCTCGCGCAGCGCTTCCGGCATGGCCACATCGATGAATCCATCTTGCGCGAGACCTTGAACCGCATCGGCCAACTCCGCGCCGAGCTTCGGTTCATCCACCTGCGCACGCACCTGACGACCCGAGCCCTGCTCACGACCGACCAGATCGCTCGGTACAATGCGGTACGCGGCTATGAGGGGTCCAGCGCCCCTCAACCGCGCACGCCGTGATGAAAGAGCTGTCAGTCGCCGTCGGTGTCTGCGGGTGCCATTGAATGCCTTGCTGCAGCTACTCAAGCCAGGACCCGAATCATGCGGCCGCCCCTTTCGACCGACTGAAGATCACGTACAGGCACGGCACCAGGAACAGGGCCACGAAGATGGTGACCGCGAGGCCGCCGATCGCCGCCACCGCCATGGGCTGGAGCATGTCGCCCCCTTCCTCCAGGTTGAGTGCCAGCGGCAGGAAGCCGACCAGCACCCCGGTGGCGGTCATCATCCGGGGGCGAAAGCGGATGCGCGCCGCCTGGATGACCGCCTCCAGCGGCGAGCGATGCTCGCTGCTGCGAATCTCCTCTGCGTAGTTGAGCAGCAGCACCCCTTCCATCACATTCGCGGCCACCACGACCAGCAGGCCGATGATCACCGTGGATCCCAGGGGGATGCCAGTCAGATAGAGCAGGATCACTAGGCCGGTCAGCGAGACGGGGACGCCAGCCAGCACGTAGAGGGGCAGCTTCAGGTCATTGAACTGGACGACCAGCACGATGAAGGCAAAGAACAGGGCGAAGCCGAGGATCGTCAGCAGCGTCCGCGTGGTCTCGGCCATCATCTGGGCCTGGCCGCCGTAGGCGAACTCATAGCCGGCCGGCTTATCGATTTTTGCCAGCGACGCCTGCAACTCTCGAAGCGCCTCGCCCACACTCACGCCCGCCGCATCTCCACGGACGATGACCTGCTTTACCTGATCCTCGCGGACGATCTCTACGGGGCCGACGGCGTCTTTGACTTGCGCAACATCGCGGATACGCAGATAGCCTCCCTGCGCGGTATTCAGCACGAGGTTCTCGATGTCCCGGCGGGAAGCGATCTTCTCCTCCGGGACCATGACGCGGATGTCGTAGTAGTAGTCGCCGTCGCGGAAGCGCGAGGCCACGTCGCCACGTACCAGTCCGCGGACCGTGCTGGCCACATCCGCCACCGACAGACCCAACTCCGCCGCACGCACGCGATCCACCTGGACCTGGTATTCCGGCTTGGTCATGTCCATGGAGACGTAGACGTTTCTGATGTGCGTGAGGCCTTGCATGGTCTGCGAGATCCGGTTGGCCAGCGCGAACAACTGCTCCACATCCTGGCCCTTGATCTTCACCTCGATATCGGCTTGGCCGACGCGGCGGATGCCCTTCACCTGCGCCTGCGTCACCATGGGCCTGCCCGCCGGCAGCGGTACGCCCGCCAATCGTTCCCGGAGCTGCGCGATGTACTGGTCGGTGGTCACGCTCCGCGCATGGCGCGGAACGAGCTGCAGGTCAACCTCCCCCTCATTGGCAACCTCGTACGTGGCGAGGCCCATCACTTTACCACCGACCAGCGTGAAGGTGCTCTGAATCACCGGGTCCTTCCCGATCGCGGCCTCGAGCCGCCGAAGCGCCTCATCCGTCTGCCCCACGGCTGCGCCCGTCGGCAATCGGACCTTCACCACGATCCTGCCGTCGTCCATCTTGGGCAGGAACTCGGTGCCGAGGCGGGGAAGCAGAACGGCTCCGAGCGTCAACAGCGTCACGAAGACCCCCACGGTGGCCCACCGCCTTTGCAGGGCCTTCTCCAGCAGACCGATGTACCCCCCGATGACCCGCTCAACGATCCGCTCGAAGACGTTGAGCCGTTCGGCGTGGATGCTCTTCCCGCCCAGCACGATGGCCATGGCGATCGGCGTCACCGCGATGGCCATGACGAGGCTGATCACCATGATCCCGGCGATGACGAAGATCAACTCGCGAAACAGGAGGCTCGCCAACCCGGGCACCAGCAGGAACGGGAGGAACAGCGCAAGAAACGAGAGTGTGGCGGCCACGACGGCGGGGCCGACCTGCGACGTTGCGGTGATCACCAGCTCGCCCAGCGTAATGTCTGGACGCTCGCGGCGCAGGCGGGTGATGTTCTCGATGACGATGATGGAGTTATCCAGATCCACGGCGATGGCGATCACCAGTCCGCCGAGCGAGAAGATGTTCAGGGAGAAGCCCGCCAGCTTCATCAGGCCGAAGTTGAGCAGCAAGGTCACCGGCAACGCCCAGATCATGGCTACGACCTGCCGCCAGCTCCCCAGAAAGAAGGCCATGACCAGAACCACGAGGATGGCCGCTTCGAGAGCGGCATTGCGGACGCCGGCCAGCGCCGCATTGACATAATCCGCCTGGTTCTCCACGATCCCGAACCGCAGGTGATCGGGCATGACCGACTTGAGTTCCTCGATCCGTCGGGCCACGGCGCTGGCCACCTCGACCGTGTTGGCATCGGCCTGCTTGAGCACGCTCAACTTCACGGCGGGCCGACCGTTGAACCGGGTGATCACCCGGGCTTCCTCATGGCCGTCTTCGACGGTGGCGATGTGCCGGAGGAGGACCTTGGCCCCGCCCTGGCGTGCGATCAGAACGTTCCGGATGTCATCGAGCGAGGCGTACTCGCCCATTGTGCGGGCGATGAGCTCGCGCGATCCCTGGGTGACCCGACCGCCGAACTGCTCGACGTTCTCCTGGTCGATCCGCTTGATCGTCCCCGCCAGGGTCAAGCCGTGCTTCTCCAGCACGCTTGGGTCAACATGCACGCGGATTTCGCGCTTCAGGCCGCCGACCAGCTCGGTACCGGCCACGCCCGGCACCGCGATCAGCCGGTCCTGGAGCCATTTGTCCGCCCAGTCTCGGAGCTTCACCAGGTCCCACTGATCGGACGCAACGGTAATCTGCAAAACCGGAAGCTGGGACGGGTCGGCCTTGAAGACCAGCGGGGGGTCGATGTCTTTGGGTAGGGTGCGCGCCGCACGGGCCATCGCGGCCAAGGCGTCCTGGTAGGCCACGTCCACATTGACGCCGTACTTGAAGTTGGCCTGCAGGGTGTACATGCCCTCTATGGACGAGGATTCCAGGTAATCCAGGCCGTCCACCGTGGCCATCTGGCGCTCGATGGGGTCGGCCAGGCTCTTGTCGATCTCCTCCGGGGTCGCCCCACGCCACCAGATGTGCACCCTGATCATTGGATAGGTAATGCCGGGCAACAGGTCCACCGGAAGGCGGACCAAGCCGTAGAGCCCGAGCACGAGGAATGTGAGGACGATCGCGCCCGTGGCAAGCCGGTGATGGACGGTCCAGCCCGTCAGTCTCATGACTTGGCCTCCCCCGGCCGCGCGGCGCCCGTGGACGGAGTCTTCCCGCCGACCGGATTCACGCTCACCGCCATCCCGTCCTTGAGCTTGGCCAGTCCGCCGACGATGACCTGTTGGCCCGCCTCGATCCCCTCCACGACCTGCACCAGGCCGCCGTCGCTCATCCCGGTCCGGACCTGCCGGCGCTGGGCTTTGCCGTCATGGACGACAAAGACGCTTGCCTCCGTCTCCCCGGTGCGCAGGATCGCCTCCACGGGCACCACGGTCGCACCCGGCGCCGAGCGAAGGGTGAGCCGGAGCCGGGCGAAGATACCGGGCATGAGCTGCACCGACTGAGTCGGGACCGCCTCGGCGGTGCGTGTCCGCATCCGCCGATCCAGGTCCGGATAGACGCGGGTGACCTTGCCGGAAACCGTGCGTCCGGGGATCGCGTCAAACTGCAGGCTGACCCCCAGGCCCGCACGGAGAACCGACGCTTGCGCCTCGGGCACCGCGAAACGGACGACCAATGACGCCGGGTCGAACATTTCCAGCAGCGGCGCCTTGACACCGGCCATGTCCCCCGCGTGAACGTGGACGCGGCTGACGATGCCGGCAAACGGGGCGGCGATCGTGCACTCGGCCAACTTCGCCTCGGCGACCTTCACCCGGGCGGCGGCCTCATCCACCGTGGCCTGGGCGACGGCGAGTTGGGTCACGGTGGGTCCGGACTCCAGCATCGCCAGGCGTTGTCGCGCCGCCTCGAGCTGGCTTTGCAGATCGACCAGCGTCACCCTGGCCTTGTCCAAAGCCTCGCCGGGCAGCCCACCCCGGGTCACCAGCGTCGTCACCCGCTCCAGGTCGGTCCTGGCGAAGGCCGTCGCCTCCTCCAGTTTGCGCACGGTCTCTCTGGCCTGGGCGATCTCCTCCGGCCGCGTGCCGGCCTTCAAGTCGGCCAGTTTCGACTTCGCCGCCGCCAGCGCCGCCTGCGCGGCGTGCACGTCCGCCTGGTAAATCGCCCGGTCGATGACCACCAGCTTGGCGCCGGCGGCGCCGACGCGGTCGCCCTCACGCCATGGGAAAAAAGCGATAGGCCCCTCAACGGTCGCGCTGACGACCACGCTGTCGGTTGCCACGACGTCCCCGGTCACATCCACCGTCTGGGCGAGGTCCCGGGTCTGCACCGGGGCGACTTTGACGCTCGGAGCCGAGGGTGGAGACTCGCCGCTCTTGACCGGGGGCGTGGCGTCACCGCCGCGACCGCACCCCACTGCTGCCACGAAGAGCAGCAGCGCCAGCACTCCCACAGCCACTCGATGAACTGCCGGCCACTTCATGGGGTCTCTCCTTGTGCGAGCCACCTCTGCGCGCACGCCGTAGGCGCCGCGGAGCGAGATCTGCGGCCATTGGGCGCGCTGCCCCGCTGCGACGTTACGCTCCTGGGCCGCGACCTCCGCCCGCGTCGCCTGGTAGTCCTCCCACCGCTCGTAGACGATCGGCAGAAGGCGCGCGGGGTCCGTGTCCATGGGCGTGAACTCCAGCGTGCCCGAATGGCCACCGGACCGCTGGGTTCGCGCCTCGGGATGAAGTTGGCCGACTTTTCCGGAGGACGACGGGAGCGTCCCCGGCTGTGGCGCTCCCGGGCCCCCTCGTCATGGCGGGAACACCGTCGGCCTTATTGGCGACCGCCCGTGGCTTTCGCATAGCACGCGGCGCAGAGGATCTCACAGGGAGGCTTGCGGGGATCGTTGAGTTGCCGTGCTTCCCAGGCCCCCATCCCCGTCCCTCCGCGGTCCCCCCAGATCAAGAACTGGGTGCAGCGAGACGGGTGACCGTGGGCTGCCTTCCCACATTCGCACTGCGCCTCCGCCCGGAGCCAGGCATCCCGGACCACTCGCTCGGCCACCATCGACTCCCCTCTCGCGTCACACACCCCATTGCGCTTCGGCATCGCACCCTCCTAAACTTCAGACCCTCCGATGAAAGCGGCGTTCGAAGCGCGGTCGCGATGGTCTTGGTCGCTCCAGGGACCGCGGCAAGATGTCCATTACTTCCTCCGATCGATTAACAGTCTATCGAGCAGAATCTCTGCCCTTTTCTGGACGAAATGGATATGGAACACGGTGAAGACGGTGAAAGGAGGATACAGGATGACGAGGACCTGAAGCAGATAGAAGAGGGCTTGCGTCTCATGGAACTGACTGAAGAGATTGAATATTCCGTAAAATCCGAAGAGAGCCGGCAGGAACGTTCCAGCATATTTGCCGATCATCCTGATTTCGTGACTCTGCCGATTGAAATACCGGATACCCAGATCATCCAGAGTCCAGAGGGCAGACAGAAGGACGGAGAGGAACACGGTGACTCCCACGACGACCACAAACCGTCCGAGTTGAAATTGCCCCGTTGGAACGAGCCCAGGAGGCGTGGCTGCCGATCCCGTCATCGGCTGAAGGATCGAGAGAAGCTTTGCTCCGAACAGAAGGCCGATGCCGATCCCCTGAAACGGACGAAGGAGCCAGTGCTTCACCCGATGAAATTCGAGGTCCCGCTTTTCGTTTATTAGAATGAAGGCGCCCTTCTTGCTTTGGGAGAGCGTCCCCAGCTTCTCAAAGATGGGCGATAACAGATACAGGGGGAGGCACAGCAGACCCGCGATCCGAACAAATCTGAAGAGCCCTTTGTAGAGTGCCTCGGAGCCTTCAAGAAACGTGAACTCTCCGAGAAACACGGAGAGGCAAATGGTGAAAATCACAATTGCAGCGGCGTGCCACAGTTCGTTCGACCACTGGCGAAACTTCCTCGAAGCCGAAACGGAGGTCATTGCTGTCGAATCCTACCGAAGGAATCGAACGGCGACCCTCGCGGCGAGGGCGCTACATTCGACACGAGCCGGAGAACCAATCGTTGGCCTGGCGACAAACGCAGCGTGCGGCAGATGTAGTCCGGCTCCCGCCGACTGGGCGTCTGCTGTATGGACACGACCTCATCGAAGGACCGCCGACGCGCCGGCCTCGCTCCAGGTCGCCGCCTCGACGGCTGGTTCCGGGCGACGGCTGAGGAGAACATACAGGCACGGCATGAGGAACAGGGCCACGAAGATGCCGACGCCGAGACCCCCGATGGCGGCCACCGCCATCGGCTGCAGCATGTCGCCCCCCTCCTCGAGGTTCAACGCCAGGGGAATGAAGCCCGTGATGATCATGAGCGTGATCATCATCCGCGCCCGGAAGCGGACTTTCGACGCCTCGATCACGGCGGCGACAGGAGAGAGCCCTTGGTCGCGAACCAACTGCTCCGCCAACACGATCAATAAAACCCCACCGTTCGTGACCCCCGCCACGACCACGAGGATTCCGATCACCACGGTCGCCCCGATCGGCAAGCTCGTGATCCACAGGGCGAAGAAGAGCCCAGCCAAACACGCCGGGAGCGAGGCCAGAATCACGACGGGGAGCTTGAGACTGTTGAACTGCACCGCAAGGACCACGAAGGCGAAGAAGAGAGCGAACGCCAGGATGAACACAAGACTCCGCTGCATGTCGCCCATCATTTTGGCCTGGCCCCCAAAGGCCATTTCATAGCCGGAGGGCTTCTCCACGGCCTGGAGCGCCGCCTGCAACTCCGCCAGCGCCTGCCCCACGCTCACGCCAGCCGCGTCACCCCGGACGACCACCTGCTTGACTTGGTTCTCCCGGGCGATCTCGACCGGTCCGGTCGCCGGCACAACGGCTGCCACATCGCTCACCCGGACGAAGTTCCCATTGGCGGTATTCAGGAGCAGCCGACTGACATCCTGCCGGGACGTAAGGCGCTGTTCGGGGACGATTGCCCGGATGTTGTAGTACTCATTCCCGTCCCGGTACTGGGTGGCGATCGCCCCTCCCACGAGGAACCGAAGCGTCGTGGCCACGTCGGTCACCGACACGCCCAGCTCGGTTGCCCGCGTCCGGTCCACCTGCACCTGGTACTCGGGCTTGTTCAGATCCATCGCCACGTACACGTTCCGGAAGTGGCCGAGCTGGCTCATGGTCCGCGCGGTCTCCTGGGCGAGGGCGAAGAGCCGATCCACGTCGGGCCCCTGCAGTTTCACTTCAACGTCCGCCTCGCCGATCTTGCGCAGGCCCGGCACCTTCATCTGGGCGACGATGAACTTGGCGCCGGGAAAGAACACCCCGCCCACGATAGGGCGGAGCTTCTGGATATAGGCCTGCGTGCTCACGCTCCGCTGGTGCCGGGGGACGAGCCGGATGTCCACCTCCCCCTCGTTGGCGATCTCGTAGGTGTAGAGACCCCACACCTTCCCCCCGACCAGGGTGAAGGTGGACTCGACGATCGGATCTCCCGTCAGCTTGGCCTCGATCTGCCCGAGGGCCTGGTTGGTCTGCTCAACGGACGCTCCGGTCGGCAGGCGCACCTTGACCATGATCCGGCCGTCGTCCATGGAAGGCAGGAACTCGCTCCCCACGCGAAGGAGGAACAGGGCCCCCACGACGGCCACCAGCGCGAAGGCGCCGACGACCAGCCAGCGGCGACGCAAGGCCAGGCCGAGCAGCGCGCCATACTGGTCGGTCACCCAGCCGAACACCCGCTCGAACCGGCCTTGGCCGTGAGTCCGCGCGCGCCCGCCGAGGAGCAGCGCGGCGAGCATCGGGGTCACGGTGACCGCCATGAGCAAGCTGACCAGGACCACCCCCGCCACCACCAGGATCAACTCCTTGAACAGCAGGCTGGTCAGCCCTGGCACGAGGAGAAACGGGACGAAGAGCGCGAGGAACGACAGCGTGGCGGCGATGACCGCCGGCCCCACCTGGCTTGTGCCCTCCACGGCGACATCCTCGGCTGGAGCCGACGGCGACTCGTGCTGCAGGCGGGTGATGTTCTCCAGGACGACGATGGAATTGTCCAGGATGACGCCCATCGCCACCACCAGGCCGCCCAGCGAGAAGATATTGAGGGAGAAGCCGGCCAGCCGCATCAGGCCGAAGTTGAGGACAAGCGTCAGGGGAACGGCAAGCATCATGAGGACGACCTGTCGCCAGCTCCCCAGGAACAGGTACACGGTCAGGATCACCAGCGCGGCCGCCTCCAGGGCGGTGTTCCGGACGCCGGCCAGGGCCGCCCCGACGTAGTCGGCCTGGTTTTCTACCATCCCCAGGCGGATGTCCCCGGGGAGGGACGGCGTCAGGTCCTGGAGCTTCCGGCTGACCGCTGCCGCCACCTCGACGGTGTTGGCATCCGCTTGCTTCAGGACGTTGAGTTTGATGCACGGCTTCCCGTTGAGCCGGGTGATGACCCGCACCTCCTCGTGCGCATCCTCAACCCGGGCCACGTCGCTCAGCACGACGCGTGCGGTCCCCTTCTGCGCGAGGACGACGGACTTGATCTGCTCCAGGGACCGGTACTCCTCCACCGTCCGGACGATGAATTCGCGCGGGCCGGCCGTGACCCGACCCGCGAACTGCTCCAGGTTCTCCTCGCGAAGCCGCTTCAGCACCGTGGTCAGGGAGAGCCCGTACTTCTCCAGGGCGTTCGCGTCCAGGTTCACGCGGATCTCGCGCTTGAGCCCCCCAACGATCTCCGTGCCCGCCACCCCGGGCACGGCGAGGATCTTATCCTGCAGCCAGTCCTCCGTCCACATCCGCAGCTTGACCAGAACCCACTGGTCCGAGCTGACCGTAAGCTGCACGATGGGAAGCTGCGAGGGGTCCGCCTTGATGATGACCGGGGCATCGATCTCTTTCGGCAGCAGGCGCGCCACCCGAGCCATGGCCGCCTGCGCGTCCTGGTAGGCCGTGTTGATGTCCACGCCGTAGCGGAAGTTCGCGACCAGCGTGTACATGCCTTCGATGGACGAGGATTCGATGTAATCGAGGCCGTCCACGGTGGCCATCTGCCGCTCGATGGGATCGGCCAGGCTCTTGTCGATCTCGTCCGGGGTCGCGCCGCGCCACCAGATGTGCACCCGCACCATGGGGTAGGTCATGTCGGGCAGGAAGTTGACCGGGAGCTGCCAGAGCCCATACAGGCCCAACACGACCAGGGCGCAGACGATCACGCTGGTCGCGATGTTCCGTCGGACGGCGTGCCGGGTAAGTTTCATTGCTGGGCCCTCCCCGGCGTCTCGGCGCCGGCGCCTTCCGCCTTCTTCGTGATCAGGCCATCAGGATCACAAGTCCATCCGATCTCCCGAGGTGTGCGACCGAGGTTGACTCCGGACTCTCATGAATCGCGTCGGCGCCCGTTGTCCGGGCGGCTGCCGTGTGCAAGACCTCATCGAAGGACCGCCGACGCGCCGGCCTCGCTCCAGGCCGCCGTCTCGACGGCTGGTTCCGGGCGGCGGCTGAACATCACGTACAGGCACGGCATGAGGAACAGGGCCACGAAGATGCCGACACCGAGACCCCCGATGGCGGCCACCGCCATCGGCTGCAGCATGTCGCCCCCCTCCTCGAGGTTCAACGCCAGGGGGATGAAGCCCGTGATGATCATGAGCGTGATCATCAGCCGCGGGCGCAAGCGGATCTTCGCGGCTTCGACGACGGCGGCGAGCGGCGACAGTCCCTGTGTGCCGACCAACTGCTCGGCAAACGTGATGAGGAGCACGCCTTCGTTCACCATCCCCGCCACCACGACCAGGACCCCGATCACCACCGTCGCCCCGATCGGCAACCCCGTCGCCCACAGCGCGACGAAGAGTCCCGTCAGGCACGCGGGCAACGAAGCCAGAATGACAAACGGGAGCTTCAGGCTGTTGAACTGCACGGCGAGGACCACGAACGCGAAGAAGAGGGCGAACGCCAGAATCAGGAGCAGGCTCCGTTGCATCTCGCCCATCATCTGGGCCTGACCTCCGAACGCCAGCTCATAGCCGGCGGGCTTCTCTGTTTTTTGGAGTGCCGCTTGCAGCTCGGCCAGCGCCTGCCCAACACTCACGCCGGCCGCATCCCCTCGGACGATGACCTGCTTCACCTGGTTCTCTCTGGCGATCTCCACCGGCCCGGTCGCCGGCACGACGGCGGCCACGTCGCTGACTCGGATAAAGCTTCCGCCGGTGGTATTCAACAACAGACGGCTGATGTCTTGCCGGGAGGTGATCCGCCGTTCGGGGACGATCGCCCGGATGTTGTAATATTCATTCCCGTCCCGGTATTGCGTGGCCACGGTGCCCCCGACGAGGGTCCGGAGCGTGGTCGCCACGTCGGTGACCGAGACGCCCAACTCCGTCGCCCGCGTCCGGTCCACCTGCACCTGGTACTCCGGTTTGTTCAAGTCCATCGCCACGTACACATTCCGGAAGTGGCCGAGCTGGCTCATGGTCTGCGCGGTGTCCCGGGCCAGCGCAAAAAGCCGATCCACCTCGGGCCCACGAATCTTGACCTCGATGTCCGCCTCGCCGATCCGGCGCAGCCCCGGCACTTTCATCTGGGCCACGATGAACTTGGCCCCGGGAAAGAACACGCCGCCTGCGATCGGCCGTAGCTTCCGGATATAGGCCTCGGTGCTGAGCGCGCGTTGGTGTCTGGGGACCAGGCGGATGTCCACCTCCCCCTCGTTCGCGATCTCGTAGGTGTAGAGGCCCCAGACCTTCCCGCCAACGAGCGTGAACATGGACTCGATGGCCGGATCGCCCGTCAGCTTGGCCTCGATCTGGCGGAGCGCCTGGTTGGTCTGTTCGAGCGAGGCCCCGGTGGGGAGCCGGACCTTGACCATGATCCGGCCGTCGTCCATCGGCGGCAAGAACTCACTCCCGACGCGAAGAGCAAAGACGCCCCCCACCACGGTCACCAGCGCGAACACCCCCACGACCAGCCGCCGCCGGTTCAAGACGCGGTCGAGCAGGGCGCCATACCGGTCGGTCACCCAGCCGAACACCCGCTCGAATCGGCCCTGGCCATGGGTGCCAGCGCTGCTACCGAGAAGCAATGCCGCCGCCATGGGTGTCACCGTGATCGCCATGAGCAAACTGATGAGGACCACCCCCGCCACGACCAAGATCAACTCCTTGAACAGCAGGCTGGTCAGCCCCGGAATCAGGAGGAACGGCACGAAGAGGGCCAGGAAGGACAGCGTGGCCGCGATGACCGCCGGCCCCACCTGGCTTGTGCCCTCCACGGCGACATCCTCGGCTGGAGCCGTCGGCGACTCGTGCCGCAGCCGGGTGATGTTCTCCAGGACGACGATGGAGTTGTCCAGGATGACGCCCATCGCCACCACTAGCCCGCCCAGCGAGAAGATGTTGAGCGAGAAACCCGCCAGCCGCATCAACCCGAAGTTGAGCAGGAGGGTGATGGGCAGCGCCAGCACCATGACCAGGACCTGGCGCCAGCTCCCCAGGAACAGGTACACGGTCAGAATCACCAGCGCGGCCGCCTCCAGGGCGGTATTCCGCACGCCGGCCAGGGCCGCCCCGACGTAGTCGGCCTGGTTTTCCACCATCCCCAGTCGGACGTCGCTCGGGAGTGACGGCTGCAGATCCCGGAGCTTCCGACTGACCGCCGCTGCCACTTCGACGGTGTTGGCATCCGCTTGTTTCAGGACGTTCAGCTTGATGCACGGCTTCCCGCCGAGGCGCGTGATGACTCGCACCTCCTCGTTCGCATCTTCGACCCGGGCCACGTCGCGGAGGGTGACCCGCGAGGTCCCCTTCTGCACGAGAACCACGGATCGGATCTGCTCCAGGGAGCGGTACTCCTCCACCGTCCGCACGATCAGCTCGCGCGGACCGGCGGTGACCCGCCCGGCAAACTGCTCCAGGTTCTCGTCCCGGAGCCGCTTCAGCACCGTCGTCAAGGAGAGCCCGTACTTTTCCAGGGCATCCGCGTCCAGATTGACCCGAATCTCCCGCTTCAACCCGCCGACGATCTCCGTGCCGGCCACGCCCGGGACGGCGAGGACCTTGTCCTGAAGCCAGTCATCCGTCCACATGCGCAGCTTGACCAGATCCCACTGGTCCGAGGTCACGGTGAGCTGCACGACGGGGAGCTGAGACGGATCCGCCTTGATGATCACCGGTGCATCGATCTCTTTCGGCAGCAGGCGCGCGACCCGCGCCATGGCGGCCTGCGCATCCTGGTAGGCCGTATTGACGTCCACGCCGTAGCGGAAGTTCGCGACGAGCGTGTACATGCCCTCGATGGACGAGGACTCGATGTAATCGAGGCCGTCCACGGTGGCCATCTGCCGCTCGATAGGGTCGGCCAAGCTCTTGTCGATCTCGTCCGGGGTCGCGCCGCGCCACCAGATGTGCACCCGCACCATGGGGTAGGTCATGTCGGGCAGGAAGTTGACCGGGAGCTGCCAGAGCCCGTACAGGCCCAGCACCACCAGGGCACAGACGATCACGCTGGTCGCGATGTTCCGCCGGACGGCGTGCAGGGTGAGTTTCATTGCTGGGCCCCCTTCGCCTTCCCGGCGCCGGCGCCGTCCGCCTTCTTCTCCGCGGGCAGCCGGACCTCTCGGCCGTCTTTCAGGCCGTCCTGCCCGGCGATCACCACCTGATCCCCAGGGGCAAGCCCTGCGACCACCTGTACGAGGCCGCCGTGCTCAATGCCCGTCGTCACCGTCCGCTGCACGGCCTTCCCGTCCTGGACGACAAAAGCCACCTTGTCACCCCGCGGCGTGGCAAGCACTGCCTCCAGGGGGATCACCAGGGCTTGGTCCACCGTCTCGAGGGCGAGTCGCATGCGGGCGAACATCCCCGCGACCAACGGGACCGGCTCCACCACCCGGGCCTCCACGATCTGGGTGCGCGTCTTGCCGTCAATCTCGGGGTACTGGCGGATGATCTTGGCGTGGAAGGTCTTCCCCGGATACGCATCCAGCCCGACCTCCACCGGGAGGCGCGCAGGGTCACCCGTGCCGACCGCCTCAGGGATGGCAAACCGGATCACCAGCGACGAGACATCGGAGAGTTCCAGGAGCGGGGCCTTCAGGGTTGCCAGATCGCCGGCCCGCACGTACACCTTTCGGACGACACCGGTGAACGGGGCGCGGATCGTGTTCTCGGCCAGCTTGGCCTTGGCCAGCTCCACCCGCGCCGCGGACTCCTTCACCAGGGCCTCCTGCACCGCGAGAGTGGTCCGAGTCGGGCCGGACTTCAACATGTCCAACCGGTGCTGCGCGGCGTCGTGCTGGCTCTGAAGATCCACGCAGTTCACCTGGGCCTTTTCCAGCGCCTCTCCGGGCAGTCCGCCGCGTTGGACCAGTGTGGTGACGCGCGCCAGATCTACCTTGCAAAACTTGATCGCTTCATCGAGCTTCTTGTCGGTCTCCTCCGCCTGGGCGATCTCCTCCGGGCGCGTCCCCGCCCGCAGGTCGTCCAGCCGCGCCTGCGCCACCTGGAGCGAGGCCAGGGCCCCCTGGACCTCCTCGCGGTACGTAGGTCGGTCGATCTCGATCAATTTCTGCCCGCGCTCGACCCGATCCCCCTCGCGCCAGGGGTTGAAGGCAATCGGTCCTTCGAGCGTGGCCGCGATCGTGACGGTGTTGACGGCCGCGACCTCGCCGGTGAGCTCGAGGATCCGGGAGATACTCCGGGGGGTGATGGCCTCTGCCTTCACCATCACCGGCTGCGGCTTCGCAGCCTCCTTCGGAACCGTCTTCGAGTCCGCCACGCTGCACCCGGCGAGCGCAACCAGCGCCAACACGACTGCCCACAGTTCAGGATGAAGGAACCGCGTCATGTGCTTCACTGTCGTCCTCCCGTCGCCAGCCGGAGCTGGGCCTTGGCAATTTCGTGATCGGCGAGCGCCCGGTAGTAGGTGCTCTGCGCCTCCAGCAGCGCGCTCTGCGCGTCCAGGACATCCACGATCGTCCCCTTGCCGAAATCGTACTTGTCCTGTTCGATGCCGTAGCCCTCTTCGGCTTGCTCGACGGACTTGCCAGTCGTCAGAATGCGCTTCTGGGCCGATGTGACGTTCAGGGCGGCGCTTTCCACTTCGAGGCGGATCTGCAATTCCAGCTTGCGCAGCCGCTCCTGTGCCGCGGCCAGCCGCGCTTGCTCCTCGCGGACGCGGGCGCTGATCTGCCCCCCCTCGAAAATCGGGAGGTCAACGAAGAGGCCGATCACGCCGGCGTCGTCCGGATTGTCCTGCGACCGGGGATGTTGCGCCGGGTTATAGGCACCGCGCACGCCGTAGGCCCCGCGCAAGGAGATTTGCGGCCAGTGAGCGCCCTGTGCCGCCGCGATGTTGCGCTCCTGGGCCCCAACCTCCGCGCGCGTGGCCAGGTAGTCCTCTCGCCGCTCGTAGACGCTCGGGAGGAGCCGCTCGGGGGCGACGTCCACCGGCGAAAACTCCAGGGTGCCGCGGATGGCCACCGGGCCATTGGTTTCGCGCCTTGCCATGAAGTTGGC
>Ga0315287_10001070_pt1 | contig 24733 bp, 17 predicted proteins | sample YL17G11_0_MG_FD_205037 | JGI IMG/M metagenome (GOLD analysis project Ga0315287, IMG submission 205037) | Sediment microbial communities from Yellowstone Lake, YNP, Wyoming, USA - YL17G11_0 | ecosystem: Environmental > Aquatic > Freshwater > Lake > Sediment | place: USA: Wyoming | collected... | reverse complement strand
GAACATCGTCAGATTTATCCGCAGGCAGGTTGGGTTGAGCATGATGCGGAGGAACTGCTCGCAAATGTGAAATCATGTCTTGACGCCATTGGCGAGGTTGATGCCGTCGGCATCGACAATCAGGGTGAAACCGTGGTGGCCTGGGACTCCCGAACCGGCAGGCCCGTCTATAATGCCATCGTCTGGCAGGATGATCGCACCCAGGATGTAACCGAAAAACTCAAGACCGACGGCGCTGAAGAGCTTACGCTGAAACGGGCAGGGCTGCCGCTGGATCCCTACTTTTCGGCAAGCAAGCTGCGCTGGTTCATCGATCACGTGGATGAAGCCAGGACTCTCCTAAAGCAGGGCCGCCTGCGTCTTGGCACCAGTGATGCCTTCCTGCTTGACCGCTTGACCGGCACATTTGCAACTGATGTAACAACCGCTTCGCGAACCAGCCTCATGGCGCTTGATACCTGCACCTGGGATCATGAACTCTGCAAACTCTTCGGTATTCCCCTGGAGTCCCTTCCCGAAATAAGACCAACGACGGGTGACTTTGGAAAGTTCGGGTTAATTCCGGTCACAGCCAGCGTCGTCGACCAGCAGGCTGCTCTTTTCGGTCATGGCGTTTCGGCAAAAATAACCTTTGGAACCGGCGCCTTCGCCCTGGTGCTCACCGGCGATAGGCGTGTCGACGGCTCCCAATTCGGCATCCTCTCCACGGTGGCCTGGCAGCATGCGGGCAGGCCGCCGCAGCGCGCCATGGAAGGCGGCGTTTACAACGCAGCGTCGGCTGTCAACTGGGCACGGGGACTCGGGCTCTTCAAGGATTTTTCCGAAATCGGAAGTTTTGGTGCAGCTTCGGCGCTTTCGCAGAACCTGGTTTTTGTGCCTGCACTTTCGGGCTTGGGTTGCCCCCATTGGGATCGCAATGCGTCCGGTCTCTGGCTGGGCATGGGATTGGATACGACGGCAAAGGACCTCGTACAGGCTGTGCTTGAAGGGGTGGCCTTGCGGGCTGCCGAAGTGATTGCTGCCATGGCTGAACTAACGCCGCTGGAGAATAGGATTTCAGTGGATGGCGGCCTCACGAAGAATTCCTACTTCAACAGGTTCCTCGCCAATGCTCTGGGCAAAACCATTATCGTGCAGGACTCCAGTGAACTCACCGGCTTTGGAACGGCCCGCCTGGCCATGCTGGGCAAAGGTGCCGCAAGCCTCCCCCCTATGCCGGCACCCCGCACCGAAATCCACTCCGAAGCACCTCTCGGGCCTGAGCTGAAGTGGCGCTTCACCAAAGCCATCAGCCGTTCGAGGAACTGGAAGACCTAAGCTGCGCGCACTGTCTGGTTGGGTGGGGCCATCGCACCGCAGGGCATAACGAGGCCTTCGGCAGCATCCAGGGTGCCGGGAACAAGTTCAAGGCCAAGCAAGCGGCTGCGATCCACCGGGCCGGGCAGGTGCAGTTTCGCCATGGGCGCGCGCGAAAACCCGAAGCGGCCGTAATAGGGCTCGTCTCCAACCAGAATCACCGACCGATGTCCCTGCACCTTGGCGATGTTGAGCGCGTGTTCCATCATCTGGGTGCCATAACTGCGGCCGCGATAGCGCGCATCGATGGCCAGTGGTCCCAGCATGAGAGATTGACCAGCCGAACCTGCGATCACATTCCACATGCGCAAAGTTCCGATCACACGACCGGATTTGCCCAGGGCCGTGAAGGCAAGCCCATCCGCCGGCAGGCGTCCCTCACGGAAGCGCTGCGATGTCTTGCGATTGCGGCCACACCCGAAGGCACGCTCGAGCAGAGCCTCGCGCAGTACCACATCAGACAGAACTTCCGGACGAATGGTGACCATGAAAGCCTCTAGAACCCCAATGAGCGCACTTTACGGGGTAAGTCAGATGATGAAGGACTTCAGTGGCGTGAAACCGTTGAAAGCCACCGAAGCATAGGTCGTGGTGTAGGCTCCCGTGGCTTCAATCAGAACTTCATCACCCACTTGCAGTGTCAGCGGCAGGTCATAGGGTGTCTTCTCGTAAAGCACATCCGCCGAGTCGCAGGTGGGGCCGGCAATCACGCACGGTGCCTTGGTATCCTCATCACGCAAGGTGGTGATGGGATAGCGGATGGCCTCATCCATGGTTTCAGCAAGCCCGCCGAACTTGCCGATGTCGAGATAGACCCAGCGTTGGTTGTCATTGGCGTGCTTCTTCGAAATCAGCACGATTTCCGACTTGATGACGCCTGCATTGCCAACCATGCCGCGACCGGGCTCAATGATAGTTTCCGGAATGGCATTGCCGAAATGCTTGGCAAGGCCCTCATGAATGGCATTGGCATAGGTGGCGGTACCGGGAACGGCTTTCAGGTATTTGGTGGGGAAGCCGCCACCCAGGTTCACCATGGACAGCGTAACGCCATGGGACGCCAGAGCATCAAAAATTGCCTTGGATTGTTCCAGGGCCGAATCCCAGGCACCCAGGCGGGTTTGTTGGGAACCCACATGGAAGGAAATACCATAGGCCGCAAGGCCAAGCGCATGGGCGCGCAATAGCACGTCGGTTGCCATCTCAGGATGGCAGCCGAATTTACGCGATAGTGGCCATTCAGCCCCTGCACCATCTGTCAGTATGCGGCAGAATACGCGGGCGCCGGGGGCTGCGCGGGCAACCTTCTCAACCTCTTCAATGCAATCGACTGCGAACATGGCAATGCCAAGCGCGTGGGCGCGGGCAATATCGCGTTCTTTCTTGATGGTGTTGCCAAAGGAAATTCGATTAGGTGTAGCACCCGCGGCGAGGGCCATTTCGATTTCGGCAACCGAGGCTGTATCAAAGCAGGAGCCGAGGTCGGCAAGAAGGGTCAAGACTTCCGGTGCGGGGTTTGCCTTGACGGCGTAAAACACGCGCGTGTCGGGCATGGCGCGCTTGAAGGCGCGGTAGTTGTCGGCGATCACCTCGAGGTCAACCACCAGGCAGGGCCCCTCTGGTCGTCGGTCACGGAGGAAGTCCAGGATGCGTGCGGTGGCGGCCATGTGCGGAATCTCCCATTAAGATGTCTAGAGATGACAGTGCGCCTTGCAAACCCACGCGATGGAGACGAGGGAAATACAAACCACTTACTGACTTTTCGCCTTGGCTTGATTGGGAACCCAATCGCACTGCGGGCAATGATAGTGAAGCCTCTCAGTAACGTCCGCCTTTGGAGGGAGAACTAAGACCAAAAAGCCCTCACCGTCGTTGCTTTGGGGAAATCCTTAAAGGCACGTGCGACTCTGGGCAGTCGTCATATGATGGATTCTCCTGTCGCAATCAAGAAAAAATATGGGCCGCAACACGATTTTTTTCTTAACATCCGTTAATGTTTTGTCACCACAAAAGCCTGCCAGCCTGCCAATAAACGCGTTACCGTGGTGAGCGCACACAGGCAGGCGTAAAAATAGGCAAGTACTGCGAAGTGCTGTGGCCAAATGCACATGGCCAGGAAGCACGCAATCGTTTCACTCCCCTCGGTAAGGCCCCCCAAGTAGTAGAATGTCTTGGTGGGATAGGCGGTGCTCTTCAGCCCGCGCTTTTCTGCGATAATGGCATAGGCGAGGAAGCCTGAACCGGTTCCCACAAAGGCCGCAAGCAGGGTTGCCGCAGCAAGTGCGTTGTCCAAAGGGTTTGAGACGGCAAAGGCCAACGGAATGCTTGCGTAGAAAATGAAATCGAGGCTGATATCAAGAAATGCGCCCCGATCTGTCGCTGTACCCTGGCGGGCCACGGCGCCATCGAGCCCGTCGCAGAAGCGGCTGACCAGCATGGGGAAAATTGCTGTCGTATGCAGACCAAAGCCAACGCACAGGGCAGATGCAAGGCCAAGTCCGAAACCGAAAAGTGTCACCTGGTCGGCAGTGAACCCGCATCTTCTGATGCTGACTGCCACGCGGTCGACAAGCGGCTTTGAAATTTTTAAGGCATAGCGGTCAAGCATGTTCAAGCACTCCGGCCCTGTTGATCAAGTAGACGGCACCACCCCTTGGGGCATCGGCGACGTCGTGGGTCACCAGCAGGCAAGGAATACCCTTCGCCCTGAGGTTATTGAAGACATAGGTCCGCATGGTCTCGCGCAGTTCGCTATCGAGTTTGTTGAAGGGTTCGTCTAGCAACATGCAGTAAGGCTCGGCCAGCAGGGTCCGCATGAGGGAAACGCGGGCCCGCTGTCCGCCCGACAATGTATGTGGGGCGCGATCTTCAAATCCGGCGAGCGCGGCCTCCTGCAGCGCCAGCAGCATTGTCTCGCGCCGCCGGGAGGCATTCCCGCGCGGAACACCAAACAATAGATTTTCACCAACAGTGAGGTGCGGAAACAGAAGATCATCCTGGAAGAGCCGACCCACTCTTCGCAACTCGGGCCGTATGTTTGCAAGGTCAACCCCGTTCAGTTCAACCTTGCCGCTCGCCGTCAAGGGGTGAGGCAGATCACCTGCGATGTAAGCCAGCAGGGAAGATTTTCCGCTCCCGCTCGGCCCCATGAGCGTCGTAATTTCACCGGCCCCGATCGACAGTGTGAAAGGCGCTATGATGGACTTTGCACCGACACCGACGCAAACGCGTGTGAGATGCAAAGTCATTGCAGCCGTCGTTCAGTGCGACTCGCGGCCAGAAATGCGCAGAACGGAATAATCATGAGCAAGAGGGAATACATGGCCAGCAGTTGCCGGTTGCCACCGCTTGAGAGGGTCACTGCCTCAAGGTTAAGCGTCGAAAGCCGCCCTGATGCAATGAGCTGGGTCGACTCGAACTGAGCAATACTTACGCCTATGCCGACTGCTGCCGCCGCCGTAAGCGCAGGCTTCATGATCGGCAGCTTGATGGCGGTCCAGAAGCGCCAGTTGTTGGTGTTCAAACCCAGTGATACGGAACGGTAGCGAGGATCAAAGGCGCGGTAGGGTCCGGAAAGTACAATGAAAACATAGGCAAAGACGGGCGAGAGGTGGGCGAGGTATACCCCCCACCACGTTCCATTCAGGCCGGATTTAAGGAACACCAGGTATTGCCCCTCAGCGATGAGAAGGCTGGGAAGCGCCAGCGCCACAACTGCCGCCGCCAGAAGATAGCGGTCAAAACGCGCACTGACCTCTTCGAACCACAAGATAGCGAGGAACAGTGCCGTGATCATGGAACCCAAGGCAAGCGTGAGGCTGTTGAACAGGGGTTCGGGTGCGTCCCAAAGATGCTCCCAGGCCATCACTTGAAACTGCGAAGGCCAAAGATCCGGGAAGGGCCAAAGCGAACCAAAGGACATGATTGCAAGCAGCATAATCACTATCAAATAGACCGCAGCAATCGCCATGAGCAGACCTCTTGCAGATCTCACCGGCACAGCTTCGACCGACGGTCCGCTTACGAGGAAACTCCTGAAGGTTGGCTTGAGAAGCCTCGTCAGTCCGGCAAACAAGACAGCAAGTGCTGCCAGGACAAGTGTGAGGAAAACGGCACCCACAGAGCCACGCGCATTTATGGCCTGATCAGCACTGTTGAGATCCGACCAGATGATCACGGCAAGTGGCGGCGGCTGCGTGGGACCAATGGCAATCGCCATGTCCACCACCGACGCGCCGTAGATCCAAACAATCAAAAGCGGCCACCTCATGCGCGGCAGGATTTGCGGAATGAAGACGCGCAGCCACAGGGACGCCGCACCGTGACCGAGGCTATGGCCAATTCTGGACTGGGCTTCCAGCATCTGGGAGACGTCCCGCCGTGCCATCAGGCCAACGGTAAGCCAGGTGACGAAAGGGACTTCCTTGAGGACAAGCGCTACGATGAGGGAGAGACCCAAGGGATCTTGCGTCGTAATCCACTGCGGCGGCGCGGCCCAATCCCCGAACACTCCAACGACGCGCGCCAGCAAGCCTGACGGCATGATCAGGAAACTAAAGCCTACGGCGAAGGCAAGATGCGGCACTGCAAGAAAGCCGCCCATCCAGGTTTGCAGGGCCGTCACCCGGTGGAGGCCCGCAACAATCAAGAAAGCTAGCAGGGTGGACAGGATCATACTGGCACTACCTGTCGTGAGCGAAAGTGCCAGGGCAGGAAAAATCTGCGGGTGCGTGAACAGCGCCGCCCAGACCGCGGCGTCAAAAGTAGAAGTCAAGGCTGCCGCAAGGCCCGCGCTCAGGGGCAGTATCCACATGGCGCCGAGCGGCAGCAGTCCGCCGAGTGCCTTCAGCCTGTGGTTTACGTGCCGTAATGTTCGAGCCATGCTGCTTCAATCAGGGGGACCCAGCTGCCATGCGGTTCGGGAATGGCAGGTACCGGCGTCTTGATGCTGCCAGCCACTGCGCCGCTGGCAAAAAGAGAAAGTTCATCCTGCGAAAGCTTTGCCATGGCCAGCACGGTGGGGTCACCCCAGGTCTTGAGATCGGCCTTGCGGGCCTGGGCTTCCGGCGAAAGCAGGAAATTGGCCACGACCTGTGCCGCGTCAGTGGCCTTCGCGTTGACCGGAATGGCTACGAAATGCGTGTTGCCAATGGTGCCTGCCGAGAACTGCCAGGCGATGGTTGTTTCCGGCAGTTCCTTGCCCGCCACCAGATTGGCGGCCTCATTGGGATTGAAGGTGAGAGCCATCAACAACTCACCATCAGCCAGCATCTGCTTGAGCTGGGCTTGGGTCTGTGGAAATTGTTTTCCCTCGCGCCACAAATGGGGATGCAGGCCATCCAGCAGAGTAAACATCGGTGGACTGACATGGGCAAACAATTCCTTCGTGGCAACGCTCTTGAGAACGCTCCGTTGACCGATGGTGTCGATCAGGGCCTGCTTGACGAAAGTCGTACCATGGAAGTCGGGTGGTGCTGGATAACTCACGCGACCCGGGTTTGCCTGGGCAAATTGCACGAGTTCCGCCATACTCAGTGGAGGCATTGCGATCTTGGCACCGTCACCAAAGAATGTGAGCTGCGCCATGCCCCACGGGCTTTCCAACCCGTCGGTAGGTTCAGCAAAATCATTCAAGGTGGTGGGCTTGCCTTCGGTATCCACGTACTTGAAATTGGGAAGGGCGGGCGCGAAGGGACCGAACAGCAGTTTGTCGGCCTTCATGGCGCGAAAGTTCTCGCCGTTGATCCAGACCAGGTCTGTCGAACCGTCAGTCTTGCCGGCCCTCACTTCATCGCGGACGCGGCGCACTACTTCAGCCGCATCGGCAATCCTCACATGTATGAGTGTGACGCCATAGCGGGACTTCACCTCATTCACCACCCAGTTGATGTAAACATTGATCGGCTGTGATCCTGCCCAGGCATTGAAGTAAACGGTCTCGCCCTTAGCCCTGTCTTCAATGCTTGCCCAATCAGCGGCACGAGCCAAGCTTAGCATCATCGGCAACAGACCGGATGCGACCGTAGCCTTGAGTAGGTGTCGGCGGGAAATGGGCATGAACACTCCTCTTCCAGTAAGCTATTTTAGAGAGTTCCTGCACAAAATGAAATAATTCGGCGCAATCCTTCATCAGAATTATGTGATCAAGTCCGACGATGCTACTTTGTCGTCCACGCCTTTGCGAGCTTTCCCCGCTCAAGCACATAGAAAGAATTGCTATCGATGGTCTGCCAATCATCAATGGCGCCGTCCGGCCAGACCACGCGCACCTGCGCCTTGGTGGCGTCACCCAACCCCACATGCCACCAGCCGTTCTGGCCGCTGGCGTGGCCACCACCTGATGTAATCTCCCGGCGCATCACCTTGTCGCCGTGCTTCACCTCAAGCCAGGCGCCGATGGCATCTCGATTGGGGGCTGGCTGTTGGAGCCTTGCATCCAGCCAGTGGCCTCCATTGGTGCTGGTGTTGCGCCACAGCTGTGCTGTTTCTCTGCGGTTCACCACCACCAAATCCAGCAGGCCATCCATATTGAAATCAGCCAGGCCTGCTCCGCGTGATGTGGCAAGGCTTGCCACACCAGCCCTGTCTGCAGCCTCCTGGAACTTGCCGTCAGGCCCCTGCAGCAGCAGGTTATTGGGGTCCTTGGCGGCAAAGTCCGGCATTTTGTCTACATTGCCCTTGGCTATAAACAAATCCACCAGGCCGTCGTTGTTCACGTCCTCAAACTGTGCATGCCAGGCCGTGCTGGGGCCCAGGCCGTTGCCTATAAAGGGGCGCTGCGCTGTCACACCCGTGGGCCAGGCTACATCGTTGTATCCGGGTTGCGGCTGGCCTTGAGGCGGCACTGTTGCAAGTGTTTGCAATTTGTTGTCGGCCATACTGGTGAGGAAATACTCTGGATAGCCGTCGAAGTTAAGGTCGTAACTGGCAATGCCCATGCCCCAAATCCGCAGGCTCTTCCAGCCGTCCTTGTCGGTATAGAGGGTAGGGGCCTGGTTTGGCTTGACGTGCCAGAGCTGCTCCTGGCCGCCCTTGTAGTATTCCCTGTCGTTGGACACGCGCAGTGACGGCGTGCCCGACAAGTTCCAGTCGGTGAACAGCATCGAAAGCGCACAAAAGCTGGGCTTGAGCGCCAGGGGTGCCGCAAACCTATGCTGGGCTTTGCCCTTCACGATGCCCGGCCGGTGCAGCCAGTTGTCCGTGCACGAGCCCCAGGGCTCGGTATCCTCATGGCGGTTGATGTAGTTGCCGACCGCAAGCGTGGGCCAGTCGGCGCCATGTTCCCAGGTGGCGGCCAAGGCAGTTGACCAGGCGTCCCCCCCGTCAAAACCCCAGCGTTTGTTGGCTTTTTCAAAGCGGCAGTTGCCCAGCCCGCGCATGAGGACATTCTCGCCCACGCGCAGCAGCACAAGGTCGGTGATGCCATCACTGTCGATATCGAGGGGATAGGCTCCCGTGACCTTGTCGAGTTCGAGACCACTGCGCTGCTGCTTGAAATGTAAAATGCCGCCGCGCTTGCTGGTGTTGCGGTAGAAATTGGCGCGTGATTTGCCACCCGCCAGCAGCATGTCGGCAAAACCATCCTTGTTGCAGTCGAAGGTAGCAACGCCACCACCCACCATGTATTCCCACTCGCCAGAATAGATGCTGTTGATGCCAGCGGTCTTGGTTTCGTCGGCAAAGCTTGGGATAGCCACGGCGCTGTCGGCGGCCTTGGCCTGCACGCCGCCGCCTGCTGCCACCAACAACAAGGCGATGCTCACCGGTTTGACGTGCATGATCTACCTCTTGGTATGCAGGGCATTGGTGAAGGCGCCAATGCAGCGCCCTTGGGCGAGGCCCTGCTCGATGGCGGCGCGGAAGTGAATACCGCCATAAAGCCTGGAAATGCCGGCGTCATTGGCAGCCGCATCGAAACTTGCAAATTCGCGCGGACCCAGCCCATCGGCCTTTCCAGTTTCATCGTGAAAGGCAAAGTTCTCGCCAAACAGATTAGTGAGAACCATAGCCGCCGCAGCCGATTGGGTGCTGTGCCCGCTTGGGTACTCAGGAAATGGTGGTGTGTTCAAAAGGGGTTCCCATTTGGGATCAATGACTCTGCGGATATAAGTAATGGGCCGTACCAGATCATACTGATACTTGGCATTCCAGCAGCCAATGAAGGCATCAGCCGTCACCACGCCGAGCCGCACCAGGACATCGACGCTCTTCTCCAGTTCCACATGGTCGTGCGCCATGATTTGCATTGCTATGGAAATCCAGTGGCCGGGCGGCGTGTTTGACAGCATGGCATCGTCCGACCAGAAGCGTGCGGTCGCCCGTTGTTCCGGGGTCAGATTCTGCTTGACCTGGTAAACCTCAAGCGCCTGTTTGTAGAATTCAGAACTTTTGTCCTCGCTGTATTCCGGTGGAGCAGGCAGGGGACAGCTTGCTGCCTCTGGCATGGCAAATGTGCGATTTTTGCCCCAGCCCGGCAGCAGCGGCTTCTGCTGCTGCACAATCACGTTTGTGGGAACCCAATGGGCAGGCCCCTTGATAAGGTCGTACTGCATGGGAAAGCCCATGTTGTCCACCACCGCGCCGCCATCGTCTTGCGACCACGCCAGGATGTGTTTGGCAACCGACTCGCCGTAGGCGGCACTTCGCACCATGACCTTGGGCGAGACACCCTTCGCGACCTGGGCATGTAGCCTGGCCTCGAGCGCCGCCAGGGCGTGATGACCAGTGGGGCCCGTGTTGTCGAAGAAGTGTTGCGCGGCATAGGCCAGTGCAGCCTGCATGATCGCGGCCTCGTCATAGGTCTTGCCAGCAATGCGTTTGGGTGTGGGCTTCAGGCCATGCAATTGTCCGGCGAGGGTTTGCAGGTCAGGCGAACCGGAAGCAACCGCTTCATAGGCCGTCACGCCAAGATAGGCGAAAGCGCGGCTGGCCACGGGGGGCGAATAAGTGGGCGTGTGCCTCACCAACTCCAGGCTCAACTTGTACCAGTTCAGGAGGATGTCCTCTGCCTTTGCGGGCTGCGGTTGGGCAGCCTGTACAGGGGCTGTAGCGAACCAGGCCGAGGTCAGGATCACCGCCAGCAGGGCCAGCCGTCGCGTTGTTCCGAATAAAAATCTACTCACGCAATTTTCCTCCCAGAAAATTCCGCTACCACAGCTTTTTGTCCGCTGGCAAACACGTCCCGGTCAAGGTGGCGCAGAGTTTCAACCAATGTGCCCGTAGTGATCATTTCCTTATCATAGGGAACCACTTCAAACTCGACATACCTCCACAGGTCATGCACAAGACCGCGGCGCAGGGCTTCGGCGATGCTGTCCTTCATCAATCCGTAAGCCCTGGTACCGGGGCCCGCCAGCACAACCCGTTGCGGATTGACGATGGCAATGAGCCTTGCAATACCAAACCCCATAACCTCACCCGCCCGCAGGAAGGCATTGAGGGCCACCCTGTCGCCGCCGTCTGCCGCTAGCTCCAGTTTCCGCAGATCGCGATCAAGCACGGGCGCATACACATCATAACCAGTGCCACGCTGGTCATTGGCCATGCGCATGATGCCGTAGTCGGCACTGAAGGCTTCCAGGCAGCCATACCGGCCGCAGCGGCAGAGCGGCCCGTCAGGAATGTGGTTCATGTGGCCAAATTCTGCAGCCCTGCCATTGGTGCCGGAATAGACGACACCATCCAGGATGAGGCCAAGGCCAATGCCGTGACCCATGAAAATGACGGCGGTGGTGCCGCCATAGCGCTTGCGGTCGGTGGCAATGAGGGCTTCGGCAATCATGTTGGCATTGTTGGCAATGCTGCAGGGAATATCGAGTAGGCGCTGCAGGGGCTCGACAACCGGAATGTCGCGCGCCCGGAACGCCGGGCTCCACGAAATTTCACCCTTGATGGAATCGGCAACGCCCTGCACTGCAATCCCGATGCGTCTGATGGAGGACAGCGCGATCCCCAGCTTCTTCACGTTGGCCCTGATCTCGTGGGCGATGTAGGGACCAAAGTCCTGCCGGGCAATGGCATAGGTATCAAGGTACAGCTTGACGTGCTCACGCGTGGCTCCGCTGAAATCAGCAAACACCAGTTCAACCCCATCCACATAAATGGACACCGCCAGGACATTGGTGGCGCCCGGATTGAGAGACAGGCGCGTCTGCGGCCGGCCGCGCTTGCTCTCGGTGGCAGCTTGCCCATCATCGGTGACGGTGTGGATCAAGCCCTCATCAATAAGCTGACCGCAGATGGATGTGATGGAGGCAGGCGACAGCCCGGTTTGATGGCCAAGAGAAATTCTTGCAAGCGGACCTTGGTAGCGCAAGGTTTCGAGAACCAGTCCCCGGTTCTGTCGCCTCACAAGATCGCTATTGGCTTTCTTAAGCATGGCACCTAATTTCAATTATCATATTTATTATCCGAGCTTGACTCGTCCCACGAGTTGTTGCAACATTTTTTTTGGACGCCGAAATAAATCAATAGAACCATCGACATTGTTTGCGAGTTTGAATAAGACTGATGAATGGGAGCGTCCCGCAAAGAGTGAAACGATGAGGAGGACTTTAGGAATGAAGCACAATATTTTAACATTGATGACCGGCGCCCTGTTGCTCGGTATGTCATCCATGTCAGCCATGGCCGCTGGCAAGACCATCGCTGTATCCTGGAAAACATTCCAGGAAGAACGTTGGAAAACAGATGAAGCCGCCATCAAGGCCGTTGTTGAAGCGGCTGGCGACAAGTACATTTCGACCGATGCCCAACTCTCTGCCCAGAAGCAGGCGGCCGACATCGAAGGCCTTATTTCACAGAAGGTTGACGTGATCATGGTTGTCGCCTTCGACAGTGATGCCATTCTCCCATCCTTCAAGGCAGCAAGCGATGCTGGCGTGAAGATGCTTTCCTATGACGTGCTCGTGGAAGATCCAAATGCACTCTATGTTACTTTTGACAACGTGGGGGTCGGCCGCCTGATGGCCAAGGAAATCCTCAAGGCCAAGCCAGAAGGCAATTATGCCTTCATCAAGGGTGACAAGGGTGATCCAAACGCCACATTCCTGTTCCAGGGCCAGATGGAAGTCCTAAAAGAAGCAATTGATGCTGGCAAGATCAAGAACGTGTGTGAAACCTTCACCGATGGCTGGAAACCAGACAACGCCCAGAAGAACATGGAGCAGTGCCTAACATCAACCGGCAACAAGGTTGACGCTGTTGTTTCCGAAAACGACGGCATGGCCTCAGGCGTTGTGGCAGCCCTTGATGCACAGGGCCTTGCTGGTACGGTTCCCGTATCCGGCCAGGACGGTGATAAGGCCGCCCTGAACCGCGTTGCACTCGGCACCCAGACCGTTTCGGTTTGGAAAGATGCCCGCGTCCTCGGCAAGGTAGCAGCTGAAGCAGCCGTGGCCATTGCAGACGGCACGGATCCAGCAACTCTTCCTGGTGTTGTAAAGTTCAACGGTGGTCCCAAGAAAGTTGAAGTGAACGCAATCTTTATCCCTCCAAATCCCATCACCAAGGCAAACCTTGGCGATGTGATCAGTGGTGGCTGGATCAGCAAGGAAGAAGCCTGTGCTGGTGTCAAAGCCGGCACGGTTGATGCTTGCAAGTAATCCACTTGCCTAACAGAATGGATTGACACACTATGGGCGCGTCACCTCCTCAAGAAGGTGTCGCGCCTTTTCTATAAGTAGAAGACTGTTTCAAGACAGCTTACATGCAATGTGGAGGGAACAATGGCAACAACACCAAGCAGCAGTCAGAATCCGGCCCTCACCGAAAGCGGTGCCGTTGCCCGTTTCCTGCAGGCAACTGAAATTGATACCCGCATGCTCGGCATGGCGGCAGCCCTTCTGGTCATCTGGATTGGTTTTGATATTTATAGTGGCTTTTTACGTCCCGGCGATGGCCTATTGGGTGGTTCATTCCTGACACCGCGCAATCTCTGGACGCTGCTTGTGCAGACCTCCTCCATCGCCATCATGACGACTGGCATGGTGTTGGTCATTGTCATGCGGCAGATTGATCTCTCGGTGGGATCAATGCTTAGTCTCGTTGCGGTCGCCACAGGTGTGTTGCAGGTTTACAAGCTGGCTCCTGCCCTCGGCGTGGGTCATCCCACCATTTGGATCATGGCTGTCGTGTTTGCGATTGTGCTTGGCGCCCTCATTGGGTTCTTTAATGGAATGCTGGTCTCCTACGCCCAGATTCCTTCGTTTATCGTCACACTTGGAGGCTTGATTGCCTATGGTGGAACGGGGTTCCTGCTGGCCAGTGGCGTGACGGTTGCCCCTATGGACAAAACTTTCAAGCTCATTGGTGGCAGCGGCCCCTTGGGCTCCATCGGTCCGTTCTGGAGCTGGGTGCTAGCTATTCTAGCCTGTGCGGCCATCATTTTCGCCATCGTCAATGGCAGGCGGCAGCGCACGCGTTTCAAGTTTACCCTGCGTCCCATGTGGGCGGAGTACGTATTGGCTGTGATCGGCAGTATCATGGTGCTGGTAACGACGTGGGTAGTCAATTCCTATCCCTGGGCGCCGAAGGTCATCGAGAATTATGCAATTGACAATAATCTCGTCATACCGGCAGGCATCGAGAACAAGGACGGCAGTGCCATTTGCAAGGCAGGAGACGCCATCGTGCGCTGCTCTGAAGGCCTGATATACTACACAGGCTATGCGATACCGGTTCTCATCGCGATGGCTGTGGGCCTGGTGATGACATTCATTGCAACCCGCACGCGCTTTGGCCGCTATATCTATGCGACTGGCGGCAATCCGGAAGCAGCCGAACTTGCCGGTATCAACACCAAGCAGCTCAAGGTGAAGGTTTTTGCGCTGATGGGCATTCTGGTTGCCGTGTCGGCCGTTATTTCCTCAGCCCGCCTTGACGCTGCCACAACTGCTCTTGGCACGCTCAACGAGCTTTACGTCATTGCCGCTGCGGTCATCGGTGGCACGTCGCTTGCCGGTGGCATTGGCACCATCTATGGCGCCATGCTTGGCGCACTTCTCATGCAGTCGCTGCAATCGGGAATGACGCTCCTCAATTTCGAGTCCGCCTACAAGGATATCGTGGTGGGAACAGTTCTGGTCTTTGCGGTGTTCATTGACCAGGTCTATCGTCGGCGCACGCAATAAGGGGAGGCGTACATGGCAAAAAGAGCAGCAAAGAAAGCAGCAAAACCAGCGGCCCCGGCAGCCAAGACGGCAGCAGGGCAGCCCGCAGTCGATCAACGTGGCACGCCGCTTATCGAGATGCGCGATATCTCCATCGCATTTGGTGGCATCAAGGCCGTTGATCATGCGAGCATAAACCTCTATCCCGGAGAGGTAGTGGGTCTACTGGGTCACAATGGTGCCGGCAAATCGACCCTGATTAAGGTTCTGTCAGGTGCCTACCGGCGCGATGCCGGGCAGATTTACATCGATGGCAATGAGGTTACTGTCAACAATCCGCGCGATGCCAAGGCACTTGGCATTGAAACCATTTACCAGACGCTGGCACTTGCCGACAATGTTGATGCCGCTGCCAACCTTTATCTCGGCCGCGAATTGCGCACGCCCTTTGGCACACTGGACGACGTGGCCATGGAAGCTGAAACCCGTAAAGTGATGCACCGCCTTAACCCCAACTTTCGGCGCTTTAAGGAACCCGTAATGAAACTGTCCGGCGGCCAGCGCCAGTCGGTTGCCATTGCCCGCGCCATTCACTTCAATGCCCGCATCCTGATCATGGATGAGCCCACGGCTGCCCTCGGGCCGGCCGAAACGGCGCAGGTGGGTGAACTCATCAAGCAGCTGAAGGCCGAGGGTATCGGCATTTTCCTGATCAGCCACGACCTGCACGACGTGTTCGATCTTGCCGACCGCCTGACGGTCATGAAAAATGGCAAGGTTGTCGGCTCCGCCCGCACCACCGATGTTGATCACGACGAGGTGCTGGGCATGATCATCGCAGGAAAATGTCCGAAAGGAGCCATCCCGGGCCCTGGCGCCTTGCGGGATGTGGCAGCATAGCATCCACCTGCGTCATCCCGGCATCTGCCGAAATGACCGAGAGGGAAATCACCCAAGCATGGCGTGCTGCAGGAGGATGATGGTCTTGGCGTCGACGACGGCGCCGGTTGCGATCATGCGGTAGGCGCAAGCGAGGGAAAGCTCGATCACTTCAATGTCCTCACCCTCGGCGGCAACGCCGCCACCATGACTGATCTTGTCGGCCGGAGTGTAGTGGCCAATGAACAGGCTGACGCGTTCGGTCAATGAACCCGGGCTCACGAATGTATCTGTCACGACTTGTAAATTATGGAGCCTGAAGCCAAGCTCTTCCTCGGCCTCGCGCGCAGCACAGGTCATGGCATCGTCGCCATCCAGCAGCCCCGCACATACTTCAATCATTGCCTCCTGGTAACCCACCATGAAGGCTGCAATGCGCATTTGCTTCACCAGCAGGACTGTTTTGCGATTGGGGTCATAGGCCAGGACAGCCGCCGCTGCTCCATGGTCAACGACCTCGCGGACCAGGACTTCGGAACGACCGTTACTGCGCGTATAGTTCAAGGTGATCTTTGTGATAGTTGACCAGAAGTTCGACAGGACGTCAGTGCTAAGGATGTCCACAATGAATGATTTAGACAATTTTTCCTCGCCCCGCTTTCTGGATCGCTGCCGTGACGCGCGTTGATGTCTCGAGCGCTGGCAGCGTGTTGGTGTCAACTGAGAGGCGCCTTCGCCAATTTGGCCGTTCCCGGTCGGTGCCAGGAACATTAAGCGGCTCCGTCTCGAGACTGAGATCGTCGGCTTGCACAAACATGACGGTGCAAGGTGTCTTTGCCACATAGGCATGGGCATCTGCTAGCAGATCGCCAGTATCAACGCCCGCCTCGGCAAGAGCGCGCTGAAGCTTTGCAACGTCGAAGGCGCTGGCCGTTTCCTGCCAGCCCTTGAAGGGGGCAAGATCATGGGAGGAGATGCATGCGACAGCATTGGGAGGATAATTCTCTGGCGGAAGGAAGCGGGCTTCATCCTGTTCAAACCACAGCACGCGGTAGGAAAGAATTTTCGCTTCCGCGAGACTTCCACGTAATCCATCCGGCACGGTACCGAGATCCTCACCAATTACCGCACATTTTGCAAGCTCGCTCTCCAGGGCCGTGAGTGCAATCAGCTCGGATTGCGGCATGCTTACATAGGCACCATCCGCCCCAGAAGCTCCCCGCGGCACCCAGAACTGGCGTGCAAAACCAAGCACATGGTCAATGCGCAAGACGCCTGCGTGGCGCATATTGGCGCGCATGATCTTTACAAAGGGCTTGTAACCGGCTTGGCCGAGGGCAATTGGGTTGAAAGGTGGAAGATTCCAGACCTGGCCATCTCGCGAAAACGGATCAGGTGGTGCCCCCAGTGAAACAGACGTTGAGTAGAGGTGAGGTTGCGCCCACACCTCGCCACCCTCATAGGCACAGCCCAGGGCGAGATCCCTGTAAATGCCGAGTTCCAGTCCGGCGGCCCGCCCTCGCCGTGCCGCTGCCGCCAGTTGCTTGTCAGCTATCCATTGCAGCCACAGGGCATAGCGGGAGCGTGTGGGATCGCCTTGCGACTCAAAGCGCCCATGGTTCTGCAGGGTCTGCCCGCCGCGTTTAATAAAGTCGTCAAAATCCGCTGAGGGGCGTGCCTTTGCAAATGCCTTGCGCAAGAGCTTGTCCTTGGCCTGCCATACCCTCTCATAATTAACGTGAGACATCGCGCGCAGCGCATCAAATCCGGCAGTTCCTCCCATGGCCGATACATCAATGTAGATGGGATCAATGAACCTGCGATCAGAGGGCTGGTAAGGACTGACCCGGCTGCGGTCGCCGGTGAACATGTGGTGCAACGGATTGATACCGGCAAGCGAGCCGCCCAGCCGGGCAGATGCCTCGCAGAACTGCGCCAGGGTCTCAAAATCGCCGATACCGCCATCGGTCGCATGCCGCAGGGCATAGAGATGGCTGGTGAGGCCATAGAGACGATCTCCCAGTGTTGCTCCATGGCACTGTCCGGAGGTGACCGCCACGTTGCAAACCTCATCGGGCCGCTCTACCGCGTGCAACGTGTAGTGACCAATATCAAGTGGCGGGAGATCGAGTTCGGGGCCCGATTTCATGAGATGAAGGCTCTGTCCATCCTCAGCTGTCAGCACATAGGCTGACTTTGTTGTCGCTGTTTCCGCTGCGATGGAAAAAGCCTTGCCTGGCACCGTGACCAGCAAGCGCGGCAAGGCAGGTTTCGCAGAGAGAAGTTGCAGGCTGTTGCGGGCATCAGACAGGGTTGCAATAGGAAGTTCCATGGCCGCCAGCAGCGCCCGCTTGGTTTCCACGCTGACCTGGTGCCCCGTGCCGTTCACCTCCCACCATTCGCTTTGGATGCCCGTTGCCACGGCAAGTTCATGAATTATGCTGTCGTCGGGCCGCAGAAAACCCTTCCGCGCCACTGTTACCTCACGGACCAGGGTCACCGAGCGCCCATCGCATTGGGTCATCTCCCGATCCCAGCTCAATCCCGGTTGCGGAGCCGGCAGCGTGACTTCAACAGCTTGGTGGCCACGGTTGAACCAGATCAGCAGACGCTCACTGATGCCTGCAGGTTTCAGAGCCATGCCGAGTGCATTCAGTCCAGGGTTTCCCCAGTCAAGTGCGCCGCCTTGCGGTGAAAGCCATGCGATGTCGGGCAAGGTTTCACCGTCCGCATTCCTGCCACTCAGGAACCGGTCAGCAAAATAATCTTCATGCTCTCTGCGACTGCGGGCAAGCTCCGCCACATAGTCGATAAGGTCCTGGTCCGCCTTACGCCAATCAAGCCAGGTGGCTTCATTGTCCTGGGCATAGGCATTGTTGTTGCCACGCTGGCTGCGGCCCATTTCATCGCCGGCGGTGAGCATGATGGTTCCGCGCGATGTGAACAGGCTTGCGAGCAGGGCCCTGACGTCCCGTGCAGGCGTGCTCGACACCCAGCAGGGTTCACTCGAATTGCCATCGCGATTGTCTTCGCCATTGGCAAAGTTGTCCTTGTGGTCATGGGTTACGAAGTCGAGCAAGGTGAAGCCGTCATGGGCCGCCACGAAATTGATGCTGCTTGAGGGACGCCGGTTGCCAAAGATATCGGAGGAGCCCGCCAGCCGCGTTGCAAAGCTTCCCAGGGCGCCCAGGTCACCGCGCCAGAAATGCCGCACCTCATCGCGGTAGCGGTCATTCCATTCACTCCATCGGTCGGGGAAACTACCGAGTTGGTAGCCGCCTGGACCGATGTCCCAGGGCTCGGCAATGTGAGTGAGCGGACCGAGGAGGGGATCCATTCCGATCGCCTCCAGCAGGGGTGCATGAGCGTCAAAGCCGGCGCCTTCGCGGCGCCCGAGCACCGTGGCAAGATCATAACGGAAACCGTCAATCCCTGCGGCAGTCACCCAATGGCGCATGGAATCGAGAATGAGCTGCATGACCGGTGGGACATTGGTGGCAAGGGTATTGCCGCAGCCCGTGACGTTCACGTCCACGCCGTTCTCATGGGCATAGTAGGTTGCGTTGTCCAGTCCGCAAAACGAAACCGTAGGTCCGCCCAGATCGCTTTCGCCGGTGTGGTTATAGACCACGTCGAGAATGACACGAAGCCCCGCATCGTGAAGAGCAGCAATGGTATTTCGCACCTCCTGCATACCACCGGGGGCAAGTCGTGGATCAGGGGCAAAGAAACTGATGGGATTGTAACCCCAGGCATTTGAAAGTCCGAGCCTCGCCAGGTGCCGCTCGTCCGCCCAGGCCATGATTGGCATCAGTTCAATGGTATCAGCACGAATCCGTTTGAAATGCGCAATACTGGAAGGATGTGCCAGGGCCGCAAGGGTGCCGGCCAAAGCTTCCGGAATGTCAGGATTGAGCTTACTGAAGGCCTTCACGCCCACTTCATAGATGAACCGTGGTGCCCTGGGCGGCAGTGCTGCCACGACAGGCTCAGCTGCAGTCACAATGCATTTGGGCACCAGATGCGCTGTTTCAGCGCCCTTCCTGGCAATATCTTCATGCCAGATAAAGGCGCGGTCGATGCGCCGGGCGTAGGGGTCGATTAGCAGTTTTGCATCGTCGAATAATTGCGCTTTCTCCCGAGCATTGGGTCCGCGCGCACGCAGTCCGTAAACCTGTCCCTCTTTCACATGGGGCACATGGCCGAAGTGGATGTTGCCTTGCCTGGAGCCGAGTTCAAACTGAATCTCCTGCTCGCCGTTAAACAGGCAGAAAAGTACCTGTGTTGCATCGTGCGAAAACACGGCGACATTGACGCCGTCTGCAACCAGCGTCACGCCAAGCGGCGACGGCGAACCGAGTTCAGCAACTGCCATGGCCTAGGTGATCACGGTGGGTTCGCTGCGTCCTGTACGTTGCGATATGCCTGCCAGATCTTGCGCAAAAGCAATAAGCTCGGAAAGGGCTGCTTGCGTATCTTGCCCGAGGCTCTTTGCCTCATATTTTTCGATGTAGACACGTAAGGTGGCACCCGCCGTTCCCGTGCCTGACAGCCGGTAGATCACCCGCGAACCGTCATCGAACACGATGCGAATGCCCTGATTGGTGGTATTGGAGCCATCCACGATGTCGTGGTAGGCAAAATCGTCCGCGCTAGCGACTGACAGTGATCCTGCCTTGCGTCCCTCGAGGTTGGGCAGGCTATCGCGCAGGAACTTCACCATACCATTGGCAGCGTCCAGATCCACTTCCTCATAGTCATGGCGGGAGTAATAATTGCGCCCGAAGGTGGCCCAATGTTCATTTACGATATCGGCAACACTTTGTCGGCGCACCGCCAGGATGTTGAGCCACAGAAGGACCGCCCAGAGACCGTCCTTCTCACGCACGTGATTGGACCCCGTACCCGCGCTTTCTTCGCCGCAAAGCGTGATGAGCCCCGCATCAAGGAGATTGCCGAAGAACTTCCAGCCTGTCGGCGTTTCGAAACATTTGATGCCAAGTTTGGTCGCCACCCGGTCCACCGCACAACTGGTGGGCATGGAGCGTGCAACGCCGACAAGGCCTTTGGCATAGCCGGGAACGAGATGTGCATTGGCGGCCAGCAAAGCCAGAGAATCGGATGGGGTTACAAACTGTTGCTTACCGATAATGAGGTTGCGGTCGCCATCGCCATCGGAGGCAGCGCCAAAGTCCGGACCGTCGGACGACATCATGATATCGTAGAGTTCCTTGGCATACACCAGGTTGGGATCGGGATGATGTCCGCCAAAATCAGGCAAGGGGGTTCCATTCATGACCGAGCCGGTTGGTGCCCCCAATGCGTCCTCCAGAATGGCATGTGCATAAGGGCCAGTAATCGCGTGCATGGCGTCAAAGCGAATACGAAAACCGGACTTGAAAAGCGCCCGGATAGCGTTGAAGTCAAAAAGTGTTTCCATCAGTAACTGGTAGTCGGTGACGGGATTGATCACCTCGACCGCCATGCCTTCAACCTTGGAAAGCCCCACCTTGTCCAGGTCGCAATCAGCAGCATCGGAAATCTTGTAAGCTGAAATCTTTGCCGTATTGGCAAAGAAGACGTCCGTCATTTTCTCAGGCGCCGGCCCGCCGTTGCCGGCATTGTACTTGATGCCGAAGTCACCATCAGGACCGCCCGGATTATGGCTGGCGGACAGGATCAGGCCCCCGAACGCCTTGTGCTTGCGAATGAGATTCGAGGCCGCGGGTGTTGACAGCAGGCCCCCCTTTCCGGTGAGCACCCGGCCAAAGCCATTGGCGGCTGCCATGCGAATTGTGGTTTGAATGATTTCACGGTTGAGATAACGGCCGTCACCCCCAACCACTAGCGTGGCGCCGAGGAAGCCCTTCAACCCATCGAATACCGATTGAATGAAATTCTCGCTATAGTGCGATTGCTGAAAGACCGGAACTTTCTTGCGCAGGCCCGATGTGCCGGGCTTCTGCCCTTCAAAGGGCTTCGTCTCCATGGTTGTGATCATCTCAATTTGCCTTCACAAGTGAGCGGTAGAGTTCGGCATAGCGTGTAGCACTGCGCGTCCAGGAAACATCGGCCTTCATACCCGCCTGCTGCAGTGAGGCCCAAGCCGCCTTGTCCTCGTAAAGAATGGCAGCCCGGCGCAGGGCATATTCAAGCGCCTCCTGGGTAACCGGGGAAAACTGAATACCTGATGCAACGCCTGCGGATAAAGCGGCATCATTGGCATCCACAATTGTGTCAGCCAGCCCGCCAACCCGTGCCACCACCGGAATACAGCCATAGCGCAAGCCATAAAGCTGGGTGAGGCCGCACGGTTCAAATCGCGACGGGATAAGAATGGCATCGCAACCAGCCTGCAGGAGATGCGATAGGGGCTCGTCATAGGTCGTGGTTATGCCAACTCGACCCGGATAACGCACCGCCGCTTCCTTGAGAGTTGCCTCAAGGCCAATGTCACCCGATCCCAGTATTGCAAGCGAACCACCCAGTTCTATGAGGGTTGGCAAGGCCGCAGCCACCAGGTCCATGCCCTTCTGCAGGGTGAGCCGGCTCACGATGCAGCACAGCAAGCCACTTCCTGCATGCAGGCCAAATCGCTTCTCAATGGCCACCCTGTTCACACCACGTTTGCCGAGTTGCTTGGACGAATAGGTTTGCGGAATGCTGCCGTCATTGGCCGGGTTCCAGATGTTGGTGTCAATGCCATTCACGATGCCATGCACCACATTGCTTCGTGTGCGCAGCAATCCGTCCAGTCCCATGCCGTCTTCAACGGTGAGGATTTCGCGGGCATATGTGGGGCTCACGGTGGTGATGGCATCAGCGCATTGCAGTCCGGCCTTCAGGTAGCCAACACCACCAAAATACTCCACCCCCTCAATGCCGAAGGCCACCGGCGGCAGGCCGAGGGTGCCGAAAATGGAAGCGGGGTAATGACCCTGGAAGGCCAGGTTGTGAACCGTCATCACGGTCTTGGGGCCGCCGCCGTAGCGCACATAGGCAGGAACGAGGCCCGCCTGCCAGTCGTGGCAGTGGATGATATCGGGCTCGAAATCAGGTACAGACCCGCGTCCGATTTCGGCAGCCATGAGTGAAAGAGCCGCATAACGACGGGAATTGTCTGGCCAGTCCTTGCCGTCGGGCCCGAGATAGGGGTTACCAGGACGGTCATAGAGATGCAGCGCGTCGAGGACAAAGAGGTCAAGTCCCTTCGCCTTCCCCCACAGCAGGCGGGCCGGGCCACCAAACAGGTTGTCGGAGGTCGCCGCGGTCTCGTAGTCTTCCAGTACCTTCATCACGGCGGGGTAGCCTGGCACGAGCGTCTTGACCTGCACCCCCAACTTGCCCAGGGCAAAGGGAAGGGCGCCGGCCACGTCCGCCAGCCCACCGGTTTTCACCAGTGGAAAGACCTCCGAAGCGACGCTCAGAACCTTCATGCGCTGATTTTTTCAATCATCGGCTTGGTGATGAGGCAGATGCCGTTTTCGGTGCGCCGGAATCGTTTTGCGTCGTCTATGGGATCTTCACCAACGACAAGGCCATCCGGAATGATCACGCCGCGATCAATCACGACCCTTTTCAGAATGGCGTTACGGCCCACTTCCACCTGCGGCATGATCACGGCTCCCTCTACCTGGGAGTAGGAATTCACACGAACGCCGGTAAACAACAGGGTCCGCCGCAACGAGGCACCTGATATGATGCAGCCACCCGATACGAGCGAGGATACCGCCATGCCGCGCCTGCCATCTTCATCATGAACGAACTTGGCTGGCGGCGTCACTTCGCCGTAGGTCCAGATCGGCCACTCGTGATCGTAGAGATCAAGGGCTGGAAGCGTATCGCAAAGATCGAGATTAGCCTCCCAATAGGCATCAACCGTTCCAACATCACGCCAGTAGGCTGCAGCTTCCTTGCTAGACCGCACGCAGGACTGGGTGAAGCGATGTGCGACGGCCTTACCGTGCTTGACGATATGCGGAATGATGTCTTTGCCGAAGTCGTGGGAAGAATTGATGTCGTCGGCATCCTCGCGCAGAAGATCAAGAAGGAATTTGGTGTTGAAGACGTAAATACCCATCGAGGCAAGCGCCATGTCGGGATTGCCGGGAATGCCCGGCGGATCCTTGGGCTTCTCGACGAAGGCAATGATCCGGTCCTTCTCGTCCACATGCATGACACCAAAACCGGCAGCCTCCTTGCGCGGTACCTCAAGACATCCCACCGTCACGTCGGCATTCTGGTCCACGTGCTGCTGCAGCATCTGCTCGTAGTCCATCTTGTAGATATGGTCGCCCGCCAGCACCACCATGTATTCAGGGCCGTAGCTCTCGATGATATCGGCATTCTGGTGTACGGCATCAGCCGTGCCATTGTACCACTTGTCCTCTGACACACGCTGGCTTGCCGGCAGGATGTCAAAGCTTTCGTTGCGCTCCGGCCGCAGAAAGTTCCAACCGCGCTGCAAGTGCCGGATGAGGCTGTGGGCCTTGTACTGCGTGGCCACGCCAAAGCGCCGGATGCCTGAATTCAAAGCATTAGACAGGGCAAAATCAATAATGCGCGATTTCCCGCCAAAGAATACCGCAGGCTTGGCCCGCCGGTCCGTTAACTCCATCAAACGGCTGCCGCGGCCACCCGCCAGGACATAGGCCATCGCATCGCGAGCCAGTGGTGCTGTTCTGCGGTTCTCTGCCATTATTCCCTCCCGGTATAATTATTATTGTTTTTTGCATTATGTCGCTGAGAATTCCAAAATCAAGCTCGCCATCGGTGGTAGCGTTAAAATTGTTTGTGCGGGTTGGCCTGCTATTTCCTTTTGTTCAGCTACAACACTGCCGCCATTACCCATGCCCGTTCCATCATAGGCGAGTGCATCGGTGTTAATCCTTTCGATCCAGCGGCCCGCACGAGGCATGGGAACGATATAGCCAACGCGCGGAACTGGCGTCAGGTTGGCGATTGTAACAACAGGAGCGGCATCTCCAGCCCAGCGCACCCATGCAAACACTGAATTGGTATAGTCATCGGCGATTAGCCACTGGAAGCCTTCGCCTTCGCAGTCTCGGCCGTAGAGGGCGGGGGTCATTTTATACAGAGTGTTGAGTTCCCTGATCAGGGATTGCACGCCGCGGTGCGGCGGATACTCCAGCAGGTGCCAGTCAAGGCTCTTGGCCTCGCCCCATTCCTCCCATGGGGCAAATTCCTGACCCATGAACAGCAGCTTCTTGCCGGGATAGGTCCACATGAAGGCGTAGTAGGCGCGCAGTCCTGCAAATTTCGCCCAGGTATCGCCCCCCATCTTACGCAGCAGCGAGCCCTTGCCATGCACCACTTCATCATGCGACAGCGGCAGGACGAAATTTTCGGAGAAGGCATAGAGCAGGCCG
>Ga0315287_10001069_pt1 | contig 24753 bp, 20 predicted proteins | sample YL17G11_0_MG_FD_205037 | JGI IMG/M metagenome (GOLD analysis project Ga0315287, IMG submission 205037) | Sediment microbial communities from Yellowstone Lake, YNP, Wyoming, USA - YL17G11_0 | ecosystem: Environmental > Aquatic > Freshwater > Lake > Sediment | place: USA: Wyoming | collected... | reverse complement strand
CCCGCCTTTTTAACGCGCATCTTGACGGCAAATTACCACAACTAACGATAGAAAGCGAAAGAAAAATAGCGGATCTTATTCGCCAACATCTTGAAGGCGGTAACAAGGGACCAATTACTATCGACCTCAGCGATGTCGGGGTTCAAGCCAGGATTAGCGCAAACCGATAACCCATTGGTCGTTTTTAAAGCAGCTAAGGGGGCATACCAATGCCCCCTTTTCTTTTTCACCCGCAGATAATTGAATGAAATCACTGATAATAGCCTCCGATACTAAGACGGAGGTTCTTTTATGGTTGAATGCGCCGCGGTTGCTTCTTCCCAAGTCTGGATAAGAGTCAATAATAATCAATTTGTTGAACAACCGCAAACTATTTTGCAATGCAGATCAGAGGAAGAAGCGATCGCACATATTCTTAAAGTAAATAAGCCAAATATCGTGGCAATAGGAGAGACTCACCCTTACACGGATGATGGCAAAAAGCCTACCACTTTAAAGCTTTTCGTCAGGACAATTTTACCGGTACTAAAAGACGCCGGCTTCAATGATCTGGTACTTGAGATGTTGTACAGTGATGATGCCTCCAACCGGCTAGTTAATCGTCACCTCCAAACCGGAAAGCCTGAAAATATTTTAAAAAAGGTTATGTATTCTCCCAATGGACCGAATCAATTCGGCATGGAAGAACTGTTAATTACAGCTAAAGAATTAAAGATCAATCTTTTTGGCGGCGGCCCCAGGATCACAGACCGGGAAACTTCTTACATCCGCGATATCCGGTCCGACAAAGATAAATCCGGTAATAAATTGATAGCTCTTACCCGCCGCATTACCCAGCGGACAATTGAAAAAGCCTTGAGCCTTTTAAAAAGACCCGGACCCAAAAAATTGATCACCTATAACGGCGGGTATCATAATGACGTAGTCAACACCTTTGGAATAAGAGGCTTCAGCTTTGGCGGATATTTTACCAGCAAGACAAAATTCAATTATGTAGAGATCGATCTGTTATCTCCGGAATTGATGAATTCCCAAGGTAAAGATAATTATGCCTATCCCGAATATGAAAATTGGATGAAAACCGCCGTGCCCCAAAAAGGGGTTATGCTCATCAAAAGGGGAAATTCGTCCTATACCATCATGTTCCCGGCCAAAACCCTGGTTCCTTAACTGATAACCACCCGGTCCGCGCCGTCGATCTCCATCACTTCGACCTTCACATCTTCCTTTTTAGCGGTCGGGATCACTTTGCCGGTAAAATCGGGATGGATGGGAAGCTCGCGGTGGCCGCGGTCGATCAGGGCCGCCAGCTGCACTTTGGCCGCTCTTCCATAATCCTTGAGGCCGTCCAGCGCCGCCCGGGCGGTGCGGCCGGCAAAGATCACATCATCGACCAAAACCACGATTTTACCTTCGATCGGGAATGAGATGTCCGATTTCCTGACCTCAATATATTTGCCTTTGCTGGTCAGATCGTCACGGTAAAGCGATACGTCCAGCGCTCCGACCGGGACCTCTACCCCTTCCTGTTTCATGATGATCTCGGCTAAACGTTTAGATAGCGGGACGCCGCGCTGCATCACTCCAACCAGGACCACGTTGTCCACTCCCTTGTTGGCTTCGATGATCTGATGCGCGATCCGGCGCAGGGCGCGGTTTACTTCCACTTCATCCATCACGATCTTTACACTGATCTCTGCTTTTATTTTTTTTGCCATTTTTTCCACCTCGTTATAATTATATCACAATTCCCCGCGCGCCACTTTTAGAACCCATTCCAGTGAGGCAATGATCGCGTCACCGGAAAATCGGGGAGCTGAGTAATTCCCCTTCCGATCGATCAGCCCAAAAGCAGCCCCGTCGGCGCTATATGCCAACCCCAGATCAGCTTTGGCTTGGATTACCCGCTCTTTCAATTCAGCCATATTCTCTTCTTTAATCACCGGAGCCGCTCCCCCAAAAAGCACATCGCGATAATCGTTGATCTCATCCACCCGGCAGCCGAGCTTTTGCAGCAGCCGATCCAGATAGCCCCGCACCGAACCAAACATCGGATCAACCATTATTTTCAATCCGGCCTTTTTTATTTCGCCAAAATCATAAGCGTTTTCAACATAACTTAGATAGCGGTTCCGCGGATCGAATCTTTCAATTTCAACCCCTCCGGCAGAGCCAGGGACGCCAGGGATCGATTCGCTGATCTGCAATTCGAACGCTGGCGCCGACCCCCGGATAAAGCTTATTCCGCTATATTCGGCGGGCTGATCCCCACCGGTGATCATGATCGCTCCCGCCGCCTGTTTATCCTTAACTTCCCAGGCAACTACCGGCGCCGGGGTGTCCATTTCAGTTAAAAACACCCGGATACCGTTAGCTAAAATTACTTTGGTGGATTCGATCGCGAACTGGTCGGAGAGAAAACGGGCATCATAACCGATAATAAGAGGCTTGTCTTTCGGCAATTTATCAGCGATGGCCTGCGATACTTTACGAACATTATCGAAAGTAAATTCTTCCGAGATCCTGGCGGTCCACTGATTACTTTCAAATTTGATCATTTTCTATTTACTCTATTGCTCAAGACTTAATCGGAGGAGGGAGCCTGCCTGCCGGCAGGCAGGGATTTCCCTCGCTCCCGCTCGGGACAAGCGAACCCCAATTCAAAAAACGGAGAGGGTGGGATTTGAACCCACGATACCTTGCGGTATACACGCTTTCGAGGCGTGCGCTATCAACCGGACTCTGCCACCTCTCCAAACTGAATCCGTCCGCCTTCAACCACTCGGCCACTCCTCCTCAAATTAATGACTAATTCTTAATGCTTAATGACTAATGAATGTATGCCTTCGGCAATTTATTTAAATAATGATTCATTAATTAGTCATTAGCAATTCGTCATTAGTCATTTTTTCAAACGGAGGGGGAGAGATTCGAACTCTCGGTACGGTTTCCCGCACACACACTTTCCAGGCGTGCTCCTTCAACCACTCGGACACCCCTCCTAATTTGCGCCAGACAGGAATTGAACCTGCAACCCCTTCCTTCGCAGGGAAGTACTCTATCCATTGAGCTACTGGCGCATGCAATATATGATATCTTGACAAACCGAATTTGTCGAGATAATTAAACCCGCCCCCTTCTCCCGTCGCACATTATTTTTTATAATAATGCAATCGACGGGATCCCGACTTTCCATCATTCCATTTATTAATGTCGTCGGGACTTCGCAGGGAAGTACTCTATCCAGCTGAGCTATGGGCGCATGATCGTCAGCTATATAATATCATATCTGTCGATAGGCAAAAAGGAGCAACGTTTGCTTTAAATGAGCTGAGGGGATTAGACGTATTTTTTTATCGCTGCCTCAAAGGCTGGCTCCGGTCTGAAACCGACCAGGCGCTCCACTTCTTTGCCGTCCTTGAAAACGATAATGCAGGGAATACCGGAAACCCTATATTCGCCGGCCTTTTCCATATTCTCTTCCGTGTTTACCTTACAGAATTTAATGGTCGGATATTTGGCGGCCATTTTTTCAAATACCGGAGCCATCATCCGGCAGGGTCCGCACCAGGAAGCCCAAAAATCCACCAGCACCACACCCTTGGCCTGCTCGACTTCAACTATAAATTCTTCATCCGAAATTTCTCTCGCCATGATTTCCCTCCCAACTTAATAAAAATATCAATGGAACAGCAGATGATGCAAATTAACGATCACCGGACCGAGCACCAGCGAAACGATCGACATCAACTTTAAAAGGATATTCATGGCAGGGCCGCTGGTATCCTTAAACGGGTCCCCGACCGTATCCCCCACCACCGCCGCGGCATGGACCGGTGTCCCTTTTCCGCCCAGATATCCGTTTTCGATCATTTTTTTGCCGTTGTCCCAGACCGCTCCCGAATTGGCCAGCATAATGGCCATTGGAACGCCAACGCAAAGCGAGCCGGCCAGCAGTCCGCCGAGAGCTTCTGCCCCCAGTAATCCACCGACCACCAGAGGAATTATAACTGCGGAAACTCCGGGGACAATCATTTCATTCAGTGCCGCCGTTGTTGCAATATCGACGCAGCGGTTGATCTCGGGCTTGGCTTTTCCTTCCATTAGACCTTTGATCTCACGAAACTGGCGCCTTACTTCTTCTACCATCTTGAAGGCGGCTCTTCCCACTGCTTGGAGGGTGGCAGACACATAACCGAACGGAACAAGGCCACCGATAAAGAAACCAACCACAACTTCCGGTTTCAACACATCGATCGATTTTAAACCAACTGTTTGGGTAAAAGCAGCAAAAAGGGCCAAGGCGGTCAAAGCGGCTGAACCGATAGCAAATCCTTTGCCGATGGCGGCCGTGGTATTTCCTAAAGAATCAAGATTATCCGTGATTTTTCTTATATCTTCCGGAAGGCCAGCCAGGGTAACGATCCCGCCGGAATTATCGGCAATCGGACCATAGGCATCGACCGACATGATAATCCCGGTCGTTCCCAACATACCGACGGCCGAAATGGCAATTCCATATAATCCGGCAAAATAATATGAGATCAGAATAGCAGCGCAGATCGCCAATAGCGGCATGACCGTGCTTCTCATCCCGATCGCGAGTCCGGTAATGATATTGGTCGCTGCCCCGGTTTTACATGCTTCAACGATCTCTTTCAGGATCTTGCCTGAAGTATAAAATTCGGAAACCGCCCCGATTATTACTCCCACCACCATACCGGAAAGGATGGCCCAGAAAACGCCAACGTCGCCAACCACTTTTATGGTCAGGAAATACGCCGCCGCGATAAAGATCGCAGCTGATACATAAGTAGCATAACGGAGTGCGGCTTGCGGATTGACATTTTGTACCAGATTGATGAAAAACACGCCAACCATTGAAGCCAGCGTCCCGGACGCGATCAGCAAGAGTGGAAGAATCATCCAGGCAAAGGAATTGGTTGCCATTAAAACTCCGATCGCTACGGTAGCAACCACTGCCCCAACATAAGACTCAAAAAGATCGGCTCCCATCCCCGCTACGTCACCAACATTATCGCCGACCAGATCTGCGATCACCGCTGGGTTGCGCGGATCATCCTCTGGAATTCCGGCTTCGACTTTCCCTACCAGGTCTGCCCCCACATCAGCTGATTTGGTATAGATCCCTCCGCCGACACGGGCAAAGAGAGCTATCGAAGAAGCACCCATTGAATAGCCGCTGACGATCAGAGCCTTGAGAACAAGACTTTTGACCAGCAAGAAAATAATCCCCAAACCAAATACCCCGATCGAAGCTACCGCCATTCCCATGATCGCGCCGCCGCTGAATGCGATCCCTAGAGCCTTTGGCTCGTTTTTTTCCACCGCTGCCTGCGACGTTCTGACGTTAGCACGGGTGGCCGCGTTCATTCCGATATAGCCCGCGATAATCGAACAGAAACCTCCGAACACATAAGCTATTGCCACATAGATATTGATCAGGAACATAAGAGCGACAAAGACAAATACCATAAAGATAAAGATGGTTTTATACTGGCGATTCAAGTAGGTCATGGCTCCTTCATGGATCATGCCAGAAATTTCTCGCATTTTTTCCGATCCGGCGGAAGCCCGGAGCATCGAAGAGAATAAATAAGCGGCAAAAAGCAGTCCAATAATCCCGATCGCGGCAGCAATCAAAGTATAACCCATATTTTTACCCCTTTCTTGGATTCAATTATCCGTATTATAGTATGTGTTATAATAAGAAGCAAAATGTTTGTCATCACCGAGCGCCAGTACAACATTATCATGCAGCAGGCACAGGCCTGCTATCCGCAGGAAACCGGAGGCATTTTGGGAGGCAGAGAAAATACTATCCTGGGAGTCCTGCCGATCCCCAACAAATATCTCTACAATCGCACCGAGACCTTTGCCCTCACCTCCGATGATATTGACACCGCTTACCGTTTTTTAGCCAAGCACAATCTGGAATATATGGGGATATATCACACTCATCCCAAAGGCATTCCGTTTCCTTCCGAACAGGATCTGGCCAATAACCAGAAATATCTGTTTATTATCGGCTTGCAGGACCGCTACAATCCGGAGCTCTACGCCTGGCGGGTGGAGAATGGAAAAGTCTATTCCGAAGACATCAAGATCATGAGCGATATCGGCGTGACGGTGGTCGACATTAAGACCGGCAAGCCAAAACTTTCGGAAAATGTTCCCCGCAAAGAACTGGACCGGCTGGCCGATATGATCGATGAGATGATCGCCGGTAAAAAACCGATCTATAAAAAACTCGACCCGACCCATTGGGACGCTTCAACCTTTAGCACCTTTGCTTAGCTCCGATGAAAAAATATCTATTTTTAATTTTGCTTATAATAATTGCTGCCCGAGGAGGTTTTGCCATGAGTAATGCACCGGAAAAAAAGCCTGAACCGCTTAAGATCCAGATCTTTGACGCCAGCTTGAATAAGGTCGTACTGGTTGATCGAATTGAAAAAACCGATCAGGAATGGAAGAAGCTGTTAACGCCGGAACAATACGAAGTTACTACCCGAAGAGGGACAGAAAAGCCTTTTACCTGCACCTTTGAAAAGATAAAAGAAGACGGTATCTATCAGTGTGTCCGCTGCGGGACTGATCTTTTCCGCTCTGGCCATAAATTTGAATCCGGGACCGGCTGGCCTAGCTATTACGAACCGCTTTCGGAGCTGAATGTTCGTTACCAGGGAGACAATGCTTATGGTATGCGGCGGACAGAAGTGCTGTGCGCCCGCTGCGGATCGCACCTCGGTCATGTCTTCGATGACGGCCCTCCCCCCACTGGCAAACGTTACTGCATAAACGGGGTGGCGCTCAAATTCATAAAGGCAGGAACTAAAGAGTGGGCAGAAGCGACTTTTGGCGCCGGTTGTTTCTGGCACGTTGAGGAGGAATTCAGAAAGGTCAAGGGAGTGATCGATACTTCGGTTGGATTTGCCGGCGGGACGGTTCCCCAACCCAGTTATGAAAAAGTCTGTCAGGGAAATACCGGCCATGCCGAAGTGGTGCATATTAAATATGATCCAAAACAGGTTTCTTATGAAAAACTGCTGGAGGTATTCTGGAGCATCCATGATCCAACCACGCTCAACCGACAAGGCCCCGATATCGGAGAACAATACCGCTCGGTAATTTTCTTTTATACGCCGGAACAGAAGACCGCCGCGGAAAGATCGAAAGCGGCATTGGAGAAGTCCAAGAAATTCAAGTCACCGATCGTGACGCAAATCGTGCCGGCGGCTGAATTTTTCAGGGCGGAAGAATATCACCAGCGTTATCTGGAGAAGAAGAAAGGCAGTTTCTGATCAAACCAGCGGCAGGGTAAAAATAAAAGTGCTCCCCTTGCCCAGTCCGGCTGATTCGGCTCGGATTTCCCCGTTATGGGCTTCGACGATCCGTTTGGCGATCGCCAGCCCCACTCCCACTCCGCCGCGGGTGCGCACCATGATATTTTCGGTCTGATAAAAGCTATCAAATACCTTGTTCAGGTTTTCGGCCGATATCCCGGTCCCGTTGTCCTGGACCGCAAAATCAACCGCCGAGCTTCTACCGGTTATCTTTAACTTGATCTCGCTTTTTTCCGGAGAGAATTTGATGGCATTATCCAGCAAGATCTTGAGCACATGGATCAGTCTTTTCCTATCCCCCATGATGGTCGGCAGTTTGGAGCTGAATTCGATTTTAAAACGCATGGCTTTCTTCTCGATCGCAGGCCGCAGCCTCTCGGCCGCTTCGTCCACCAGCGGCTTGATCTCCAGCGGTTCTTTATTCAGTTTCCATTCTTCAATTTCGAGCCAGGAAAAGTCGAGTATCTCATCCACCAGCTCCTGCATCCGCAAGGCTTGACTCTCGATCACCGCCACGATCTTATCGTAATCGGCGGAATGATGCGGCATCCGTTTGAGCTGTTCCGCTCCCGCCCGGATGGGGGTGAGCGGCGTGTAAAGCTCATGCGAAACGATCGATAGAAAATCGGATTTGATCCGGTCAACTTCGCTCAGTTTTTGCGCCATTTCGTTGAAAGCCTCGATCAGCTCGCCCAGCTCATCATCGCGCTTGATGTCTATCAGGGTATTATATTTTCGATCCCTGATCTTTTTCACGCCGGCGGAGAGCGCCAGGATGGGGGCGGTAATGGCATGCGCGCTCATGCGGCCGAGCAGCAAAGAGATGAGCGCCCCGATCAGAATATAGAACAGCGCCACGTTAAAGGCCTGCTGCCGCAGCGCCTCCACTGTCCCCGCTTTCATATCCACACCCAGCACGGCGAAGGGGTGTGAATTTTCATCCAGGATCGGCGCGTAACCCGAGAACCAGCGCCCCCAGCTGTCAGAATTAATTTCTTTATCGGCAGTAGGAGCGATCAGCGCCTTCTGCATCTCTTCAAAGCGGCTAACGTCATACTTCTCATGCAGGCGCGACATCTGGCTCACATCTTTTAGTTCGTCGTCGGCCACCACTTCCCAGATCGTGCCGTTATGGGTCGGCAGCATGATATACATGCTGCTTATTTTTCTGTCGCCCAGCAGCGTATAGCGATGCAGTTTATTTTTCAGCTCCCAATAGGCTTTGGATTTCTCGCTCCCTGCCAGCACCTGTTTAACCTCACGGGGATCGATCGTCATAGCAAAGGAGGTGGCAAGGTCCCTTAGATCCGTGCGCAGATAATCCATCAGATTATCCTTGGAGCGCAGATAAAAATCATATGACACAAAAGAAACGCAGACAAAGATCGCTGCCGCAATGATGAGGGTAAGCTTATCTTTTAATTTTATCTTGCTGATAAACATTTAACCCAAAAATGATACCGCATAGGCGTCCGTAGGGCAAGTAGCGGTTTCACGGATTAGCCTGATTGACCAGTTGATCAAGCAGTTTAAAAGCCTTTTCCTGGGTAATTTTCTCGAGCCGAGTGCGGGACAGCATCAATTCGCGCATAAAGTTATGGAAAAGGGCTGAATCTTTTATGACAAAATTATTAAAATCTTTAAGCATGGCCAAGCGCAATTCATTGAGCTCACTCCAGTGTTTTTTTAGCACATTGTAATGATTGGCGTATTTCTGGATCGCTACCACATATTGATACATATCAAAGTTCATCCCGTTTATTTTTTGCCGGTCAATGACCAGCTTCCCTTTGACTTTTTTTGCCAGCCCCTGGGCGATCAGCAGTAGGTTTTCGGTATTATCCGGTTTCTGTCCGCGCACGATCTTGCTTACGATAAAAAGATCGGGCGGCAGCGCGGCGGCTTCTTCGGAGCTTAGCGACAAGCCAAAATAGAGTTTATAATTGGCCCTCTCTTTTACTCCGATCGCCTCGCCCGATGACGGGTCCGCCACGAAATCAGAACAGATCTTGTAATAAGCGAAGTTAGGATCGTAATCCACGCAATCCTCAAGATTATCGTATGGAAGCGCCAGCAGCCCGATCAAATCGTTAACAATCTGCCGCTCTTCCATGATCAGATCGCCCGAGCTATGGATTAATTCAGGAAAACTTTTTTTCTTATCGATCGAGGTCTCGATAGCGTATTTGCCAAAGGGATGGCTGCCCCACTTTACCGCCACCACTTCGTCGCTGGCATTGCTAACGCTGTCATAATAAGTGTACTGTCTTGCTTCGGGCGGGCGATTAAGATCATCTGCGACTACTTCCGGCAGGCTTCTCAAATTTCCTCCCCGGTCATTAAAGACCCAACCCTTATCTATTAACCGGATAGTCCCGCCCATCGGGATAATTGTGGTATCGCGATAAAGATTAGAAAGGTAATCGACGACTTTATGAAAAATATAATATTTACCCGTAGTAGTGGGATAAGCTAAATGGTCCTCAAAGATCGGTTTGCCGGATGCATCCCTGCCCTGCAGCATATAAAAAGGAGCACGGGGACCGCCGCGCACAACAATGCGGGTAAAAGGCTGGTCCTTTAGATATAAAATCCAATCACCGGTTGAGGGAAATACCTCGATTCTGACTTCCTCCGTTACCGCGATCTGATTTTTCAACTGCTCAAGTTCTTCAGAAAGATTTACCATGTCGGACAAGAGCGGTATGCCGCTGAGCGCTTCAGAGCTGATATTTTCGCTATATTTATGGACATTCATTCGGGCGCCGACCGGCAGGATATTATAAAGGAAGTAGCTGTTGCGGGGCGAGACGTGGAGGCAACCATGGCTTTTGTAAAGGTCGCCCAGGATCTCGTTCAGCAGCCGGCCGAAATTGTAATTATTCAGCGCATTGACCGAGTCCAGCTCCAGGCCGGTAACTTCTCCGCTCAGGATCTTGCGGATAGTATCGCGCATGACGGCGCTTTCGCGCTGGGTAAAGACCGAACTTTTTTCATCAGGCCGGAAAAAAGTAGTAAAGGCCAGCTCCTGCAGATATTTAGCTTCGCTGGGAGGAGCGGCTTTCCCAAAAGCGAGCCGTTCGGTCAGCCATCCCTCCAGGATATTCTGCCGGTTCTCCTGTGAAAGTACCCCCATCCGGATAAAATCTTCGGCCAGTTTTTTCTTGACCTCCATCAGGAATCCCCAGTTCCCCTTCAGCCTTTCATACCAGCGCGCCTGTTTTTCTATCAGCCAGGCGTTCTGCTGGAGATAGTTATATAGGCCGAGGGCCCGTTGGCGAGCTTCGCGATCGCGCGGCAGACGGTTTTCCGTATATTCCTTAAAAGCTTTAAGCAGCCGAGGATCGATCTCCCCCTGCAACTCCCAACCCTTCATTAAGCGGTAATCATCCAGCAGTTGCCGGGCTACTCCGGGCGGCGGCGTTTTCCCCTGCGAACCAATAAAATCATATAAGCTTTTATAGAAGCTGAAATTGCGATTTTTCCCAACAAAATAATCCAGTTCAGCCGGTCCATCGAGGGTCAAGAGCTGGACGATATCTTTCACCAGGATGACCTGTTCATAGCACAGTTCTTCGGGAGCGTAGCCTATTTGATCTGTCCGGTAACCCTTTTTATTGGTCCAAAGCATCACATAGCTGCCGAAATCATTGCCCGCCCAGCGGGCGGCGGGAACGCTCATATCCACATCGTAATATTTAAATTGCCTCTTACCCGGCTCTTTCTCCAGATCGGAGGCGATATAGTCCGGCAATCTATACCACCAATCATTTTCCTGATAGCACCAGACCCCTTTTATTTTCCGGAGCCAGGCGCCGAAGGGAACGACCGTATCTTTATAATATGTTCCACTTAGATAGTGTGAAGTGATACTGTAGAGCTCAAAGCTTCCCGTTTCCGTCGGCCGGGATGGCAAGGAATCCCACTTTATCGGCTGATCGGCCGCAACTTCGAGCGGTGCCAGATAAGGATTGACCAGCCCGCACTGGACCGCGATCTTGGCATAGGGACCACCACCCGAGAAGAGGAAAAGGAGGTTAAGCGACGGATAAAGCACTAATTCGGTATAAGCCGACTTAAACACTCCCAGGTGTTTTTGGATATCATCTTCCGATTTGGTAATATCGGTAAAGTACGGGATACGGCTGGTTTGGAACGACGGATCACCGGCCGCTAATTTATAGGGTTTGACTTTAAGGGCCGTTCCCGGCGCGATCGTCCGATAAAGCAAATAGATATCCGAAGGATAGAAATGGAGATTGCCACGGCTCGCGTATTGATAGCCCATCACATCATTAAAAAAACGCGCCCAGTTGGCGGAATTGATCAGCGTCAGGCTGTCAAAAACCTGCGCCTGAGCGGTGGCGCAACAGAGCAGGACAATTAACAATGAGAGCAATTTCCACTTCACGGCTTTATTCTACAATAATACGGGGGATAAATTAAGAGCTTATCGCCAGCAGCCGATAATATTCCTTGTATTTCGCGATCAGGTCTTCCCGTTCTCCGCGCAGCATGGCCGCGTCGTTTAGGTGCTTAAAGCGGTCGATGATATTTTGTATTTGGCGTGCTTCGGACAGACTGAAGGATGGAGCGCTAAAGAATTTATCCAGTTCATCGCACAGTTTAATTGTTTCGTTATTAAGATATAACGCAATAATAATGGCCAGCTTTCCTCTCTCCGCTGCCGGCACCTTTTCCCAGACCTCTTCCATCAATTTGAGCCCGACCAGACTTTCCGGTATGGACCCATTTCTGACATCGTCAATCCCTTTCAGTTCTCCGCCCCTCGCGGCGAAATCCCTCAATTCGCGAAATCCATTCCTGAAATCGTTAATCGCTTCAATCACATCTTCATCAACCAGAAAGCGGGCCTTTCCCTCATTTTCGGCAACCATTATTTTAAGACTAAGGGATAGAGTAATAGCCAGTATATTATTCTTAATATCATGCACGACCCGATTTAGGAAAAAGCTTAACGGGTCCATTTCTTTTTTGCGGCCACCGCTCACGGAGGCAGCTGCTCCAGGTGTTTTTTTGTTAATCAAAGAATAAAAGATCCGGGTTATTTCATAGTCAATCCTCTCCAGGTCGCTGCCTTTCTGAATATAATTCACGCCGCCGTTAACTAACTTGCGCAGAGGGTCGGCCGGATCATCCGGCAGCTCAATGCCGCTGAAAACGGCAAAACGCGATTGCCCGGATGCCGGGTCTCTTCTCAACTTCTTGATCAACTCGTGGCCGGGCATTTCGAGCATGGTTTCGTCCGTTAAGACCAGATCTGGCTTTTTGGGCATCTTTTTGAATTCGGCGATCGCCTCTTTAGGGTCAGTAAAGGCCTCCACATTAAAGCCGAGGCGCTGTAGCCGGTCTTTGGTCAAGCTTAACACCCTCGGCAGATCATCGATCAGCATGATGGTAAATTGGCTGGCTGTTTCCGGGGAAACGAGCGGCATATATATTCTTTTACTCTCCGCCACTATTTCAGCAGCAACATATCTTGGCAGTGTAATTATTATCTTTGTCCCTTTTCCTTCTTCCGTGATAATTTCCATTGTGCCGCCGGCTGTTTCGGTTATTTGCCTGACCGAATAAAGCCCTAAACCGGTCCCCCCCCTCTTTAACGATGGGATAGGTGCCTTAGATAGCTTATCAAGCAGGTCAGCCGGGATTCCCGCCCCCTTATCTTCAACCACTATCTTGATCTGATTATTTTCTTCCCTTTTTGCAATTATTTCTACTTGCCGGGGCAGCCTCTTTGCTTGTCCGTCATAGGCTTCAATGGCATTATTGACCAGGTTCCTGACGATATCCTGCAGGGCATTCCCCGGCAGGCGGACGCCATCTTCTTCGCTTAGGCCTCGAATGTCAAAAGCAACGGTAACTTCTTTTCGCATTGCGACCCTGGTCAGGACCGGCTCTAAAGCCTGAAGGCCGCTTTTAACCGGGACCACAACCGGTTCTTCTGTTCCGACCCGGCTGAATAAAAGCATGTTCTTGACCATCATTTCCATATCCTTAAACGCTTCTCCCGATAACCCGCTTGTTTTTGCCAAATCTTTAAGTTGAGCAAGGGCATCTTCTTCAAGAGTGGTTTTCCTGTAAAAATTGGACTGACGCGAAGCAATCACTACCTCAAATAACGCCATTAATCTATTAAGCGCTACATTGTTCTGGTCAATGACACCAGCTGCTTCCAATATCATATTCTTAACCGCGTGGGAAAGGGTCGCGACCATCTTGCCGACCGCCGCCTGCCGCTCCATATTCACGGCTACAATGGTGGCTTTTCGCGTCGCTTCCTCCGCCTGCACCCGCTCGGTGATGTCAATGGTGTACCCGGCAAGATAGCGTGGTTTCCCCTCTATTTGGATGGGGAACTTAGTTGTTGAATAGACGCGATCGTTGAGTTCTTCTTCAATTATGACCTTTTTCCCTTCCAGCAGAATCTGCCGATCGTCCGCTACCATGCTTTTCGCTGACTCGGATGGAAAGAGCTCCTCCGTATTCTTGCCAAGCAATTCGGCCATCGGTCTTCCCAGCATAGCCTCGAAGTTACGACTCAGTCTCAATGCTCGCATATTCTCATCTTTGAAGTAGATATAAATTGGGCTGTTTTCCATGAACTGATTGAATATTTCTTCGCTCTCCCGCAGCGTCGCTTCCGCCTGCTTGCGCTCGGTGATATCCAGAATGCCCGCGAGGGCGCCGACATAATTGCCCTTTTCATCAAATATGGGCGTTGTTTCCAGCAGGGTGTATATTCGTCTGCCATCCTTTCGAATGAATTCAAATTCATGTTGTTCTCTTATTCCTTGTTTTCTTCTTTCAACATTCTGTTCGGCGATCCTTATCCCATGTTCGTCCATAAATTCAAACAAGCTCTTTCCCATCATCTCCTGGGCAGAGTACCCTAACATTTGCGCCATTTTATCGTTTACAAAAGATGTTTTTGCTTCTCTATCTATCCGCCAAACTCCTTCGTTCAAATTGTCAACCAGCGCCCTGTAGTTGCTTTCAGAATCCCGGATCTCTGTCTCCATCTGCTTGTGCTCGGAGACGTCTTTGATAAAACAATTTATGCCTGAGATTTTCCCTTCACTGGACCTGAGCGGTCCCCAACTGAACTCGTACCAAATACCAAGACCAGGCTGTTGATGGATATCTATAACACTTTCCCCATTAAGCACGCGATCATAGCTGGCCTTGGCTATGGGTTTAACCTCGGGAACATTGATGTAATCAAGCATGGACTGGCCAATCTCTATATTAGCTCCATAAACCTTCTTCATCTCCTGGCGATGGTTCTCATTAAAAGCCAGATAGCGATAATTCTTATCGAGCGCAAAAACAAGAGTACCCGGCACACTATTAATCATGGAAGTGAGTAAAAGCGCCTGGCTTTTAAGTTTTTCTTCTACCTGCTTGCGCTCTAAAGTAGCCTTTTCGGTTTCTAAATGTTCGGCTATCATTTCCCTCCTTGAGGTTTTAGTCCCAAAATGCGACAGGGCAAAAGCGCTGATCGCCCATAAGGCGGATGAGGCAAGAGCATGAAAAGGCAGGTCACCACTTTCGATCAGGTGTGCCGCCGAAAAAAACACCGGTGGCAGGATCGCTCCAATAGTTGTTAACCAACTGCTTCTCTGATCAAAGCGGACAAGCGCCCGATTAAATTCCGGGGAGTATCGATAGGGGCTTTCCTGCAAAACACCGATCCTTCTCTCTACCCAATTGATGGCTCGTCCGATACGGATATTATTCCCCGGCACGATCGCGTCCATAAGCTGCAATGGCCGTTTAGCCAGGGTTTGCAAGAACTGTGTCTCGACGCGATTGCCAAAGGTCAATTTCTTGTCCCAGTGGTCAAAAGCGCGCGGGGTTAGTGCTGATCCTAAAGTAGTCTTCATACTAGCAAGTGTCGATAGGAGGCAAGAGCGATTTCACCTTATATTCATCTAACCTGGAAATTGCCTGCAATAATTATACAGACTGAACGACAGATGAATAGCTGTCGCAATAGGAGTGAGAAAGCAAATGATCGATGGAATAGGCGGAAAACAGCGGGGAAGCATCGTCCCGACTAATATTATTACCATCAAAGGCGCTTCCATCCCTAAAGCACTGGCAGGATTCTCTGTCCGCTTCGCGGCCTCCAATGATTTAATTAGTTCTGAAAAGATCGGGCTGCTGGATGGATGTCTGGAAAAATTCAACCAAAAAGTTGCAAACGATACTTTCCTTGCGCCGATCGCCAAGATATTAAAAGAAAAACAAGTTCAGAACGTACTGATCGCCTTCTCATATGATGACAATGGTTTTTCCATGACGGTGTTGGGCTATAAGGAAGGCTCTCCGACGTTTAAAGCCATTCTCATTTTAATTTAGGATTAACATGAAAATATCCGGCCTACCTACTCCCGGCGCCTCACTTCACAGCAGCACTCCTGCTTCGAAATCCGTTAGATCAATGATCATTGATGACCATAGTTTGATAAGAGCCGGTTTGCGCGCCGTGCTGGAGAGAGAGGGAAAAGTACAGATCGTAGGGGAAGCCGCTAATGGCCGCGACGCGGTAAAGCTCGTCCCGGAATTAAAGCCCGAAGTGATCTTAATGGATATTTCCATGCCGATCATGGACGGGATCGATGCCACCCATAGGATCAGGGAAACCGCTCCCGAACCCAGAATTATCGGGCTGTCTTATAGTTCCCGCTACGACCACATTGCCGCGATCATCAAAGCGGGAGCGGTCGGCTATTTAACTAAAGAGAGCGGAACGGAAGAAATTGCCACCGCAATTGGCATTGTTGCCGGCGGCGGTAATTATTTAAGCCCTCTGGCCTCATCCGCCCTGATAAAAGGGATCGCCAGCGGCGAGATCCGGCCTATCACGGCCTTATTGCCCCTTACCCCCCGGGAATGTGAAGTACTGAAACTGATCGCCGAAGGAAATGCTATGAAAGAAATAGCCTATATCCTAAAGATCAGCATTAAAACGTTGGGAACCCTCCGATCGGCCGTGATGTCTAAATTGAATATTTTTACCGTTGCCGGTTTGACCAAGTTTGCCGTACGTGAAAACCTCGTTTCTCTTGAAGAAGATTAGCCTCTTTGGTCCACTCTCCTCTCCCCCAGTCCCTTAATCCCTCAGTAATGCGAATAGGGTAACGCGCCTGCCTGCCGGCAGGCAGGTAACGCGAATATTATTTTATTTGGGCTTCCGTTGAAAATATATAAATCCGGACTAATACATTAGTTTTATGCTTTAAACTTTAAACTTTAAGTTCCCTAGTCCCTATATTTATTTAAATCTCCAAATAGCCGCATCAGCGGAAGTTGTAAGGCCTTTTGTATATCCCCCCATCAAATATCTACCAAGCGAATCAGTCACTACGGCCTGACCACGCTCATCTTGATCTCCAGCTGTCAGCGTTGAACTGATATAACCCTGGCCGCTATTAAAGGTCGTATCAAGCGTTCCATCCGAATTAAACCGCCAGAGGGTCGCTTTCCAATGCATACTGGGACCCTTATAGCCAGCCACCAGGATCTTGCCGGAGGAAGCAGAGGCAATAGAACTTCCAAACACTTCCCCGCTGCCGTAAATCACTACTCCATCCCCTCCACCAAAGGTAGCATCCAGAGTCCCGCTGTCAGTAAAACGGCACAAGACAAAGTTATTAGTTAGAGTATCTCCTAGCAGTAAAATTTTTCCGGCTTCATCGAGAGTAACCGATTGGCCATATTCGTTTGCGCCACTATGGTAGATCGCTTTTCCGCCCGTACCGAACGTGGAATCCAGTACTCCGTTGGCCGGATCATAGCGCCACACGATCATATCGGTCGTACCGTTATTGCTGGTTCCTCCAACCAATATTTTACCGCTGCCATCAATGACAATTGAGCTGCCGGAGTCATAACCTCCTCCGTCATACTTTACCACGCCGCTAGCGCCAAATCCTGCAACGGACTGCCCGCTTGAATTAAACTTTAAAAGGCGCATGTCGCTCTTGTCATCTTCTCCGGCAATATAGATATTACCCGAATTATCGAGGGCTATACCAGAAGCGTATTCGCCCCCACTGGAATCCTCAAATGAAGCAACACCATTGTGCCCAAAGGACGGATCAAGAATTCCGCTGGTAGTATATTTTATTACGGCTATGTCAGCCGCCGGGCCAGCTATGTAACCGGCGGTGAATACGTTACCGGCAGAGTCACTTGTGACTGCCGCATTCTGATCGCCCCCTCCACTGTCGTATACCGCTTTCCAATCCAAGGTTCCATCCGAACTATAGCGGCAAACAAACGCATCAGAATTCTTCGGTCCGTCGCTTTGTCCGGCAAGCAGGATCTTGCCATTCGAATCAACGGCAAGCGCCCAGGCCCAATCCCTTGCCCCGACCTCTGGTGAAACTTTCGCAATACTATCTGCGGTTACCCACCCACTGCCTGAGAAGTCGCTATCCGCCATGCCTGTTGGCACCATCAAAGTAGTAGTTGTAGTAGATGTTGTCGTTGTTGTTGTCGTAGTCGTAGTTACGAGATCGGTTGTTGTTGTTGCAGCCGCTGTTGTGGTAGTTGCAGCCGGTACAGTAGTAGTTGTGGCGGCAAGAGCTGCCGTAGTTGTCGGTGAAGGCCCGGCTATATCCGCTGGATTGCAGCCTGACAGTATTATTCCAAAGCCAATTAACGAAACTCCGATCAGCATCCAATAACCCAATTTATTTTTTTTCATCTTTTTTCTCCTCCTATTGCTTCTTGCATAGAAGTATGTCGATAATGTTTTTACCTGTCAAGCTTTTATATTTTTCATATATCCCCTATCCCTCAGCCCCTTAGCCCCTGACTCCTTTTCCCCTTTAACCATTTTGACTTTTAAGGATGGTGGTGGGAAAATATCTCAATTGGAGTAAACATGACAAACCAAAACAGCTACGAAAATTATCCCGTCTGGATCCCGTTACTGTCAGTATTGCAATCATTGGTTATTTACATCATTGGCGCGCATCTTTTATCCGGCTTTGGACGGATAATTGTTTTATTTTACCTCCTTTTTTGTCTCTGGTCTGAATACCGCGTGATGGGCGGTTCGTGCCGGAATTGTTATTATTTTGGCAAACTCTGCGGGTTGGGAAAAGGGATGATCGCACCACTATTTTTTAAAAAGGGAGACCCCGCGCAGTTCATAGCAAGGAATATCGGCTGGAAAGAGCTTATTCCCGACATGCTGGTATTTCTCGTCCCTCTGGTCGGGGGGATAATCTGGTTGTTCATCCGCTTTAATTTAATAACCATAGGGTTGATGATCCTTTTGGTAATTCTAGCCATGCCCTGCAGCGGCTATATGCGCGGCTGTCTCCTCTGCCCCAACTGCAAGCAAAGGGAGCTCGGCTGCCCGGCACAGAAATTGTTCGGTAAAGAAAAGCGGTAATCCGTCAGCCGGTTGCGAAGTGAGAAACGAAATGCGATAAGCGTCCCGCGATTCTCAAAACGCACTACGTTTCGCGCCTCGCTTCCGCTACCGCACTACGCTCCCCCAACCATTGACACCCCAACCTATCAGTGGCAAAATCAAATCGATGGTAAAGCAAAAACTTAACACGTTATTGATCGCCCCCTGCGGTATGGACTGCGGGCTCTGCCTGGCTTATCGGCGTCATCCGTTAGGCGGCAGCGAAATGCGAAACGAAATGCGCATTACGAAACGCGAAACACACTTCGCCTAACATTTCGCACCTCGCCTCCGCCACCGCACTACGCTCCCCAAAAGTACAGCATGAGCATGCTCGAAAACCTGGCTAAGATCAAAGAATTGGGTGTAAGGAAATTCTTGAAGCTCGAGCAGAAAAAATGGATCTGCCCGAAGTGCGGGAAGACGATTTGCGTCCACCGTGCTTTCTGTCTTTTCTGCAGGAAAAGGAGATAGTGCGAACTTTGCGGATATCAGGATACCAGCAGATCAGCAGGCAGATTATCAAGATGCCAGGATAGCGATTATTTCAGTCACATTAGCTTCTTTCAATCCCTTAATTATCTTCTTTTGCCATTTTTCCGGGATTGAGCTATACGCTTTGATAATTGACTCTTTTTCTCCAACTTCAATTAAAGCCCTTAGAACATCAATCGCGGCCTTTTTGTCTTTCTCAGCTTTTTCCTGTTTCACCCGTCTTTGGAAAATGATCAATTTATGCAAAGCGAAGTTCGCTGGATGAGGCAGAGCAACTGCTATGCCATGATAATCAACTTTAATTGTGTTTTGAGAAAGAAAGCTTAGGAATCTTAAGGGGACGGCATTCATTCCCAAATTTGGCAGAGGATACGGTTTTTCTGATCCCCTTCCCTTTTCTGGCACTAAGAATTCGATAATAAGTTCCGGATGGTCAAGCTTTAAATATCCTTTATCTCCCCTAAATTGAACCACAAAACCCAAATCCTTTAATAATTCGGGAACGTCTATATGTTTCTTTATTTGGGAGGGCTTATCAATAAGGAAATCAATATCTCTTGTTTTTAATGCAGAAAACCGGAATCCTGCTTTGCCCTTAAAATAATTCTGGTAAAAGAACAAACACCAGCTCCCAATAAGGATTATTTTGTCCAGCAAGCCCTCTTTAGAAAATCGGCGCAGGACCTCGAGGCAAAGCTCAAATTGCTTGTTTTCCACGCAAGCTCCCCTTCAGATATTTTATCTGTTTCTTTACTTGCGATAGCAACTTCCTGTATTTTGCCCTTAATTTTGTCGTTTCCAAGTGCTTCTTTTTCTCCGGATCAGATAGCTTCCCTAAATATTTATATTTTACTTTCCTTCCAGCCCTTTCCGCCAGATAACAGTATTCACGCCCCCGTATTCTTTTGATCGCCAGCGATCCTTTCGGCAGTTTTCCCAACGCTTCTTCATAGCTCTTTTTCATCCTGATCGAGTTCTCAAGCTCCTCCGCCAGCACTCCTTTAATAACTCCTCTCATAAATCCTCCTATTACCTAACAAAGATACGAATATTATATCTTGTTAGGTAACGCCGGTCAATTGATCCGTTACCCAACATTTATCAGTATTTGCGGTTCTGTTGGGTAACTGCAACCGGTCACACCTGGCTCCCTCGGCCTTATTTCCCATTTCCCGCCCCCTGCGGCATCAACTGCGGGACCTGTTTGGCCTATTTGCGGGTAAAGAATCCCTGTCCAGGCTGCAACAGCAAAAGCCGCGGCAAGCCGCCCTACTGCGGAAGATGCAAGATCAAAGAATTGGGAGTAAGGAAATTCGCGAAGCTTGAGCAAAAAAAATGGTCCTGCCCAAAGTGCGGCAAAACTCTTTGTGTCCATCGTACTTTCTGTTTGTTTTGCGGGAAAAAACGATAAGGACTTAGATCAAGATAGGAGGGGGATTGTATGGACAGAATTGGGTGCTGGCATCCAGTTCGATCACCGGCGCGATCAGAAAGCGGATCATCTCACGGTTGACCACTTTTCTATTGTTTAACGGATTCAAAGGATGGGTAGAGGTAATAAAAACGAATTTTACTCCATTTTCATACATTTTCGAGAACTTATCCATGAGGCCGATCGATTTCCTTCTATATAGATCAAAATCAAGCGCAGGATCCGCATAAGGGAAAAGCCATTGCGCTTCATCGATAAAACAGATCCGGGCCTGACCCGGCTGGAATGGTTTTGGGGGTTGTAATTTATGAAACCCATATTTTTTGGTTCGATCAGCGTCCGCTTTCCCAAAATACATTTCTTCCTGAATATTGATCCAGAGAACGCTTTGGCCACCATCTAATATTTTATCCCTGACCTCCCGGGCCAGTGTCGTTTTTCCCACGTGACAATTTTTTTCGAAACTTGTCTGGTTAGACCCTGTGATCACAACCATCTGGTTAGTCCTGAGCAGCTCCAGTGTCTTATCGGCAAGGCTCTGGCGATCCCCCCCGTGAGGCTTGTATCTCATCCGGGCAAGAGCCGGGCAATATGGATATAATCGTACGGCCATAGTATTTCTATGTATTTATCGTCATAAATCGCGCAAGATTTCAGACTCCGTCTCTTTTGCGGCAAGGATCGATAAATCCCGTCCCCCATCCCTCGCCCCTCTTTTCACCTTTAAACTTTGACTTTCCAAGATGGCAGTGGGAAAATGTGCTTAACCATGTCAAAGGGAAAGATACTATTTCTTCTGGTTACTGCCCTCCTCCTCTTTAACGGCAGCATTGCCCTGGCAGATGAAGAAGGCCAGGATTACGGCTACTGGTGCACCGATTGCGGCAGGCAGCACGGCCCGGGCGAAAGCTGTCCGAAAAGTAGCAGTCCGTCCGGTGGCTCCAGCCAGGATGAACCATACGACTGGTCCCAGCCGGTCTACGCGCCGGCAGTGACAACGACAACGGTAAAAACATTCGCCCAGTTCGCGCTTGAATATAATGCGGAGGGAGAAGATCTTTACCGCCGAGGCGAATACCAAAAAGCCTACATGAAATTCTGGACGGCGCGGTTCAATGACTCATCCAATCCGCTGTTCGAAGAAAACCTGAACAAGGCTGAACGCGCTCGAGATCAGGAGGATAAAGAAAAGGCCGACTTTTATAAAAGGATGCAAACGGTCCATAAACGGTTAAAGAGTATTATCATTTACGATCCATTCCTGGTCGATGTGCGCTTCAAACCAGCGCCGAAAGTCTCTACCACCATGCCGCAACCAAAGCCACAAACGAAGGCTCAACCGAAACCACAGCCGGTTTACCAGCCAACCACTCCCTCACAAAAAGCGGACGAGGTGATCATTGCCCTCTTATTTTTGGTCAAATACCGGGTGGGCAGCATCCCCTTCGAGCAAAACCCGGAATTCCCGTGGATCAATCCTTTGCGGGAGCCGGAGCGGTATAAAGCGTGGGAAAAACAGGATCGCGAAAGGATCCAGGCCGAGATCAACCAGCAGCGGGCGCAAGCCATTATAAATGCGATGGCCAAGGACCGGCGCTTGACCGCCGCCCGCGACCAGATTGTCAAGGATGAGAATCGGACCAACACCCGGGAGCAGCAAAAGCTCATGAAGGCGGTAGTGGAAGAATTTTATCAATTGCGGGCGGGACAACCGGTCAAGAGCCTGGAAGATCTGAATAAAAAGATGGAAGCCGACTCCGCGCTCAAACAGAAGTCAGAAGCGATCGCGGCCGATTACGTAAAGAAGTCGGATGATGCCAAGGCCAGCGCCGGCGAACAGTCGCTCAAGAAAATGGACGAGGAAGTAACCAAGTTCTTTAAGAGACACCCTGAGCTGAAGAACTGAGGCACAAGCTCTAAAATTTAAATTCTAAAACCATAATTAGTCATTAGTAATTAGAAATTAGTCATTCTTTCCAACCATTGACACCCCAAGATGGCAATGGGAGAATTTAGCCGTGACAAACAAGCTTGTCGCCACCATTCTTTTAGCCGGCATCTTCTCACTGACGCCCTCCAGCGCCTGGAGCGTCGAGCCGCCGCGCTCCGCCTTTGACCGCTTGAGATCGCTGGCGCACGAGGAGTTCGTTTGGCACTACTTCTCGCCCACCCTTAAATTGCTCGGCGGCACCGGGCTGGTCGGCGCCGGCAAAGTCCTATTGGACAGCGGGACCGGCTGGGGCCAGATCGTGACCGTTCCTCTGGCCGCGTTCCTGGCAGCTCCGGGGGCGATCATGTTCGGGCAGGGGGTTTATGACACGATCTTTTCTCCCAGAGAATTCGATGACGAGTACCGTCAGATCAAGCGGTTAGGTGAAACGGAGCGCGAGAGCGCCGCGTTGGCATATTTAAGGACTAGAGCGGAGCAAGACCGTCAGGGCCGCCAGCCGACTTTCTTGAACGGCTTCGGCCTTTTTCGCCTCCCCATTTCCCCCGCAGAGAGAGAATATAATGCTTATCTAAATGAGCGCGGTGAACCGCCGTTGAAGTAAATCATCATCCTCCGTCCCTCAGCCCCTTGATCCCTTAGTCCCCAAGTTTTACATTTTAAACTTTAAACTTTGACTTTCTAGGATGGCGGTGGGAGAATAAGCTTGTAATATGAAATATCTGATCCCTCTTTGCATATTTCTTCTGATATTCGTTACAGGCTGCCAAACAGCGCAACAACAAGATACTACAACTACTGTCACAACCGGTTCTACAAGTTCAACCTCAAGCTCAGCAACAACTACAACTACTACAAGTTCAACCTCAAGCTCAGCAACAACTACAACTACTTCCGGAACAGGTATAACCACAACAACATTGGCTGGGGCGAATGTTATTTTAAAGGGCACTATTAATAAAAGGCAGGACAGCTTAGGCCAGGTAGACTTCTTTGGGGAAGTTCAAAATAATGGCGGGTCAAATGTCTCTTTTGTTAAAGTCCATATAACAATGAAAAATGCAAGCGGTAACGTTATCGCGACCGATTATTCTTATATAGATGGCACTGTCCTAAAGACCTCATCCAATACAAACACTTGTTTACGGCCAGGAGATGGCGGAGCCTTTTGCGTTAGTACCACAACCAAATATGCTGATGTAGCAAGTTTCACGTATCTAATCGATTGGGAAACCTTTTCAACTTCTATACCGAAGGCTTCGTTTGAAATAGTCGGAAGCATTACGGAGGGAAGTGATTATTCTGGGGATAGAGAATATTTGGGAGAAATACGAAACAAAAGCACAACTGATACCACATTTAATAAAATTATATTCGTTTCAAAGGATAGTTCCGGGAATATCATCAACATTTCATATTCATATGTCACCGGCGCAGATATACCCGCTGGCGCAACCAGGAGCTTCGACGTAACTACCAATATCCCTTCAACGGAAGTGGCCAGCTACTATTACATGTTTGATTGGAGCGAATAATAATGAACATTTCACTGAAATGTCAAATTATTCTTTTCCAACCATTTGTCTATCTGATTTGCACATTTAGAATAAATAACTGACAGATATTTTTTTATTTCCTCAAAATCATTTTCAACCATCATCACTACATTTAAATTAAAATCACTATTATCCGTCCTATTATAATTGTTATCCATGCCAATAAGATCTCCCTCATACCACCATATAAACCCTCTCTTCTTGCGCATGATATCCGGCCAAAACACCCCATTATTTCTTATTATTTGCATAGTATTCCAATAATGTGTCAAATGGTGTCTTAATTCATTGATTTCATCAATTATGGGGGGTTCATTTATTGAAAAAGTAACGACTTTATTATTAAGATAACCTTTTAAACGGCCATAATCAATACTATCAATATCTTTTTTCTTTACTGATCCATTAAAATATAGAACATAAATAATACGAGAGATATTATCTAGTGAAACTCTAAAATGATAATAAGTCTCAGAAATGAGTTTTTTTAATTGGAATGT
>Ga0315287_10001068_pt1 | contig 24755 bp, 24 predicted proteins | sample YL17G11_0_MG_FD_205037 | JGI IMG/M metagenome (GOLD analysis project Ga0315287, IMG submission 205037) | Sediment microbial communities from Yellowstone Lake, YNP, Wyoming, USA - YL17G11_0 | ecosystem: Environmental > Aquatic > Freshwater > Lake > Sediment | place: USA: Wyoming | collected... | reverse complement strand
GACTGGGAAGAGCGCTATCGCTATGTCATCGAACTTGGCCGCAGCTTGCCACCCTTCAACGAGCAATGGCGGAATGCGACCTACAAGGTCAATGGTTGCGCCAGCCAAGTGTGGATTCATCCCTCTTTTGATATGGTAGATGGCAAGAGTGTACTTACCTTCACGGGTGACAGCGACGCCCTCATCGTCAAGGGTCTCATCGCCATCGCATTCATCATCTTTTCCGGAAAAACCCCGGAACAGGTCCTGACACAGGACGCTGCGACTGTTTTCGCCAAGCTGGGCCTCAAGGACCACCTCACGCCGCAACGCTCTAACGGCCTTGCCTCCATGGTTGCGCGTATCAAGTCTGATGCGCGCCAGGCGCTGCCGGCATGATGCGTGGGCGGTAGTCTCCCAGGGCCCAGTGCTGATATTCGCAGCACGCCGCACATAATCGGAAGGAGCGAGTGACCGGAAGTGGCGTGCAAATCGCGTGAAGGCAATGGCCGGAATGGCCCTGCCACTGCGTCGCGGCAAGTCCAGCATGAGCTCGGCCTGCTCGAGGCCACCAACCAGACAGCAGATGTAGTTGAGAACGGCGGACAGTTCCGGCCCCACGTCCTCGAAGGTGCCATGGACGCGTCTGTCTGCATCAATGGCATTATCGGCAAGAACAGCAATCTGGTTGTCGCTCATGGCGCTACAATACCAACGGTCACGGGGTCTGACCGACATGAGCCCAGTCTCGCATTCCGATTGAGGTGATTGTGTGGGGTTGGTCGATGAGCTTTTGCCAGGCTTCGCAGACGGCCTCGATGATCACCTCGTAAATCTCGAAGACGCGGTTGGAGAGCCAGTTGGCCCGCAGGTATGGCCAGACAATCTCGACCGGGTTCAGTTCAGGCGCGCGCAACGGCAGGAAGATCGGGACAATGCTGGCAGGGAGGACGAGCTTGGCTGTCGTGTGCCACCCGGCCCCCGTCGAGCAGGAGAACGGCGTGGGCGCCTCTGGTGACATGGCGGGATATCATCAAGCTGAAGCTGCATGGCGCCGGTGTCGGCATACGGCAAGGCCAGCGCCGCGCCGGCTCCGCGGGCCGGACAGATGGCACCAAAGAGATAGGCGCTCTCATAGCGCTGGTCGGCCGGCTGGCGGGGTCTGGACCCGCGTCTGGCCCATTGGCGGACGAGGCCATTCTTCTGGCCGATCCGAGCCTCGTCCTGGAACCAGATTTCAAGCGGTGTTTCTTCTGGCAGGTCGGCGAGATGGGCGCTCAGAGTCCGCCTGCCTGTCGGGGCCGGCTTCGACGAGGGCCACGAGGTCGGCCTTCTGGCCTAGTGACAGACGCGGGGACGGGGGCCACTCGTCCATGCATCCAGGAGGTCCGTCGGGGCCGGCCTTGTTGAACCGGTGGACCCAGTCACGGAGCGTCTGGCGATCCATGCCGCCGACCCGGGCCGCGTCGTCGCGGCTCATCCCGTCCAGCACCGCCGCCAGTGACAACAGCCGCCGGCTCTGACTGTTGTCCCGAGACTGCTTTGCCAGGCAACGAAGCTCCCGGGCCGGAAAGTCTGTCCGCAAGAACACTGCTGCTGGCATGGTGCGAATCCACCCCGCGCCAATCAATCAAAACAATACCCTCAGTGGAACCCCCTGAGAGTCGGCCGCCAGAACCGTTGCTATAACTGGCCCGTCTGCTCCCTTCGAATTCCCAAGATGAAATGATGCAGCGCCCAAAATTGGCGCTCTCATAGTCGCGTCGCAGGCGTTCGCCGGCAGCAAACTGGAATTCGTTGATTGTAGGATTGCCGTTGTTGTCCTTTCGGCAAAACAGACGATAAAGCGGGCACTTGCATGCATTGAATCCCTGGGGAAGCCGTTTGAGACGGCCTTTTGTCTTGCATGAAGCACTCTCCCTTAGGAGAAAGCTATCAACAACTGCTTATGGAATAAATACATATTATGGTATTTAATTCTCCTTAAGCCATAGCAGCAAGCGAAAGATCGCTGAAATCATCCGAGGCGGACTGGAAGTAGTCGTAACACAACAGCATGCCGACTTCGTCGTTCACCGTCGCAAGCGGCAGCTTCAACCAATACTGCACGAGATGTTCCTTGTGCTTGCGGGGGCCCCGCACCACGCCTTGCGTGGGCTTGCCCTCTTCGATCGTGCGGCGATAGGCGGCGATCCAGTAATCGTGCTTGTCGCCCCAGTCGAGGTCCTCGATGTGAAGGCCCGTAATTTCACGATCATAGATTTCGCGAAGCCGCGTTCCGGCCAACCGGATGCGGCAACGGGCCTTGTCGGCGCTGACATCAACGAGGCTGATGCCGCTCAAGATGCGTGGAATATGCATGGGATTGATATCACTGCGACTCGGCATGGGACGACCCTGGGACTTGTCCATCCAATAGTCGAACAGTTGCCGCTGTTCAGGCACAACTAACTGCGCCCGGAATACCGTGCTTGCCGAATTCAATTTCACCGCCGCCCCTAACACCCGAATCATCAACCGATTCGGTACGTCAGTTATGAATCGCGGATTTTTGTTGTGCAAGAGTCTGCTGGGTGAAAACTTAAGTAATTGACTAATCTCCTTTCTTGCGCTGCCCCAGCCCCATGCGCTTGGCAAGGCTGGAGCGCGCTCGGGCATAATTAGGGGCAACCATCGGATAATCGGCCGGAAGTCCCCATTTTTCGCGGTATTGCTCGGGCGAGAGGTTGTAATGGCTGCGCAAGTGGCGCTTCAGCGACTTGAACTTCTTGCCGTCTTCCAGGCACACGAGATAGTCCGCAGTCAAGGATTTCTTGACGGTTACAGCAGGTTTTACCTCAACGGTGTCTTCACGCACGGGTGTTCCACCTGCAGCGCCAGCGAGTGCGCGGTGAACCTCGTTGATGAGTTTCGGAAGTTCCGCCTGGGTCACAGTGTTCTTGCTGACATAGGCCGCCACGATTTCAGTGGCGAGATCAATCATACTTCTCTTTGTATCTGGAATATCAGCCATGGGTGTCCCTTAACTCAATCAAGATGACACTCTAATCTTACCCACATAATATATCCCATGAAAATTTCACATATCCGCTAAATATATGACGCCTGAACAAGTAATGGCGTTCAGTTGGCGGGAGCGTAGGGGCCGGATTTCAAGGCCGCCCAGTCCCAATAGGTGAGCAGGACGCGGGCTTTGTTGAAGGACATGGAGTCAAAGACGTTCTGAAGTTCGTCGACCTCGCGGTCACCGCGGATAATGCCGAAATCTGAAGTTTTTAGAAGCACGATGATTTCACCAAAGCGCCCGCGGTTGGTACCCAGCGCCTTGAACATGATCGCTAGCGGCTCCCCATCACGATCGGAAATGATACGCAGCGCGCTCTCAAGTTGAATGCCGCCAATTTCCTGCAGCTTTTCGGCAGCTTCTGGAATTTTACCGCTTTGCAACAGGGCAACAAGCGCCTCAATCTCCTCGCGCTCGGCGAACTTCGGCTCACCTGTGTGCTCGCCCTCTTTCATTGTCTGGGTAATCTTGAGAATCTTGGTGAGGGTTTCTGAATCGGTCAGGAAGCGCGACAAAAGATAGCGGCGCAATTCTGCAGGCACGAACCAGAACAGCTCGAAGGCTATGGGTGCCGGCAGATCAGCGCGCGTGGCAAGGGGAGCGAGCACAGCCGGATGCCTGCGGGCATGGTCTGCCAAGAGACTGAAGGCAGCATGGGAAATGGTGACACCGTTGTTTCTTATCAGGGTCAGGATGACCGACGTGTCGTCAAACTGAATAAGCTGGTCGCTGATGACGGCCGAGATATGACGGCGGCGCGCGATCAGACGCTGCAGGCTCACCTGCCCACTGGCTATAACTTTGCTCAACACCTGATCACTGATGTGGTTGCAAAGCTCGAGCAAGGGCCCAGCAACTTCGATGCGTGGATCGCTGATGAGCTTGGTCACCAGCAGGTGGGGCGGTTGTTCCATAATGGAAACGCGCTCAACAATCGCCACCATTGCACGCAAAGGGATGCGCGGAACAAGTTTCAAGAGCGCGTCGGCGGCAAGTGCCCTTTCCTGGGGGAGTCCTGCACTCGGGCTGGACAACATCATGTCGAGGAGAGAACGGGCGAGTTCGGCTGCGTCATCGTCAGTTTCAAGAACCATGATGCCATCCACCGGATCGTCGAGAATGATCTTGGCGAAGGGGTCGTCTTCCGGCTCTGCCCTACGGATCTTGGCCTTGGCTGGCGGGAACTGTGCGGAATAGGTGACTGCCGGGATTTCAGCCCTGGCATGCTCTGCTTCCGTTTCGGCAGCTGCCATGGCAGCGCATTCGGCGAGGAAAGCAGTACGATCCGCCGAGGATGGGGTGATGTAAATTGACTTGGCGATCTCACCAATACCCTGAATTTCAACGCTGGAGACGGACGGTGCCTTCGATTTTGGGGTGTCAAAAGCAGGAACCGGGTCACTGTCCGATGCAGCTGCAACTTTACAGTCTGTTACCGCAGAATTGTCTGCTGCGGCAACAGATTCAGGCTCTGGAACTGCGGCTTCCAACTCAACAATCTCGGTTTCCAGATGTTCGGCAGCTATGCCCTGCTGTTGCGGATTTTCTTCGACTGCCTGGGTTTGTGCCGCCAGAACCGCCGGCTCATCGCGGAATATCGGCAAACCGAAGAGTTCTTCGTCAACCACAGCGGCCTCTGCTGCCCCATACAAATGGTCTTCAACCTGCCCTGAATCTGGCCGGGACTGCTCGACAGTAACCTCGGCTACGGTCGCGTGAAATTCAATTTCGGGTTCAACGGCAACCGGTTCCGCTGCGATCTCGGTATTTGCCGGCTCAGCTTCACGCTCAGCAGCGACCAGTTCAACTTCAGGCTTGGCAGCTATGAGTTGAAATTCAGGCTGCGCAGCGACGACTTCAAATTCAGCCTCGGTCTCGGCATCCACAGCTTCAACTTCGGGTTCAACGGCTACAGCTTCCGCATCGGGTTCGGTGGCTTTGATCGGTAGTTCGGTTTCAGGGGTCTCAGCTTCGACCTGGTCTGATGCAAAAACTGGGAAGCTGGGCCTTTCCGCAATGACCTCAACGGGATCCGGTTCGGCCGGCACAACGGCCGAGCCCTGAATAGTTGCAACAGGTTGGATTGCAGGAATGACAGTTGGCGTTGGTGCATGGCGGTTGGACTGCTTGAGCTTGGCCTGGAGCAAACGGAACGATTCAGCCGTTATACGGCGGCTGGAGGATTGCTCCTCACCAATGTTGCTCAAAGCACCCAAGCGCCCCGAATCAAATTGGCCCATATGCAATCCGGGCGCGACACTTTCATCGCCCTGCCGGATGCCTTGCTCAGTCATGATACCTCAACTTAATTCTGTCCCAGATTCCATCAATGACTCACACCCTTGTAAACATGATTAATTCAGCCCGGATCACTCCCCCGCATGGGTCTTTCGATCGCTTTATGGTTAACACCCGATTAAAAAATCGCGCGAATGTGACTACACATTGACAGCCAGCCACCCCACATTGCTTGAGAGCGACAGAAGAACAGCATAGGGTCAATCATGGTCGAGAAAATTAACAAAACAGATGCAGAATGGCGCGCGGAGCTCACGCCTGAACAATATCGGGTCTTGCGCGAACACGGTACTGAACGGGCCGGAACCAGCCCGCTCAACAGCGAGAAATCCGCCGGCATGTTCAACTGCGCTGCCTGTGGCGCACCGCTGTTTCCCTCTAGGACCAAATATGACTCTGGAACCGGCTGGCCCAGCTATTATGCGCCTGTTTCAGCCGATGCCGTGAGCGAACATGTGGACAAATCCTGGTTCTCTACCCGTACCGAGGTGCGCTGCGCCAAATGTGAAGGGCATTTGGGCCATGTCTTTCCGGATGGGCCGCAGCCAACTGGATTGCGCTATTGTATGAACGGTGTTGCCCTCAAATTCCAACCTGATAAGGCCTGACCCTGTGAATTCATCAAATCTCAAGCCGCCGGTTGCGGAAAAACGGCCTCGCGTTGAAAACTGGCATGGCTATGAAAAACGCGACGATTATCATTGGCTGAAGGCCGATAATTGGCAGGAGGTGATGCGTGATCCATCGGTCCTGCCGCAGGATATCCGTGCCTTGCTGGAGGGCGAGAACTCCTATCATGAAGCCGTGATGGCAGACACCGTGGCCTTGCAAGAGGCACTTTTTGCCGAAATGAAAGGTCGCATCAAGGAGGATGACAGTTCAGTACCCGCGCCCGATGGCCCCTATTCCTATTACACGTCGTTCGTCACCGGGGGCCAGCAGCCGCGTTATGCCCGTAAGCTCCGCGACATGTCCGGCCCTGAACAGATCATGCTGGATGGCAATGAGTTGTCCAACGGCGTTGAATTCTTTCATTTTGGTGGCGTAGATATTGCACCTGACCAGACTCTCGCGGCCTGGAGCTTTGACGACAAGGGTTCGGAATTCTACGAATTACGGGTACGTAATCTGGCAACCTGCAAGGACACTGGCGACGTTCTGCAGAGCACGACAGGCGATGCCATCTGGGCGGCCGACGGGAAAAGTTTCTTCTACACGCTGCAGGATGAAAATCATCGCCCTTTGAAGATCTTTCACCATCTGCTCGGACAAACGCAAGCTGAAGACCGCCTCGTCTATGAAGAAAAGGACACAGGGCTGTTCTCAGGGGTTGGCAATACCAATTCCGAACGCTTTATCGTGATCAGCGCCAATGACCATGACACCAGCGAGAGCTGGATCATTGAGTCCAAACGGCCCTTTGATGCCCCAAGACTGATTGCCGCACGGGAGAAGGGCGTTGAGTACGACCTTGAGCACTGGAACGACCAGTTCATCATCAAGACCAACCGGGATAAGGCTGAAGACTACAAGATCGTGGTGGCGCCAGTCGCTGATCCACGGACCGAAAACTGGAGCGACCTCATCCCTCATCGTGAAGGTTGCTTCATCGTGGGCTTCATGGTCCTGAAGAACTGGCTGGTGCGCATGGAACGTGAGAATGCATTGCCGCGCATCGTCGTGCGCGACATGCATTCGGGCGAAGAGCACTGCATCGCCTTCGATGAAGAGGCCTACTCCCTGGGCTTTGGTGAGATGCGGGAATACGATACCAACATCTTGCGCTTCTCCTATTCATCCATGACAACGCCAAGCCAGGTTTACGACTATAACATGCGTGACCGCAGCCGCGTTTTGCGCAAGACCCAGGAAGTGCCGAGCGGCCATGAGCCTTCCCACTACGTGACACGCCGCGTGCAGGCCACCGCGCATGATGGCGAACTCATTCCCCTCACCCTGCTCTACCAGAAAAGCACCGCGCTCGATGGAACCGCACCCCTATGGCTCTATGGTTATGGCTCCTATGGTCTCAGCATGCCGGCAGGATTCAACACCAATATCCTGTCGCTGGTGGACCGTGGCTTCATCTATGCCATCGCCCACATTCGCGGCGGCCAGGAAAAGGGACGGCGCTGGTATGAGAACGGCAAGCTTGAATTCAAGATCAATACCTTCCGGGATTTTGTGTCCTGTGCCAAGCATCTGATCAAGGAGGGCTTTACCGCGAAAGGGAAAATTGTCGCTCAGGGTGGCAGTGCAGGTGGCATGCTCATGGGTGCGATTAGCAACATGGCGCCTCAACTCTTCAACGGCATCGTGGCGGAAGTTCCCTTCGTGGATGTTCTCAGCACCATGCTCGATGACACGCTTCCCCTCACGCCGCCTGAATGGCCGGAGTGGGGCAACCCAATTGTAAGCAAGGCGGCTTACGAGAACATCGCGAGCTACTCGCCCTACGACAGGGTGGAGGCCAAGGACTATCCCAACATTTTGGTTGTCGGTGGTCTTACCGATCCCAGGGTAACCTATTGGGAACCCGCCAAATGGGTGGCGCGCCTGCGCGAACTCAAGACGGATAACAACTTGCTGCTTTTCAAGACCAACATGGGTGCAGGTCACGGCGGTGCATCGGGACGCTTTGACCGACTAAAGGAGGTGGCGTTCGTCTATGCCTTTGGCTTGAAGGTAGCGGGGCTCGCCTAACTCTAGTAAAGGTTGTCGCAACCAATGGATCTGGAGCCTACATGCGAGTCGCCGTTTTCGTGGATGCAAGGTACGTCTATGCGCAAGGCTCAACCGCAATCACTGGGCTGAAGACGCCAAAGCCACGGGATCAAATCATTCTGCATGAAGCAAGTATCGTCAGCCTTCTTAAGTTGCGGGCCAGCGAGTGCACCAAAGGAAAGGAGCTATTGCGCATTTACTGGTATGATGGTGCCCCTTCGAGCGTTCCTTCAGTCGGCCAGGTCAGCAAGGACAAACTTGACGACGTTAAACTGCGACTTGGCCAACTCTACTCCAAAGGCCAGCAGAAGGGCGTTGACTCATTGATTGTAACTGATCTCATGGAACTGGCGCGCAACAAGGCAATCAGTGACGCCGTTGTCGTTAAAGGAGACGAAGATATTCGCGTCGGCGTTCAAATTGCGCAGAGCCTCGGTGTTCGCGTGCACCTTCTTGGAATCTCCGGACCAAAGTCCTCCCAATCGCTTCCCTTGCTGCAAGAGGCAGATATTATGAGCGCCCTGGGGAAATCCAAGGTAGTATCCTTCCTGAGCATCGCGGGGTTGAAGAATCCCACCCCGACCAAGGCGGTTGTCGCCAAAAAATCCACAACTATCCGAGCCAAGGCACTCAAATCAAACACGGTTGATGTTGCCGCAATTTTAAGTGCTGTGGCAGCAACTCTCAGTCATGTCAGGCAATACACTGTTCGATTTGAGAGAGTGAAAAAGACTGTCGCAGCAGGCAAGGACCTGCCGGGGTGCGTCGTCAGCAACCTGAAGTCAGGTTTACTCAAAAGCAAAGGCAGGAATCCGTCGAAGCCTGAAAACAAGATGGCGCGCGAAGCAACCATCGAGCATATCATAAGGAGCACTGGATGCTTATTGATGCAGACAAGTCCTCGCTTCTGGTAGTCGATGTGCAGGAACGGCTGCTCTCGGCCATGGCGGATGGAGCTCAGGTCGTTGCGCGCTGTCTGGTTCTGCTCAAGGCAGCCAAGGCGCTCGATGTGCCTGTTGCCCTGTCCGAGCAATACCCGAAGGGGCTGGGTCGTACGGTCGAGTCGTTGGGGGCTGACGCCGGCAATGCGCCGGTTTTTGAGAAACTCAATTTTTCATGCTGGCGCAATATATCCATGCGCGCTGCCTTCATCAATTTGCACGACACGGGACGACCCCAGGTCATCATTGCCGGCATTGAAGCTCACGTCTGCGTGGCACAGACCGCCCTGGATCTTGCACAGGCAGGATTTGGCGTGTTCGTGGTGGCGGATGCGGTATCATCGCGCACCCAAGACTCCAAGGCTCTCGCTCTGGCACGGCTTGGGCAATCGGGTATATCTGTCGTCAATACGGAAATGGTGGTGTTCGAACTCCTGGGCAAGGCCGGAACCCCGGAGTTCAAGGAACTGTCCGCCCTGGTCCGCTAGACATATGCAGTTTTGCATGACCCAATGATTTGACATTTAGTGTCGAAGCAGGTTGTTTGGCGGGCCAACATGGGAGCCTGAACTATGCCTGCCGAATTCAACTGGGAAGATCCACTCGACTTTGAAAGCCACCTCAGTGAGGATGAGCGCATGATCAGGGATGCCGCCCGGTCCTTTTGTGATGACAAGTTGGCACCGCGCGTAAAACAGGCTTTCCGTGACGAGAAATTTGACCGCGCCATCATGAATGAATTGGGCGCGATGGGCTTTCTCGGCCTCATGACGGGCGAAAGATATGGCGGGTCGGGTCTTGGCTATGTGGCCTATGGCCTGGTTGCGCGGGAAGTGGAACGGGTAGATTCGGGCTATCGTTCGGCCATGAGCGTGCAGAACTCGCTGGTGATGTACCCCATCGAGGCTTATGGCACGGAGGATCAGAAAATGAAGTTCCTTCCGCGCCTTGCCACCGGAGAGATTGTGGGTTGCTTTGGTCTTACCGAACCTGATGCAGGCTCAGACCCCGGCGGCATGAAGACAAAGGCAAAAAAGGTGCAAGGCGGCTATGTTCTGAACGGTGCCAAGATGTGGATCACCAATGCACCGATTGCTGATGTGGCCGTAGTGTGGGCTAAGCTCGACGATCAGGGCATCAAGGGCTTTTTAGTTGAGCGTGCCGCCAAGGGTTTTTCAACCCCGACCATCGAGGGCAAGGTCTCTCTAAGGGCATCGGTGACCGGCGAAATTGTACTGGAGAACGTCGAGCTTGCAGAAGATGCTCTGCTGCCTGGAGCCTCCGGTCTTGGCGGCCCCTTCGGCTGCCTGAACAAGGCGCGCTATGGAATAGCCTGGGGTGTGCTCGGAGCAGCTGAAGACTGCTGGCACCGGGCGCGCACCTACACGCTGGATCGCAGGCAGTTTGGCAGACCGCTCGCCGCCAACCAGCTCATCCAGAAGAAACTCGCCGACATGCAAACCGAAATTGCCCTCGGCACCCATGGTGCGCTGGCCCTGGGCCGCGCGCTTGAGCGTGGCATTGCCCTGCCTCCGGCCATCTCACTCATGAAACGCAACAACTGCGGCAAGGCGCTGGATATCGCTCGCATGGCGCGCGACATGCATGGTGGCAACGGCATTTCCGACGAGTATCACGTGATCCGCCACATGGTGAACCTGGAAACAGTGAACACCTATGAGGGCACCCACGACGTACACGCTCTCATCCTGGGCCGTGCACAGACGGGGCTGCAAGCATTCCAGTAATGGTTGATATTACCATCCAGAAAGTTGATCCGCGCGATACGAAAGTCCGCCAGCTCATCGAGGAACTGGATGACTACATGGCGCAGCTCTACCCATCTGAAAGCAATTTTGGCCTGCATTTGGAAGATCTGGTGCAAGCCCCCATGCGGTTTTACGCTGTAACAGTGGATGGCGAAATGCTGGGCTGCGGTGGCTTCTGGTTGCACGATGGCTATGCGGAAGTGAAGCGGGTTTACATTCACCCCAGTTCGCGTGGCTTGGGACTTGGCCGCAAAATCATGGCGCACCTGGAAGGCGAGATGTTGCGTGAAAGCCGCATGATAGCGCGACTTGAAACGGGAATCTCCCAGCCTGAAGCACTCGGTCTCTACCGAGCCCTCGGCTATGTGGACCGCAGCGCCTTCGGTGATTATTCGACCGATGACCCGTTCAGTGTCTTCATGGAAAAAATCCTCTAGGCGGGATGGCGGGATCGGCCAGCAACTTGATGGCCATGCCGCGGCAGACCATCACTAGCAGAGGGCGAATGAGTTTTGCGCCGTTCCTGATGGCAAGCCGCGACCCGAGTTGAGAGCCAAGAAACTGGCCTGCCCGCATCGTCAGCCCCAAGGTCCAGAGGACCTTTCCTGAAAGTGGGAAGATCAGGAGATAAGCGGGGGTGGAGTTGAAATTCAACAGCTTTGTATGGGCTGATGCCCGCAGTACGCCGTAGCCGAGCAATCTCACAGATCCCAAGAGATAGAATGAACCGGCGCTTGGCCCAGACACACCGTCATAAGAGCCAATGGAAGGTGCGGCCATCCACCAGAAGCGTTTGACTGTTGTGCGGGGCCTGGGCGTAGCATCTGACAGTCTGGGTGAGAAGGTAAAATAAATGGCCATGACGATGAGCAGCGCCGGCATTGTGGCTGACAACATTGGCGTGGGAGCAATGGCTACCGCCAGACCACCCAAGCCCGCCGCTGTAAAGGTCGTCGCAATCATCAGCGGGGTTTTGCTGAATTCGATATGGACGTGGAAAGCAAAGGTGATGACAGCTGATCCCGTGCCGGGACTGTCCGGCAATTTGTTGGTGGCAAGGCTCGACACGGGACTTTTTCCCGAGAGCAGCAAAGCTGGCAGGACCAGTAGTCCGCAGCCACCTGCAATAGAATCGATGAAGCCGGCAACAAGACCGACGCCGGTGAGGGCAAAATGAGTGAAGACCTGAGCAGGATTATTGTATCTGCAAGATGCAATAGATTTTGCGCAGGGGTGGCAACCGATTTCCAGGAATTGGGTTTTCCAAGGGTTACAAACAAGGTGTCGCCAGCGTGGAATGTCTGTGGTTCTCCATGGCCATCCGTAAATGTGACTGGACCTGCCAGCAAATGCATGAGCTCCTGCTGCATGAAATTGATGAGATTGCGGTTATAGTTGGTGGTCTCCCACACGCCAACCATAAGCTCGCCGCTGCGGCCGGTAAAATATTCATGCGCCTATTGCTTGGCGACAGACGAAAGCAGGATATTGGACGGTGGCGGTATCGCGGGCTCAAGTTTCACGGCCGGATCGATCTTGAAAATGGGCCGCGGATCATCGCCTGCAGGTTCGTCGCACAGTTCCATGATTTTCTTCAGAAGACCCGCCTGGTTCCAGATGCAGCACCTGCCCTTGGAGATAAAAAACTTTCGCCCTTGTTGACCACGGTTTCACGGTCTTCCTCGACCATGACCACTTCGCCTTGCAGGATGATCATGAATTCATGAATGGGCCAATTCATCCAACGACCCAAATTGGCCTCCACCTCCCACATATCTACCTTCAGCCCCTGGGAGGGTTCGGTCATCCACATATGGCTACGGCTTCTGCGGTCGCCTGAGGGTATTTCGGTCTCCGGGAAATCCGGTCAGGTTTCAAGCTCAACGTCCGTATTAAGCGCTATGATGGCAGGAATTGGCATAGGTCACCTCTGTTTGGAGCCTAGCCAGATTTCTTGCGTGTTTTAAACTAAAGGCCTAGATATGAGCATCAAACAATGGAGAAAAACATGGCCCTCGAACTTCCTGCCCTTCCCTATGCCTATGATGCGCTTGGTCCCTTCATGTCCAAGGAAACCCTCGAGTTCCACCATGACAAGCACCACATGGCCTATGTGACCAATGGCAACAATCTGCTGAAGGATTCCCCGCTTGCCTTGCTTTCCATCGAGGAAATCTGCAAAAAGGCATTCGTCGATAAGATTGCCGGCCTCGTGAACAATGTGGGCCAGCACTACAACCACAACCACTTCTGGAATTGGATGAAGCCCAATGGCGGTGGCAAGAAATTGCCGGCCAAGCTCGCCAAGGCTATAGATGCCGACCTCGGCGGCTACGACAAAATGCGCAATGATTTCATTCAGGCGGGCCTCACCCAGTTTGGCTCGGGTTGGTGCTGGATTGTTGTGAAGGATGGCAAGCTCGCCATCATGAAAACACCCAATGGCGAAAACCCCCTGATGCATGGCGCATCGCCGATACTCGGCTGCGACGTGTGGGAGCATAGCTACTACATCGATTACCGCAATGCTCGCCAGAAATACCTGGAAGCCTTTGTCGACAACCTGGTGAACTGGGAATACACCGAGGCCATGCACGCCAAGGCGTAAGTGTCTTGCCTCCTAGTCCCATTTTTGATGGTCACAATGATGCTCTCCTCCGTCTTTGGATGAAGACGGATGGTGATCCTGTCGCTGACTTCCTGAAGGGCGATGGGGTTGGTCATCTTGACATGCCCCGGATGAAGAAGGGTGGCTTTGCCGGCGGTTTCTTTGCAATTTTTGCACCCGCCGATGGTGAAGACTTTCCGGATAATGACGACGTCAATCCGCCACTTGCCAACCAGATTGCCCAACCCGTGGCCCTGCGCAAGACCGTGGAAATGGCTTCGCTGCTGTTTCGCATTGAGCGAGAGTCCGACGGTACATTCAAGGTTTGCCGCAGCGTTGGCGAAATCAGGTCATGCCTTGCGAAAGGAGTGGTGGCAGCGATCTTCCACATCGAGGGGGCAGAAGCCATCGACGCGAAATTCCGCACGCTCGATGTTCTCTATGAAAGCGGCTTACGCTCCATAGGCCCGGTTTGGAGCAGGCCGAACATTTTCGGCAATGGCGTTCCCTTCCGCTTTCCCTCCACCGGCAATACGGGAGACGGGTTGACAGACGTGGGCAAGAACCTGATCCGCTATTGCAATGAGCGGAAAATTCTCATCGACCTGTCGCATCTCAACGAAAAGGGCTTCTGGGAGGTAGTGAAGATCAGCACAGCGCCCCTCGTTGCCACCCATTCAAACGCCTATGCAATCAGTCACTCCTCACGTAACCTGAGCGACGACCAGATCAAGGCAATCGGCGACAGCGGCGGTATGATCGGCCTCAACTACGCAACTGGCTTCCTGCGCGAAGACGGACACTGGGGCACGGATACGCCTTTGGACATCATGACGCGCCATCTCGACCACATCATGGGCATCGCCGGGGAAAATTGCGTGGCGTTGGGTTCCGATTTTGATGGCGCCCGCATTCCGGCGAGGATTGGGGATGCCGCGGGCCTGCCCCACCTAATCGAGGCCATGCGCGATAAGCAGTATGGCGAAAGGCTCATCGCCAAAATTGCCCACGAAAACTGGATGCAGGTTTTGGAGCGAGTTTGGGGCTAGGAATGGATTATTAGCCCTGCTAATAGTACTCCATGAAACTTTCGGAATGGCTCATTAATAGCTCAATCTCCCAGTCTGAATTTGCGCGCCGCCTTGGTGTGACCCAAGGCCGGATTTCGCAGCTTGTGGCAGGCGAACAGCCGTCGCTGGAACTCGCCATGAAAATTGCCGGCCTCTCCGGAAATCAGGTTCGCCCGGAGGATTTCAAGGATATGACCAGGACGCTTGATACGGTTGAAGAGGCCATCAAGGCGATCGCCAATGGAGAAATGGTAGTGGTCGTGGACGATGATGACCGGGAGAATGAGGGCGACCTGATCGCTGCGGCTGCCAAGATCTCGCCCGAGCAAATGGCCTTCATGGTGCGGCACACCTCAGGCATCGTATGTGCGCCAATGACGGAGGAAGACGCGCGCCGCCTGAAACTTGACCCCATGGTGGCGCTGAACGACGCGCCCTTGGGTACAGCTTTCACCATCTCGGTTGATTACAAGGAAGGCCTTACCACCGGTATTTCAGCACGCGAGCGCTCGGCCACGGTCCATGCTCTGGCGAACAAGAATGTCCAGGCGGAGGATTTCGTGCGGCCCGGGCACATATTTCCACTGATCGCCAAATCGGGAGGCGTTCTCATGCGCTCGGGTCATACGGAGGCTGCCGTTGACCTTGCAAAGCTTGCCGGCTTCACACCCGCGGTAGGGGTGATCTGTGAACTGGTGAATGACGATGGCTCGGTGAAGCGTGGGCCCCAGGTTCTGGCCTTTGCCCGCGAATTTGGCCTCAAGATCATTTCGGTGGCTGATCTCATCGCACACCGACAACAGCGCGAACGGCTGGTGGAGCAAACCGCCAAATTCAATGTCGCAACAAAAATCGGCACGGCGCAGGGATATTCCTATGTGACGCGCTTTGATACCGTTGAGCAACTGGCGCTCGTCTACGGCGATATATCCGGCGGCAAGAACATCCCGGTGCGCCTGCACCGTGAAAATGTGCTGGAAGATGTTTTCGGTAACTGCGACAAGATCGAAGCGGTTTTTGAAATCTTCAAGCGTGAAGGTAAGGGTGTGCTGGTTTATCTGCAGGAGGGTGCTACTGGTGTACCCACCAGCCAACTCTCCGGCGACAAGACAGCAAGCGCATCTTCACGGGCGCAGACCTGGCTCGACATCGGCCTTGGCGCACAGATCCTGCGCGACCTCGGCGTCAGCTCCATCCGACTGATTTCGTCCAGCAACCGGCATTATGTGGGGCTCTCAGGCTTTGGCATCGAGATCGCGGAAACTCTGAAAATCAGTGGCTAGCGCATCTGGAATGTGTATTCATGCGGTGAGGAAAACTTATCCGCTCATGAACTGATTCCAGAGACGATGGTTCCCATATGCCTCATAGCCGCCCTACCCTGTTCCCCATTCCGCTGATCGGCTGGCGGGAGGATGTGCGGTTGCCGGAACTAGGAGAAGGCGCACTGGTAGCAAAGATCGATACGGGCGCAAGGTCTGCTGCCCTTCACGCTGAAGACATCCTGATCTATGGCAAGCATGTTGGGTTTACGATAGAGCTTGATGGCAAGCGCCAGAAGATGAAGGCTGTCCTCTTGGGTGCCAAGCGGGTCAAGAGCTCCAACGGTCAGAGCGAAATCCGTGCCGTTATCGAAACCAGGATCGAGATTGGCCATTATGTCTTCGATGCCGAAATAACACTGACCGACCGGGCCGACATGGGCGTTCCCATGCTGTTGGGGCGCAATACCATCAAGGATCGATTCATCGTCCACCCCGGCCGCTCCTTTCTGATCTCCCGCAATAAACGGAAATCCAAATGAAAATTGCCTTGCTGACCCGCAATCCCAAACTGTTCTCGCACCAACGCCTGATGGAAACCGCCATTGCGCGCGGCCACGAGATCGTGCCGATTGACTATCTCCGCTGTTACATGAACATCACGTCACGTAAGCCCGAGCTGCGCTACCTCGGCGAAAAGCTGACAGGCTTTGACGCCGTCATTCCACGCATTGCGGCATCCCATACATTCTATGGACTCGCCGTGTTGCGGCAATTCGAGATGATGGGTGTCTACCCACTGAATGAGTCAGTGGCCATTGGCCGTTCGCGTGACAAGCTGAGAAGCCTGCAAATCCTGTCACGCGAAGGGGTAGGCATGCCGGTCACCGCCTTCGCAAAGGATACCTCTCGCACCCATGACGTGCTCGAAATTGTCGGTGGCGCGCCGGTGGTCATCAAGCTGCTCGAAGGAACGCAGGGCATCGGCGTGGTACTTGCCGAAACGGAGAAATCAGCCAAGTCGATCATTGACGCCTTCAATGGCGTGGATATCGCAATCCTGGTGCAGGAATTCATCAAGGAATCGGAAGGTCGCGACATTCGAGCCCTCGTGGTTGGACGTCGCGTTGTCGCAACCATGGAGCGCTCCGGCAACACGGGCGACTTCCGTTCGAACCTGCACCGAGGCGGCAGTGCGGTTGAAGTTGAACTGACCAAATTCGAACGCCTGACGGCCGTCAAGGCAGCACAGGCCATGGGACTGAATGTGGCAGGCGTTGACCTGCTTCGCTCCAATCGTGGTCCATTGGTGATGGAAGTGAATTCGTCGCCTGGCCTGGAAGGTATCGAGAAAGCGACAAGCGTTGATGTCGCCAAATCCATACTCATGTTTCTTGAGAAAAATGCCAAGCCCGGCAAGACGCAGACGCGGGGACAAGGATGAAGAATTTTACAATTGGCACGTTCTCCATATCCGCAGGTTCGCAGCAAACCGTTGACCTGCCGATCAGCGTGCTAGCCAATCGCACGCCCATCAGCCTTCCGGTGCATGTTATCCACGGCAGCAGGGAGGGGCCGGTCTTCTTCATTTCCGGTGTGGTGCACGGCGACGAGATACTCGGGGTTGAAATCATCCGTCGCGTGGTGGGCCATCACGCGCTGAAGGACTTGGCCGGAACGCTGCTTGCGGTTCCCATTGTCAACACTTTTGGCTTTCTCAACCATTCCCGCTACATGCCTGACCGGCGCGACCTCAACCGGTCCTTCCCGGGATCCGACCGTGGTTCGCTCGCCAGCCTGCTTGCCGATCTTTTCATGAAAGAGGTTGTGCTGCGGGCGCAGTATGGCATTGATCTGCACACTGCCGCCCTGCACCGCTCGAACCTGCCGCAAATTCGCATCGCGCCCGAGCAACAGGAGCTCTTGAGCCTTGCCAAAAAATTTGCGGCCCCGGTGGTACTGATTTCAAAACTTCGCGATGGCACGTTGCGCAGTTGCGCGAAGGACAAGGGCGTCAACGTGCTGCTCTATGAGGCAGGCGAGGCGCTGCGCTTTGACGAGACGTCGATTGCAACAGGGGTCAACGGCATCCTGAACGTGATGGCATCCCTGAAGATGATTTCTCACCGGGCACCTGCCGCCAAGCCCTCTACCATCTCCAAGTCCAGCACGTGGTTGCGCGCGCCGGAAGGCGGAATCCTTCGCAGCGAGATCAAGCTCGGCGCCTATGTGAAAAAGGGTGAAAAAATTGGCGAGATTTCCAGTCCGCTGGGTGAGGCGAGCGCTGCTGTCATCTCCGAGGATGACGGCATCGTCGTGGGTCGCACCAACCTTCCGGTGGTCAACCGTGGCGATGCCCTGTTTCACCTGGCCCGCATGAAAAAATCTACCCTGGCGCAGAAGCCGCTGTTCGATGAGGACGAGATTATCTAGCGACGGGTAAGGCCGCCGAGAATTCCGCGCACAAGGGCGTTGCCGATGGACCTTGCGACAGTAGTGCCCAATTGCCGGCCCACGCTGCTTGCAACACCCTTCACGAAGCGATCGGTTGCTGACTGAGGCTCACGGCGGGCTGCCGATGCGGTTTGCCTCTCTGACTTGGCAGCAGACTTTTCTTCGGCGGCCTTCTGTTCAGCTTCGGACCTGGCGCTTGCCTTCTTCCGCAATTTTTCATAGGCCGACTCGCGGTCGACGGTTTCCTCATACAGGCCGTAGACCGGAGAGTTCTTGATGGCCTTCTGTCGCTCGGCCAGCGTGATGGGACCCATGCGGCCGGAAGGCGGTCGAATGAGGGTGCGGCCCACCATGGAAGGAACACCCTTCATGTCGAGGGTGGACACCAGCGCCTCGCCCTTGCCCATTTCGGTGATGACCTTTTCAGTGTCGAACTTCGGATTGGGCCGGAAGGTGGTGGCTGCTGCCTTCACTGCTTTCTGGTCGCGCGGCGTATAAGCGCGAAGGGCATGCTGCACGCGGTTGCCCATTTGGTTGAGCACGCTGTTTGGAACATCCAGTGGGTTCTGTGTAACAAAATACACGCCAACACCTTTCGAGCGTACCAGTTTTACAGTCTGCTCGATCTTCTGCAACAGGCCTGGAGGCGCATCCGAAAACAACAAATGGGCCTCATCGAAGAAGAACACCAGTTTGGGCTTTTCTGGATCGCCCACTTCCGGCATAACCTCAAAAATTTCTGACAGCAACCACAGCAGGAAGGTTGCATAGAGCTGCGGAGACTGCATGAGCTTGTCGGCCGCAATTATGTTCATGTAACCACGGCCATCCCGCGTGGTGCGCATAAGATCCTTGATGTCAAGGGCAGGTTCTCCAAAGAACTTGTCGCCCCCCTGCTCTTCAATCACCACAAGGCGGCGCTGGATGGAACCGATGGTAGGCGTTGTGACATTGCCGTATTCGGTAGTGATTTCCTTGCCACGGTCGGCAAGGTCGGCCAGCAGGGCGCGCAGGTCCTTGAGATCGAGCAGTGTCAGGGCTTCCTTGTCGGCAAGCCTGAAAGCAATGTTCAGGGCACCCTCCTGTGCTTCCGTGAGTCCCATGAGGCGCGACAGCATAAGCGGGCCCATCTCGGTCACCGTGGCACGAATGGGATGGCCCTGCTCACCGAAAAGGTCCCAGAAAATTGTTGGCGTGGCTTCGAAGCCATAGTCGTCATAACCAATCTTCTTGGCACGTTCGAGCAGGAAGTCCTGAGAGATGCCATCTTGGCTGATGCCCGAAAGATCTCCCTTCACGTCTGCCGCGAAAACTGGAACACCCATCTTGCAGAAACTTTCGGCGAGAATCTGCAAGGTGACGGTCTTTCCCGTTCCCGTGGCGCCGGTGATAAGTCCGTGGCGGTTGGCCATCGGCAAGAATAATTCTTCACGCTTGTCGCTCTGGCCCACAAAAACCGCATTGTCAGTCATGGTTTATCCTTGAACTCGTTGCAAAATGCTGTTGTCAGAGCTTCCCATTACCATAGGATGAGGACCAATTGACAGTGCAGATTTGATCGCTAGCATTGACGAATGACCGATTTTTCGCAGGCCACGGAAGCAAGCTGGCGTCACCGGGTTGGCAACATTGAAAGGCTGGCAAGCCGAACGGCTGACGGTATTCACTTAGAACCTCTTTACCAACAGGTGATGGCTCCACGGTCTGATCGTGTGGAATACGGACCATGGTACATTCTGCAACGGGTTGATCATGCCGATGCGTCCAGGGCCAACCAACAGGCACTTGACGACCTGCAAAACGGTGCGACTGGTCTTGCCATCGTGCGCGATTTTGATGCCCGCATGCTGCAAGGCGTAGCCCTGCACGCGGTCCACATCCGACTTGAGAGCGGCCCCGCGCTTGCAAGGGCCTTTGCATCCCATGTGGCGAAACAACCGATTGATCCCGCGCGCCTTCACGTCTCTTTTGGCTTGAAGGACACTGGTCTTGTGAAGGATTTGCAGTCGCAAGGGTTTACCGGCCCGTACCTCGAGGCAGACGGGCGCGTGTTCCACGACCGTGGTGCTACGGAGGCGGAAGAACTGGCCGCCGTGCTTTCAGAACTTGTGCGTGCCCTGAGGCAGAACGTTTCGACGTCGGCCACGCTTGCCGCCAACCAGGATATTTTTCTGACGCTCAGCAAGTTTCGCGCGCTGCGGCTTCTGTGGGCCCGGGTGCTGGAAGCCAGTGGGATGCTGCAGCAAGCCTTGCAAGTTCACGGCGAGACGTCCTGGCGTATGATGGCAACGCTGGATCCCCACACCAACCTGCTGCGAGCAACGACGGCAGTCTTTGGCGCTGGCTTGGGTGGAGTCGACAGCATAACGGTGCTTCCTTTCTCAATCCGGCAGGGTGTTCCCAATGCATTTGCGCGACGCATGGCACGCAACACGCAGCTTGTACTGCAAGAGGAGTCTCAGTTATGGCGCGTTGCCGATGCGGCATCGGGTTCGGGTTACGTGGAAAGCCTGACGGCGGCTTTGTGTGAAAAAGCCTGGGGCCTTTTCCAGGATATTGAAAGAACGGGCCAGTTACCTGCGTTTGATGCCAGTAACCCCACAAGTGATCCCATCGTCGGAACAAAGATCCATCAGTTGTCTAAGGAATTTGCGGCTGCGGTGGAGGTGGGCTCGTGAGCCACGTTCCAAATCTCATGGGTGTGCCCTGGATTACACCGGAGGGCATCGCCATCAAGCAGGTCTATACGAAAGAAGACACGCCCCACTATGCGGAATCCTATCCCGGTATTACACCCTATCTCCGCGGACCCTACCCTTCCATGTATGCCGCCCAGCCGTGGACTATTAGGCAGTATGCAGGCTTTTCCACCGCCGAAGATTCAAACGCCTTCTACCGGCGCAACCTCGCCGCGGGTCAAATGGGGCTATCAATCGCTTTTGATCTTGCCACCCATCGCGGCTATGACTCCGATCACCCACGGGTGGGTGGCGACGTTGGCATGGCAGGCGTTGCCATTGATTCCATTTACGACATGCGTACCCTGTTCGACGGCATTCCGCTGGACAAGATGACGGTGTCGATGACGATGAACGGTGCCGTGCTGCCCATTCTCGCCTTGTTCATCGTGGCTGGTGAGGAACAGGGGGTTTCGCCAGATAAACTTGCGGGCACCATACAAAATGATATCCTGAAGGAATTCATGGTGCGGAACACCTATATCTACCCGCCCGCCAATTCCATGCGTATTGTGTCGGACATCATCAAATACACATCTGTCCACATGCCACGCTTCAATTCCATTTCCATTTCCGGCTATCACATGCAGGAGGCAGGAGCCACCGCCGATCTGGAATTGGCCTATACGCTGGCTGATGGCTATGAATATGCGAAGGCCGGTGTAGCGGCCGGACTCGGCATCGACAAATTCGCGCCACGACTTTCCTTCTTCTGGGCCATTGGTATGAACTTTTTCATGGAAGTGGCCAAGATGCGGGCGGCGCGGGTCATTTGGGCAAGCCTGATGCAACGTCTGTCCCCCGGGGATGAACGCTCGCTGCTGCTGCGTACCCATTGCCAGACCAGCGGATGGAGCCTCGCGGCACAGGATGTGTTCAACAACGTGACGCGCACCTGCATTGAGGCGATGGCGGCAACCCAGGGCGGAACGCAATCGCTGCACACCAATTCGCTTGATGAAGCCTTGGCGCTACCCACTGATTTTTCGGCGCACATCGCCCGCAACACCCAGCTGTTCCTGCAACAAGAAACGGGCACCTGCCGGGTGATTGACCCCTGGGGTGGCAGTTTTTTCGTAGAGAAGTTGACTGCCGATCTCACCGGGAGGGCTTGGGCCCACATAGATGAGATTGAGGCCATGGGAGGCATGGCAAAGGCGATTGAAGCCGGCGTTCCCAAGATGCGTATTGAGGAAGCCGCGGCCCGCACCCAGGCGCGCATTGATTCCGGCGAACAGGCCGTCATCGGCGTGAATAGGTATCAAAACCCCGAAGTGTTCAACATCGATATCCTCAAGGTGGACAATTCTGTCGTGCGGGCCAGGCAAATTGAAAAGCTCACTCGGCTGAAGGCTGAGCGCGACATGGCCCAGTGCCAGTCCATACTTGACCGCCTGACCGCCGTCGCCAGAACTGGAGAAAGCAACTTGCTTGCTGCTGCTGTTGAAGCCGCGCGTGCCAAAGCCACTGTTGGGGAAATATCCATGGCACTGGAGAAGGCCTGGGGCCGCCACGCGGCGCAGACACATATTTCAAAGGGAGTTTACGTTGCCTCATCGCGCGACATAGAAAAAATTGAGGCCACAAAGCATGCGGTTGAGGCTTTCAAGGAGGCAGATGGCAGGCCTCCCCGCATTCTGGTGGCCAAGATGGGTCAGGACGGCCACGACCGTGGGCAAAAGGTCATTGCTTCTGCCTTCAGCGACATGGGCTTTGATGTGCGCGTCGGTGCGCTGTTTTCAACACCAGAGGAAGTGGCACAGCGCGCGGTGGCGGAAGATGTACATATTGTTGGGATTTCTACGCTCACTGCGGGCCACCTGAATCACATTCCCTTACTCAAATTGGCGCTGGAAAAACTGGGGCGCCCCGATATCATGCTGGTCGTTGGAGGAGTCATTCCGCCGGAGGATGTTGCGACCTTGAAGGACATGGGAGCTGCAGCCGTGTTCCTGCCGGGAACGGTTATTCCGGAAGCGGCCTTGATGCTCCTTGATGAATTGAACTTCAGGCTTGGCTTTGCACAACGACGCAGGGAAAAATGACGTGACCAACAGGATCTGGTTCGGCACCATGTTCTTTGGTGCTTTGGCACCCATTGTGGCAGGCTGTGTGCTGCAATCGAAGTCGCCACTCTTCAGTGATGAACAGGGGACGATGTTGCTGTCTTATTATGGCAAACTGCAGAAACTGGAAAACTCCGGTGGAAAATGGGTGAGAAGCGCTGAACAAATGAGTTCTGCACCAGAAGGGAGCCACCACATCGCAAATGCATAAAACAGTTCTGCAAAAGTCTCTTTCCATGCGCTGAAGGGGGAATGGTTTGTCCTGCAGGGAACGCAAGATGATAAGCCTGCCGTTTAACTACTGATAAACGCCTTACCTCTCCAAGTCATTTTCTATCGCATCCTGCGCATATCCCATCAGAAACACGGGACGTTCGCCAGTGACGTTGATTTTGTTGAAAATAACTGTTTCATCAAGCCTGGCGCTGACTGCAAAGCACTGTTCAAATACTTAACGGCAGCACCGAGTGAGGCGACCACTACGCTGGTTCCCGCCACCTGAAGGCACGATACTTGCTTTGCTCCTTCCAGGAGTGTGTCAAAATGAAAGTCTCACGTCGGTCGCTCTTGTCTGCAGGAGCCCTGCTTAGCGCAACCCCGTTAACAGCCCTCGCCGCCAACGTCACAAGTGACCAGACAACCCGTTTGCAGGCGGCCATTGACCTTGCAGCAACGGGGTCCGGCGTGCTGTCCCTGCCCGCCGGAAGATATCAGGTCTCCGGCTTACAGATCAACGCACCCCTGCAGATCGTCGGTGTGCCAGGCCAAACGATCCTGATTGCAGAAGACAGAGCCACTATCCTCACCATTGAGGATACCAGACAGGTGGATATCAGCGGCCTCACCTTTGAGGGCGGCGATAACGGCCTTGTCCTTTCTAAAAGTGGTGGCAGGATCTTTAACAATGAATTCAGGTTGCAGGCCAAGACGGCTCTTCACGCTCGTGATTCCAAAGGACTCGAGATATCCCGCAACCATGTGCACGACATTGGCAACAACGGTATCCAAGTATGGACCAGTACGAGAGCCGAGGATGGCACCCAGGTGACCAACAATCGGGTGGAGCGGGTGGCGGCCACCGATGGTGGTTCAGGGCAAAATGGCAACGGTATCAATGTTTATAGGGCCGGCAACGTGCTTGTGTCCAACAACCGTATCAGCGATTGCGCCTATTCTGCCATTCGCAATAATTCCGGTTCAAATTGTCAGATCCTTGGAAATTCCATTTCCCGCACCGATGAAGTGGCAATCTATGTGGAATTTTCCTTTGAAGGCGCAGTGGTCAGCAACAACATGATTGCCGGTGTAGCCTTTGGCATTTCCATCACCAACTTCAACGAGGGCGGCAGACTTGCGGTTTGCAGCGGTAATGTGGTGCGCAATATCACGGGCGGTCAAACGCAGGGTGTGACCACAGGTGGTGGCATCTATGCGGAGGCCGACACCCTCATCAGCAATAATGTGGTGGAAAATGCCCGTGATTTTGGCATCGGCATGGGCTGGGGCCCCTATTGCCGCAACCTTTCAGCCCAGGGCAACCTTATCAAGGATTGCGCCACTGGTATCATGGTTTCGGTCTCCGGTGGTGCCGGGCAAAGCCACATCGCCGGCAACATCATTAGAGGTGCCAGAAACGCATCTATCACCGGCATGGATCACCTTGAGCCAGTGACAGGAGATCTGGGTGCGGCTGGCGCGAAAATTCCAGACGTGGTGTTGCTAAAGGACAATGTTGTTCGCGCGTAGAAGGGGTCGACGCCTACTCCTAGCTCAACGCCGCTT
>Ga0315287_10001067_pt1 | contig 24774 bp, 20 predicted proteins | sample YL17G11_0_MG_FD_205037 | JGI IMG/M metagenome (GOLD analysis project Ga0315287, IMG submission 205037) | Sediment microbial communities from Yellowstone Lake, YNP, Wyoming, USA - YL17G11_0 | ecosystem: Environmental > Aquatic > Freshwater > Lake > Sediment | place: USA: Wyoming | collected... | reverse complement strand
GGTGCGCGAGTCGAAGGCCAGCAACCCCCGCAAGCCGTTCTTCCTGTACTTCTCGCACGCGGCCATGCACGCCCCGCTGCAGGCCAAGGCCGCCGACATCGCGCGGCGCCGCGGCGACTACGACGACGGCTGGGACGAGGTGCGCGCCCGCCGCTACGAGCGCCAGCGCGCCCTGGGCCTGCTGCCGCCCGGCTCCGCGCTGTCGCCCCGCAATGCCGAGGAGGGCGACGACGTGCCGCCGTGGGACGAGCTCGACGACGAGCACAAGGCCCTCTACGCCCGGTACATGGAGGTGTACGCGGGCCTGGTCACCAACATCGACGAGAACCTCGGGCGCCTCCGCGCCGCGCTGGAGGAGATGGGGGAGTGGGACAACACGCTGTTCGTGTTCACCTCCGACAACGGGGGCTCCCGCGAGGGCGAGGAGCAGGGCACGTCGGCCTACTTCCGCTCGCTGCACTTTGGCCGCACCGGCGCCGAGGAGCCCTTCGAGGAGGACTTCGCCCGGATCGACGAGATGGGCGGACCCACCACGCTGCCCCACTACCCGCGGGGCTGGGCCATGGTGTCGAACACCCCGTTCCGGCTCTACAAGATCAACGCCCACCGCGGCGGGCACTCGGTGCCCTTCATCGTGAGCTGGCCGCAGGCGGGACTCGAGGCCGGCGCCCTGCGCGGGCAGTTCGTGCACGTCACCGACCTGTTGCCGACGCTGTGCGAGGTGGCAGGTGTGCAACGCCCGGCGGAGTGGAACGGCAACCCGGCACTCCCGCTCGTCGGGGGCTCGATCACGGCCACCTTCTCCGACCCGTCGGCCCCGGGCCACGGCGGTGACGTGATGATCGAGAACGAGGGCCACCGCGGCTACCGGCGCGACGGGTGGGAGGCCGTGACCCGCCACCCGCCGCGCACGAAGTTCTCCGAGGATCGCTGGGAGCTGTTCGACATGGCCACCGACCCCAGCCAGGTGCGCGACCTCGCGGCCGAGCACCCCGGGCTCCTCGGCGAGCTGCAGGAGCTGTGGGAGCGCGCCGCCTGGCGCAACCAGGTGTTTCCCCTCGACGAGGGCACGGGCTACCGGTTCCTCATCCGCCCTCCGTGGACCGAGGTGTTCGACGAGCCGATCACCCTCTACCGGGGCGAGTCCACCCTCGACCGGTGGCGCTCGCAGCGCCTGATCCTGTGGCGCGACGTCGACATCACCGCCGCGGTCACCCTGGCCCCCGGTGATGCCGGTGTGCTCGTTGCGCACGGCGACCAGGGGGGCGGCTACTCGCTCTACATCGATGACACCGGCGAGCTGGTGGCCGCCCACAACGGCTACGGCCTCGAGGGCGAGGTGCGCGGGCCCGTGGTGGCGCCGGGCGACCACGAGCTGACCCTTCGCATCCGCTGCCCCGGCCAGGACCGATGGGATCTCTCCCTGCTCATCGACGGCGACGAGGTGGCATCCGGCACCGGATTCCGGCTGCTCATGGCGATGGCGCCCTTCGAGGGCATCGACATCGGCCTCGACCGGCGCTCACCGGTGTGTTGGAAGGTGTTCGAGCGCCACGGGGCCTTCCGCTTCAGCGGGGCCCTGCACAGCGTGCGCTACCAGCCCGGCGACCCGGCCCCCGATGCCCCGAGCGGCTTCATGGAGTTCCTGCGCGAGTGGGGAATGGGCTTCGAGTAGCCCGGCCCGGCCCGGCCGCCGCCGAAGGGTGAGGTTCAGGGTTGTCGCTCGATGGCGGTGTTGACCTCTCGAACCGTGGTGGAGATGGGCCGGAGGCTGAACAAGCCGAGGATCTCCTGCCACGGCCCGCCGTTGATCGAGTACTCCGCCTTCCAGTCGAGTTGCGCGTAGCCGGTCCATTCGGTGCGGCGGCCGGGCCCGCCCGTGCGGTGGGTGAACACCATGGCGCAGGTCTCGGGCAGGCGGGCCTGGCGCCGTGGGCCCAGCTCCGACGAAGGGTCGTAGGCCCGTCCGGGAGCAGGGCAGGAGTCGATGGTGGAGGCGTCACCGACGTCACCCTCGAAGACCTCGAGGATGGTGGGCGTCGCCCGGATGTCGATCTTCACCGGCTGGCCGCCGATGGTCCCCATCTGTGACGCGTTCAACGAGTAGCCGGGGCTCCCCGGGCCGGCGTCGGTGCGCAGGCTCACGAACACCGGCTCCCCCACGACCGCGCCGGTGAGGGGAGTGATCACCAGGTCGGGCGGCGGCAGCAGCGTGCGCAACTGGCTCGTGGCGGCGGGGCCGGCGTCGGTGATCGGCACCAGCTTCTGGTGGAAGGTGAGGGTGGTGGGGTCGGCCACACCGTCGCACGCCCTCACGGAGAGGTCGTAGGTGGCCTGCCCATCGGCGGCGGACCACGCCGCCAGGGCATCCACCAGGGGGCCCGAGGTGATCTCGGGATGGCCGGCGAGGTAGTGGATCAGCCAGGTGACCTGGGTGTCGCTGAGGGTGACCCACACGCATCTCGATCCTGAGTGCCCCTTGCCCCTGGAGCTCCCGGCGTTGGAGGTGTCGATGATGCTCGACACGATGGTGTCGCCCTTGCCGGTGGCACCGGCACCGCCGCCGTTGCCACCGGCACCGGCGGGCGCGGGAGCGACGGCGAGCAGGGCGAGCGCGGCCAGGAACGTGACCGCGGCCCTTGCCCCCGCCGCCCCGGGGCCCATGACCCTCTGCCGACTCATCGTCCGGCCGCCGCGGCGAGGGCCTCGCAGGGGTCGGCGACGCCTTCGGCCAGCAGTTCCTTCTGCTCGTCGACGAGCTCGTCGACCACGAGCCGGCCGTCGGGGCCCCGGTGGGCCCGGGCCGTGCCTCGGGTGCTGGCCCGGGCGTCGTCGACGACGGTGCCGTCGGCCAGCGACACGCCGACACCGGGGGAGTACCCGCAGTTCTCCCAGCGAACCGTGCCGTCGTCGACGACGGTGATGCCGAGCGCCCGGTTGCGGTAGCTGAATCCCGTGCTGTCAGGCACGTAGCGGCGGCCGTTGAGGGCCATGTCGGTGGCGATGCGGGTGCGGAGCTCCATGTCGAGCCGGCTGCCGGGCACCACCACCGTGCGCCAGGCCTCCGTGAGGGGATTGTCGACCGCGCCGGCCGCAGCCGGCTCGGCCGACAGGGCGGTGAGGGCGCGGTCGTAGTCGGTGAGCAGGGCATCGACCTCGCGCCGTTCCTCGGGACGCGCCGGTCTGCCCCCGGCCGTGGTGATGGGGCCGGAAACGGGGGCCGAGCCGGGCTGTGCCTTCGCCGGCGGTGCGGTGGCGGATTGTGCGCTGTCCGGCTGCCCGGTGTCGTGCGGCCGGGTCGTGGTCGGTGCCACCGTGGCCGGCGTGGTCACGTGGCCACCCCTCGCCAGGGGCATGATTGTCTGCTCACCGCTGTGGCCCCCGGCGCAGGCCGTGGCCGTGAGGGTCAGGGCCGCGGCCGCCACCAGGGTGCGACCCGCCCGCGTCGATGTCCGCCTCTCCCGCATGTCACTTCCCTCCTCGGGCGGAGAGTCTGCCGCCTGCAAGGAAAGATCGTGAAATTCATTTCAACGCGACTCCTCTGCCGTGTGGTGGTGCGGCTGGCGGAGGCAGGCTCACCAGCCCTTGAATTCGGGGTCGCGGCGCTCGCGGAAGGCGAGCATGCCCTCGGCGAAGTCCTCGGTGCCCGTCAGCCAGTCCTGGGCTGCGGCCTCCTCCTCGAACGCGGTGTGGCGGCCCCCGTCGAGGCTGCGGTTGATGAGGCCCTTGGTGAGGGCAAGGGCCTTGGTGGGGGCGGCGGCGAGGCGGCCGGCCAGTTCGTCGACGGTGGACTCCAGCTCGGCGGCGGGCACCACGCGGTTGGCGATGCCGAGTTGGGCGCAGCGCTCGGCGGGCACGTCGTCGGCGAGGAACATCAACTCCTTCGCGATCTGGGGGCCGACGATGCGGGGCAGCAGATAGGCGCCGCCGGCGTCGGGGATGATCCCCCGCTTCACGAACACCTCCACGAGCTTGGCGTTGTCGGCCATGACCACCAGGTCGCAGGCCAGCACGAGCTGGGCGCCGCCGCCCGCGGCGGTGCCGTTGACCGCGGCCACGACGGGCTTCTCGCAGTCGAGGATCGAGGCGATGAGGCGCTGCCAGCCGCGGCGGATGAGTCGGGCGGCGTCGCCCATGGCGCGGGCCGGTGCGCCCTCGGGCTTGTCGGGGGTGGGGTGCTGGGCGCCGCCCAGGTTGGCGCCGGTGCAGAAGTGGCGCTCGCCGGCCGCGCCGAGCACCACGCAGCGCACGGCGAGGTCGGCCGAGGCCCATTCCATGCGCTCGGTGATGCGGTCGCGCATGGCCGCGGTGAGGGAGTTGCCCTGGCCCGGCGCGTTGATGGTGATGCGGGCGATGCCCTCGCCCACCTCGTAGGTGACGAGCTCCCCGATGTCGTCGCTGGGCTTGTCGTTCGCCTTGTCGCTGCTGGCCGGTGTCATGGGAAACCCCCGTCGTGGCGGGCCCGGCGCTGCGGACCTGCGGATCTGATGCGGCGTCAGGTTAGACCGACCGGGTCGCGCGGTCCGTTTCCCGCAGCGATCTCGGACCAATGGCGCGACTGCATGGCAGGATCCGTCCGAGATCGCGGTAGGGCAACAGGCGTGCAGTCCTCAGGGGCCCCTGTCGTCCTGGCCGTCGGGGATGATGCGGCTGGCGCGGTCGTAGGTGAGGTAGCTCCACGCCCAGTTGACCAGCACGTTGGCCCGGTTGCGGAAGCCCACGAGCATCACCAGGTGCAGCACCAGCCAGGCCACCCAGCCGAGCAGGCCCGAGAACCGGATGCCGCCGGGGAGCTGGGCCACCGCGTCGTGGCGGCCGATCGTGGCCATGGCGCCCTTGTCGACGTAGTGGAAGTCGCCGGTGGCCTCGCCCCGCAGCCGGCGGCGGATCATCGCCGCCGCGTGCTCGGCGCCCTGGATGGCCACCGGCGCCACCTGGGGAAGCAGCCCACCGTCGGCCCCCGTGGTGCCGGCGAGGTCGCCGACCACGAACACCTCGGGGTGGCCCGGCACCGACAGGTCGGGCCGCACCACCACCCGCCCGCCCTTGGTGAGCTCCACCCCGAGCGCCTCGGCCAGCGGGTGGGCCCGCACCCCCGCGGTCCAGACCATCGTGCGGGTGGGGATGCGGCGGCCGTCGGTGAGTGCCACGTCGGTGGCGCTCACCCCGGCCACCGCCGCGTCGAGCAGCACCTCAACGCCGCGGGCCTCCAGGGTGGAGCGGGCCTTCTCGGACAGCTTGGGGTGGAAGGTGCCGAGCAAGCGGTCGGTGGCCTCGATCAACACCACCCGGGCGCGGTGCACGTCCATGCGGGGGAAGTCGCGGTGCAGCACCCGGCCGAACAGCTCGGCCAGGCCACCGGCCATCTCCACGCCGGTCGGCCCGCCGCCGGCGATGACGACGGTGAGGACGCCGTCGTCGATGCGGGCCGGCTCGGCGTCGGCCTCCTCGAAGCGCAACAGCACGTGGGTGCGCAGGGCCATGGCGTCGGTGAGGGACTTGAGGCCGAAGGCGTGCTCGGCCACGCCGGGGACGGCGAAGTCGTTCGTGACCGCTCCGGCCGCGAGCACGAGGTGGTCGTAGCCGAGGGTGCTGCCGTCGGCCAGGTCGAGTCGCCGGGCCCCGAGGTCGACACCGGTGACGGTGCCGAGGCGCACCCGGGCGTTGGCCTGGCGGGCGAAGACGCCGCGCACGGGGAAGCAGATGTCGTCGCCGTCGAGCCCCGCGGTGGCCACCTGGTACAGCAGTGGCTGGAAGGTGTGGTGGTTGCGGGCGTCGATGACGGTGACGTCGACGGGCAGGTCGGCCAGCGCCCGGGCCGCGGCCAGTCCCCCGAACCCGGCGCCGACGACGACGACGTGGTGGCGGTGCTCGGTCATGGTGGGCTCCTGTGTACGTGGGTGCCGGCGGGAACCGACCGTTTGTGAATCCGATCACAAGCAGTGTACCGACCGGGCCCGGCCACCCGCTCGCGGCTTTTCGGGGGCAACCGTGCCGCCTCGCGCCCGGGCCGGGGCCCCCGCAGCTCCCGGCCGGACGGCGGCCACCCGTAGGATCGCGGCCGATGCCCGCTCGCCCCGCCATCTGCCGCGCCGTCGCCGCGATCGCGCTGCTGTTGGCCTCGGTGGCGGCCTTCGCCGGGGTGGCCTCGGCCCACGCCAGCCTCGTGTCGTCCGACCCGGCCAACGACGTGGTCGTGGCCCGGGCGCCGAAGGAGGTGGCGCTCACCTTCGACGAGAAGGTGGTGCCCGCCGGCGACGACGCGATCACGGTGCTGGGCCCGCGGGGACAGGGCCTCGAGCAGGGCGCGCCGCGGACGTCGGACGGCGGGCGCACGATCTCCCAGGCCATCGGCGGCGGCGGGGTCGGCACGCACACCGTGTCCTATCGGCTCGTCAGCGACGACGGCCACGTGGTCACGGGGTCCTTCGTCTTCCACGTCGAGCGGGCCACGTCCCGGGGAGGCGCCACGGCGGACGCGGACAGGGGCGTCCAGGTGCTGGGTGTCGTGGGTCGCACCCTCGCGTATGCCGGGTCGTTGCTCGCGATCGGTGCCCTGGTGGTGGCGGTGTGGGTCGACGGCGGCGGCACCGACCGTGACGGGGGCCCCGAACGCGGGGGCTCCGGCTCGGGCGCCCACGCCGCCAGGGCGGGGGATCGACGCTGGCCCGACCGTCGCCTGTGGATCGGCGCCGCACTGACCGCCCTGGCCGGCTCGGTGCTCTCCCTGCTGGCCTTCGGCGCCGAACTGGCCGGGGGATCGGTCGCGGCCGGGCCCGCCGCCGTCGGGGAGGTCGTGAGGGTGAGTGGTTGGGTCACCGGCCCCGCGGCCCGTGTGCTCGTGGCCACGCTGTTCCTGGCGGCGACGCTGCTGCCCCGCCGTCTCGGCTGGGCGCCGTGGCTGGCTGCGGGCTCCTCGTCGGTGCTGCTGGTGCTCCCGGCGTTGTCGGGCCATGCGTCGGCGACCTCGGCCGCGGCCATGGCCGTCGACGCCACCCACCTGCTGGGTGCGGCCGTGTGGGTGGGTGGCCTCGCCGCGGTGGTGCTCACCTGGCGGCCCGACCGCGACCGGCTCCAGCGCTTCAGCCGCCTGGCGGCGTGGTCGGTCCTCGTGGTGCTGGCCTCCGGCGCGGCCGGGGCGTGGTGGCAGCTCGGCGGGCCGGGGGAGCTCACCACCAGCGCCTACGGTCGCACGTTGCTGGTGAAGGTCGCCTTCGTCGCCGCCGTGCTGTTCTTCGGCTGGGTGAACCGACGGTGGCTGGCCGACGCCACCCTGTCGGTGGTGACCATGGTGCGCAGCCTGCGGGTCGAGGTGGCGCTGGCGGTCTGCGTGCTCGCGGCCGCCGCCGTGCTGGTCGACACCCGCCAGCCGGCCGAGCGGGCGGCGGAGCCCGTCCAGGTGGTCGGCCAGGCCGGCGACACGACGGTGCGCCTGCAGGTGGTGCCGGCCGAGGCCGGCCCCAACGAGGCACACCTCTACTTCCTGGCTGTCGACGGCTCGCTGCGGCCGGTGGAGGCGGCCGAGCTGCGGGTCTCGGCCCCGCGGGTGCAGGCGCGTAGAGTCCCCCTCGCGATGATCACGCCGAGCCACGCCACCGCCACCGGGATCGAGCTGACACCCGGCCGGTGGAACTTCCGGGTGAGCGTCGTCGTGTCCGGTCAGCCGATGTCCACGACCCTCGAGGTGCCGATCCGATGAGCCCCGCCCCGTTCCGCCCCGTCCGTCGAGGCCCCGTCCGGACGCCGCGATCCCGGCCCCAGGGGTCGGGCCCCACACTGCGGGCGCTGGTGCCGGCCGTCGCGGGCCTGCTGGCCCTGCTGTTGGCCGCGCTGCTGGCCCCGGCCGTGGCCGGGGCCCACGGCGGTCCCGGCAACCTGGCCCTCGTCTCCTTCGACCCCGCCACGGGCCAGCCCGCGGGTGGGGCCGACTACCAGATCTCCGTCAAGCTCACCTACGCCGGCGACGGCGATCCCGTCGACGACGCCACCGTCACCCTCTCGGGCACGAGCGACACGGGCGGGCAACTCACCCCGGTCACCCTCACCTCCGGAGGCGGGGGCGCGTTCAGCGGCAAGGTCGCACTGCCCTCCACGGGCAGCTGGAACCTGACCGTGGTGTCGGTCGAGCCCCCCGCGCAGTTGGCCCTCGAGCCCGTGACCGTCACGACCACCGGTGGCTCGGGCCGCGCGGGGTCCGGGCCCAGCACGTCGTCGAACGGGGCCGCCACCACCGAGGGCAGGGTCTCCGCGCTCGAGGGGCCCAGCACCACCCGGGCCAGCACTCCCGACTCCCTCGGCACCTCGGCCACGGTCGCCCCCGGGGCCGGAGGCGACGATGGCTCCGACGTGCCGTGGGCCCTGCTCCTCGGGGCGGCGGTGGTGTTCGGCCTGCTGTTGCTGTTCGGTGTCCGCCGGTACCTCGCCACCAAGCGGGGCACCGCCCGGGTCGCCGACCGCGATGGTGGCACGGGAGCAGCTCCGGGCGTCGATGAGGGCGACGGCGGCGGCGGGGGCGAGGGGGGCGACGGCGGCAGCGACGGCGGGGGCGGCGCGCCGGCCTGACCCGGGCCCCCGTCCGTCAGCGCAGGCGGTCGCGGATGGCCGAGGCGGCGCGGCCGGCGGCTCCGGGATCGGTGTCGAGGAACCACGAGGGCTCGGTGAGCTCGAGCTCCAGCACCACGGGGGCACCGCGGTCGTCGCGCAGCAGGTCGACCCGGGCATAGAGGGGGTGCTCCCCGAACCGCTCGACGACCCGGTCGACCACGGCCCGGCCGAGGTCGAGCTCGTCGCCGGCCGCCACCCGGGGGGCGATCGCCTCGAGGGCGAAGAGCCCCGGCTCGACCGCGCCGCCGGGAGCCAGCAGTGGGCCCTTCTCGAAGGCGTGCGAGAAGCGGCCGTCGAAGTACACGAGCCCGGTCTCGCCGCGTTCGTCGACCGAGGCGAGGTAGGGCTGCACCATCGCGGTGCGGCCCTCGGCCACGATGGCCGCCGCCAGCGCCCCGGCGGCCTCCCGGTCGCCCGGGCCGAAACGCCCGGTGTCCTTCGAGCCCGCCGAGACCGAAGGCTTCACCACGACGTCGCCTCCGGCGTCGATCGCCGTGTCGATCGCCGTGTCGATCGCACTGTTGACGGACGCTGTGTCGATCGCCGTGGCGATCGCACTGTCGATGGACCCGTCGGCCGACGCACCCGGATCGATGAAGTGCGTCCCGACCACGGCGATCCCCGCGGCGGCGAGGTCGGCGAGGTAGCGCTTGTCGGTGTTCCAGCGCAGCACCCCGGGGGGATTGTGCAGGCGGGTGACCGCGGCCACCCGGTCGGCCCATTTGAGGAACTCCGGCCGGCGCCGGGCGTAGTCCCAGGTGGAGCGCAGCACCACCAGGTCGGCACCGGCCCAGTGCACCGAGGGGTCGTCCCACACCGCGGGGTGGGCGTCGACGCCGGTGGCGCGGAGCGCGGCCAGCAGTGGGGTGGCGTCGTCGTCGACGGCCCAGGCGTCGGCGGCCGTGGCCAGGGCGACCACACGGCGCCGGGCGGTGGAGTTGGCGTCGGGGCCCATGCCCGCTGCACGCTACTGCGGTCGGATCCGACCCGGCCGCGGCGCGACGCCCCGGACGGCCAGCACCGAAGCGGGGGCACCACCGATGGCGACAGCGCCCAGGGAAGCACGGCCGGGGGAAGCACGGCCGGGGGAAGCACAGCCGGGGGAAGCGCAGCCGGGCCCGGCCCGGGTGAGGTCGCTGCACGTCGCCGTGCGCGTGGAGGCCGCCGAGGCCCCGAACGACACCGCGCACGTGCGGGTGTACTACCCGGCGGCCCCCACCGGCTCCGACGAGGAGCGGCTCACCGGCCTGCTCCCCCCGGACCGCACCTGCGGCCCCCGGCCTGTGGTGATCGTGCTGCCGGCGGTGAACGTGGCCGCGGACGGCTACCGCTGGCTCGCCGTTGCGCTGGTCGAGGCCGGGTTCGTGGCCGTCACCTACAACCACGTGGGTGAGCTCATGGCCGGGCTGACCGGTCTGTCGCCGGGCATCGACCTCTCCGCCCTCACTCCGGACACCTTCGGCACCCGGCCCTCGGCCACCGCGGTGCGTCCGGTCCTCGCGGCGCTCCGCGAGCTCGATGCCCGGGGGACCCTGGAGGGGATGCTCGACCTCGGCCACGTGGCCCTCGGGGGCCACTCGGCCGGTGGCACCGTGGCCCTCGAGAACGCAGACCCGGCCTGGTTCCCCGGCGTGGGGGCGGTGTTCAGCTACGGCAGCCACACCATGCCGGTGGCCGCGCTCGGCTTCGGGGCCGGCACGGTCCTGCCGGTCGGGCCCGTGCCGGCGATGATCTGCGCCGGTGCCGACGACGGGGTGATCCTGGCCTCGGCCGACCGCTACGGCCGCCGGCCGGGCGAGCCCGGCCACCTGCCGGTGGCGCGGACCTTCGACGAGGGGATCCGCGACGACTTGGTGGGCTACGAGGTGGTGTTCGCAGGGGCCAACCACCTCCTGGTGGTCGACCCCGACGACCCCACATCGGCTCGGGGGTTCCTCGACCCCGAGCCCACCGCCGACCCCGTGGCCGGCCGCGCCCTCTTCGCCGAGGGGCTGGTGGCGTTCCTGGGGCGCCACCTGCTGAGGGACTCCTCGGCCGGCGACCCGCGCGAGGTGCTCGGGTCGTCCACACTCGTGGCGTCGGTGCGGCGCCGGGGGTGATCGCCATTGCCCGGCGGCGGCGCCGGGCCCTATCCTGCAGTTCCGTAACAGCGTTTCGTCCAGCGGAACAGCACCTACGCCGAGGAGCCGGCCAACGGAGCCGTGGTCGACGGGGCCGGGCCGGAGAGGGAGTCGGGGGACCGATGCGAGCAACACGACGGATGCGTCGCCATGTGGCACCGATGGTGCTGTCGGCCCTGGCCGTCCTCGCTGCCGGCTGCGGCGGGTCGACGACCGCGAATGCCGGCGCCTCGGCCACCGATGTCGCCGAGGGCAACGGCCCCGGCGTCACCGCTGATTCGGTGAAGGTGGGCTTCATCGCCCTCGACACCAAGCGACTGGCGGCCGCCCTGAAGCTGAAGCTCGTCGACCAGGGTGACCAGCAGGCGCAGATCACCGCGCTCGTCGACGCCGTCAACGCCAAGGGGGGCATCGCCGGTCGCAAGGTGGTGCCCGTGGTGAAGACCTACGACGCCCTCCTCGACAGTGCCAAGGCCGAGGAGAAGCTCTGCAACGAGTTCACCCAGGACGAGCAGGTATTCGCGGTGATGCTCTGGGGCATGTTCCAGGAGAACCTGCGGCCCTGCTTCCAGCAGGCCAGGACGGTGATGGTCGAGAACACGCTCTACCCGCTGCCCAAGGAGAGCATGAAGAAGCTGAAGCCGTACTACATGGCGCCGACGTACCCGACCTATGACGACGTCGTGGCCGGCCTCGGCGGGGCCATGCAGGACACGGACTTCCTCGGAGCCGACGCCAAGGTCGGGATCCTCGGTGTGGACACCAAGGCCAACCGCGACATCCTCGAGCGCCAGCTCCTGCCGATCCTGAAGAAGGCAGGCGCCGCCCCGGTGGAGGTCCGCTGGATCAACCTGACCGACGACTCCAACATCCGCGCCGGCTACGAGCAGGCGGTGATCGCCTACAAGGCCGCCGGGGTCAACCGCCTCGTCACCGTGGGCGGGTCGCGTCTGCTGTCGTACTTCCTCGACTACGCCGACAAGCAGGACTTCGCCCCCCGGCTGATCATGAGCAGCTACGACAACCCCGACTACAACATCGCCAACTACCCCAAGTTCGTGACCGGCGCGGCCGGCCTGTCGATCTCCCCGTCGTGGGACCTGCCCGCCGCCGCCCTGCCCACGCCCCACAACGACGCCGAGAAGGCCTGCCTCGACATCTACACCAAGGCGGGGATCACCTTCCCCGGCCGACCCGAGGCCCGCACCGCCCTCTACAACTGCGACTCGTTGATGTTCCTGCAGAAGGCGGCCGGGTCTGCCGGCATCAAGAAGGGCACCGACCTCGGCGCCGCCGCCCTGTACGACGGCGCCCTCGACCTCGGCGACTCCTGGCAGGCGGCGTCGACCTACGGCAACGATTTCAGCGGCACGGTGGTGGCGGGCGCGTCGGCCTACAACGCCTTCACGTACGACCCGGCCTGCAACTGCGTGGCCCTCGCCGGCACGCCGAAGGACTTCTGAGGCCATGTCGGGCGACTGGGTCACGGGCTTCCCCGCGGTCCTCGAGTGCCGTGGGCTCACCGCCGGCTACGGCGACATCCAGGTGCTCTTCGGGGTCGACCTCCGCATCGAGCGGGGCGAGGTGGTGGCCCTGCTCGGCGCCAACGGCGCCGGCAAGACCACGCTGCTGCGGGTCATCTCAGGGCTCGAGCCGACGTGGGCCGGCAGCCTCACCCTCAACGGCATCGACCTCGCCGGCATGGCGGCCCCCGAGCGGGTACCCGAGGGCATCTGCCAGATCGTCGGCGGCCGGTCGATCGCCGCCGGGCTCACGGTCGGCGAGCACCTGCGGCTGTGGGGCCACGCCCTGGGCCGCGACCGGGCGGCCTTCGACGCCCGCATCGCCGAGGTCCACGAGGTCTTCCCCCGCCTGGCCGAGCGCGAGCGTCAGTCGGCCGCCACGCTGTCCGGCGGTGAGAAGCAGATGCTGGCGCTGTCCAAGGCCCTGGTGTTGCGTCCCGACCTGCTGGTGATCGACGAGTTCTCCCTGGGCCTGGCGCCCAAGGTGGTGGGGGAGCTCCTGCCGGTGATCCGGCGCATCAACGAGCGGGGCGCGGCGGTGCTCGTCGTCGAGCAATCGGTCAACGTCGCCCTCGCCGTGGCCGACCGGGCCTACTGCATGGAGAAGGGCGAGATCGTGTACGAGGGCTCGGTGGTCGACCTGCGCGCGCAGCCCGACCTGTTGCGGTCGGTCTACCTGGAGGGCGTCACCGCCGCCCTGTCCCACGGCACCCCGCCCACTGCGCCGGCAGGGGGCCCGCAGTGAGCGAGGCGATGCTGGCCTACGAGGTGTCGCCCGCGATCCTCGCCCAGGGCCTGCTGCGCGGCCTCGGCTACGGACTGCTGGCCGTCGGCCTCGTGCTGGCCTACCGCTCCAGCCGGTTCATCAACTTCGCCCACTCCGCCATCGGCGTGTTCGCCGCCATCTGCATGGGCACCCTCGTGGTCAAGGCCGGCCTGCCCTACTGGGTGGCCTTCCCCCTCGGGCTCGCCGCCGCTGCGGTGATCGGCATCGGCACCGAGGTGGTGGTGGTGCGCCGCCTCTCGGGGTCGCCCCGGGTGTTGGCCATGATCGCCACCCTCGGGCTGTCGCAGGTGCTGATCATCCTCGCGGCGGTGATCGCCGGCGAGGTGGGCCTGCAGAACGGGTTCCCCGCCCCGCCCGGATTCCCCACCTTCGACATCGGGGCCCTGCAGGTGGGCCCGGCTGCTTCGGCCACCGCCATCCTCGCCCCCCTGGTGCTGCTCGGCATCGGCGCCTTCCTGCGCTACAGCCGCGCCGGCATCGGCATCCGCGCCGCCGCGGCCAACCCCGATGCCGCCGCCCTGGCCGGAGTCAGCCCCGAGCACATGGCCCGGATCTCCTGGGGGCTCGCCGGGGGGATCGCCGCGTTCTCCGCCGTGCTGTTCCTGGGCGAGGGCAACGTGTTCACGCCGCAGACGCTGGGCCCCTCCCTGCTCGTGCGAGGACTGGCCGCCGCGTCCATCGCCCGGTTCCGCAGCATCCCCATCGCCGTGGCGACCGGCCTCGGCATCGGCGCGGTCGAGGCCGTGCTCGCCACGGGCTCGGCCAACAGCGGCCTCATCGAGCTGGTCATGCTGATCGCCATCCTCTGCGGCCTGGCCACCGAGCGGCGCAGCGGCCGCGACGCCGACGAGCAGCGGTGGGACGACATGGCCACCGACGCCCGCCCCCCGTTGGCCTACCGCGACCTGTGGATCTTCAAGTGGTCGGCCCCGGCGCTGGCGGTGATCCTGCTGGGTCTCGCCGTCGCCGGTTCGCACCTGCTCGCCCCCTCGCAGGCCGGCGTGATGAACGCGGTGGTCGCCTTCGCCATGGTCGGGGCCTCGGTCGCCCTGATCACCGGCCTGGGCGGCCAGCTCACCCTCGGGCAGTTCGGGATCGCCGGGGTCGGCGCGGCCGCGTCGGTCGTGGTCGTCGACCGCTTCGGCGAGTTCAACTGGGGCCCGGTCGCAGCGATGGTCGCGGGCGCGGTCGTGGCCGCGCTCCTCGGCCTGCCCGCCCTGCGCGTGCGGGGCCTGCAGCTGGGCGTGGTCACCCTCGCGTTCGCCCTGGTGGCCTCCAACTGGCTGCTCGGCCAGACGTGGATGTTCGGCCCCGACGGCATCGTCCCCGGCCGCCCGCTGTACGCGCCCGACGTGAAGTCGTTCCTGCAGGTGTCGCTCGTGTGCCTCGCCGTGGCGCTGCTGTTGTTGCGCAACCTGCGCGTGGGGGCCTTCGGCCGCAAGCTGGTGGCGATTCGCGACAACGAGCTGGCGGCCCGGGCGATGTCGGTCTCCGCCATGAAGGTGACCGTGCAGGCCAACATCATCTCCGGAGCGGTGGCGGGCCTCGGCGGCGCCCTGCTCGCCCACGGGCTGTCCACGGTGCGGGCCACCGACTTCGCGGTGTCGTCGTCGATCGACGCGGTGGCCGTCACCGTGATCGGCGGCCTGGGCTCCCTGTTGGGCTCGCTGCTGGGCTCGCTGTACCTCATCGGCATCCCCGGCCTCGTCGACCTGCCGCTGTGGGGCCTGGCCGTGGTCAACGTCGGCTGGCTCGTGCTCATCCTCATGGTGCCGGGCGGCCTGGCCCACTTCGGCCGGCGCATCCGCAAGCGCGTGCAGGACGGGATCGCCAGGGTGTTCGGGGCCGACCCGGCCGAGGCCCGCCACTCCGAGGAGGTCGTCGACCCCCACGAGCAGCTCCCCGACGACGCGCCGATCGTCCTCGACGCTGCGCCCGCGTCCGCCCCTGTGCCTGTGCCGACCCCGCCGCCGTTGCCCGCCCACCTGGCGCCGGTCGCGCCCACCGGCACCGTGGTGGGAATGACCGTGGTGGGAGTGACCGGGGAGTCGCTCCCCGTGGAGCACGCTCCCGCGGTTCCCGAGGTGGTGCTCGAGGCCCGGGGCCTCGTGAAGCGCTTCGACCTCGTGGCCGCCGTCGACGGGGTCGACCTCACCGTCACCAAGGGTGAGGCCGTCGGCCTCATCGGCCCCAACGGCGCCGGCAAGACCACACTGTTCGAACTGCTGTCGGGCTTCGTGCGCGCGGATGAGGGCACGGTCGTGTTCAACGGCCAGGACGTCACCGGCCTCACCCCGAACCGGCGGAGCCGACTGGGCATGGCCCGGTCGTTCCAGTCGGCCACCCTGTTCCCGACGCTCCCGCTGCTCGACACCGTGATGGTGGCCCGCGAGCGGCTCGAGCCGTCGTCGGTGCTCGAGTCGGTCACCGGCCTGCACAAGCGCGACCGTGCCCGCGAGACCGCGGCGCTCGGGCTCATCGACACGTTCGGGCTGTCGGAGTTCATCGAGACACCGGTGGGCCACTTGCCCACCGGCACCCGGCGCCTCGTGGAGCTGGCCTGCGCCGTGGCGCTCGAGCCCACCCTGTTGCTGCTCGACGAGCCATCGGCCGGCATCGCCCAGTCCGAGACCGAGCAGCTCGCCGAGGTGCTCGACCATCTCCGCACCCGCTACGCCATGACGCTGGTGGTCATCGAGCACGACCTGCCGATGCTGTCGTCGTTGTGCGACCGCATGGTGGCCATGGAGCTCGGCCGGGTGGTCGCCGAGGGCACACCGGCCGAGGTGCAACAGGACCCCCGGGTGGTCGAGTCGTACATGGGCACCGAGGACGCGGCCATCGCCCGCTCCGGCGCCCTCACCGTCTGAGGTCGGGCCGTGCCTCCGAGCGGGGCCCGCCGCCCCCCCGGAGCCCACCCTGCCCCGGGCGCGAACCGGCGGTGCCGCGCCCGGCCTCGGTACGCTGCGGGGATGCGCCGCCGAATCGACCCGGAGCTCCGCTCGTGCGGGTCGTGATCGCCCTCGGGGGCAACGCCCTGCTGCGCCGGGGCGAGGAGATGACCCTGCAGAACCAGCGGGCCAACGTGCGGACCGCCTGTGAGGCCATCGCCCCGGTGGCCCTGGCCCACGAGTTGCTCGTCTCACACGGAAACGGCCCACAGGTGGGTCTGCTCGCACTGAAGGAGGCTGCCTACGAGCAGTTCCTCCCGGGCTACCCCCTCGACGTGCTCGACGCCGAGACCCAGGGGATGATCGGCTACCTCATCGAGCGCGAGCTCGGGAACCTGCTGCCCGAGCAGCTGCCCTTGGCCACCCTGCTCACCATGATCGAGGTCGACCCCGACGACCCTGCGCTGTGCCTGCCCACCAAGCCGGTGGGCCCGGTGTACGACCGGGCCACCGCCGACCGGCTGGCCGAGGAGCGGGGCTGGGCGTTCGCCGCCGACGGCGACGGTGTGCGCCGGGTGGTGCCGAGCCCGCAACCGCGGCGGATCTTCCAACTGCGCCAGATCCGCTGGCTGCTCGAGCGCGGATGCGTGGTCATCTGCGCCGGCGGCGGTGGGATCCCCACCACCTTCACGGGGCCGAAGGAGCTCGACGGTGTGGAGGCGGTGATCGACAAGGACCTGGCCAGTGCCCTGCTGGCCAGCCAGGTCGATGCCGAGGTGCTGGTGCTGGCCACCGACGTCGACGGCGTGTACCTCGACTGGGGTGGCCCGGCGCAGGCGCGGGTGCGCCGGGCGTCACCGAGCTGGCTACGGGAGCGGGCCGACGACTTCGCCGCCGGCTCGATCGGCCCCAAGGTGGAGGCCGCGGCGCGCTTCGTGGTGGCCGGTGGCCGTCGGGCGGTGATCGGCGGGCTCGGGGACATCGCGAGGATGGTCGAGGGCACCGCGGGCACGAGCATCGAGGCCGACGCGGTGCTCGAGATGGCGGCGCCCGATGCCGGCCAAGGGATGTTCGGCGATGGCCGGCCCGGGAACGACCCGGCGTGAGGACTGCGTCGGCACCGCTGCTGTGTCCCGCTGCGGCGCCGGCCCCGCGGACCGTTCTCGCGGTCAGCCGAGCTTCTCGGCCAGGTAGGCGCTGTCACCCAGCCGGCCCATCACCTCGAGCTGGGTCTCCAGCCAGTCGATGTGCTCCTCCTCGGAGGTGAGGATCCCCTCGAGCATGGCCCGGGTGCCGTTGTCGCCGAGCTCCACCGCCTTGGCGATGCCGGCGTTGAGTCGCTCGACCGCGGCGTACTCGAGCTCCAGGTCGTTGGTGAACTGCTCCTTGACCGTCTCACCGATCCGTAGGGGGAAGAGGCGCTGCAGGTTGGGCACCGAGTCGAAGTAGAGCACCCGCTCGATGATCGCCTCGGCGTGGCGCATCTCGTCGATCGACTCGGCCCGCGTGTGGTCGTGCAGCGCTGCATAGCCCCAGTCCCCGCACATCTTGGCGTGGATGAAGTACTGGTTGACCGCTGTCAATTCGGCGCTGAGCACGTCGTTCAGCAGTTCGATGATCTCGGGGTTGCTCCGCATGGCCGGCTCCTCGGGCGTGGTGTGGCCGGTCGGCGGCCGCTGTTCGGGTGGAGTCTACGCCCGGGTCGACCGGGTGGTTGCCGGGTCGTCGGCCCGGGTGAGGGCGAGCATGGCCTCGATGGTGGGCAGGCAGCCACCGCAGTCGCTTCCGGCTCCGCACGCGGCGGCAACGTCGTCGACGGTGGATGCGCCGGCCTCGATCGCGTCGATGACGGCCTCGTCCCGGACCACCTTGCAGGAGCAGGTGTACGCCATATGTTCACCATACCTAACACCCACTGGCGAGGTCCACCACCACCGGTCGGCGGGTGAAGACCCGGTGGGGCCCGCTCAGGCGAGCTCGGCGCGCAGCGTGGCGGCAGCCTGCTCCATGGCGCTGATCTTGGCCGTGGCGGTGTCGCGGGGCAGGAACCACATGCCGCAGTCGGGGGCCAGGCCGAGGCGGTCGGGGCCGATCACCTCCATGGCGTCGCGGGCCCGCTGCGCGATGTGCCCGGCGGTCTCCACCGGCGCTTCGGTGTCGAGGTCGAGCACCCCGAGGATCACCGTCTTGTCGCCGGCGTGCTCCAGCAGCTCGGGCTGGTGGCCCGGCTGCTCGTACTCGAGGCTGATCTGCTCCGCGTTGGTGGAGGCCAACAGCTCGACGGCCTTCTCGAACACCGGCGTCGCCCGCTTCTCCGCGATGTTCTTCGAATAGCCGTAACACATGTGGATGGCGGTGGTGGCGTCGACGCCGTCGAGGCAGCGGTCGATGGCCTCGGCCGCGAACCCCTCGACCTGGCTGTGGCGGAAGTGCACCTCGGGCTCGTCGATCTGCACGAGGTCGATGCCCAGGTCTGCGAGCGCCCGGCACTCCCGGTTGAGCACCTCGGCCAGGGCGAAGGCGAGCTTGTCGAGCGACCCGTAGTGCTCGTCGACGAGGCGCAGCGCCAGGGTGTTGGGGCCGATCACCGTCATCTTGGTGGGGCCGCCGGTGGTGGCGAGCAGGAAGCGGGCGGCGTCGCCCAGCAGGGGCCCGTCCCACGTGACGGGCCCGGTGACCCGGGGCTGCTCGAACTTCGGCGGTGCCGGGGCCTCGCCGCCGGCGGCCGCGGCCCGGGCCTTCATGGTGAGGTACTCGCCCACGTCGTTGCTGAAGTTCGTGACCGCGCCCTGCTCGTCCTGGTCGATGCCGCCGAGGGCGTAGAAGTGGCCCGAGAACGTCTGGCGCCGTTGCTCGCCGTCGCAGGTGTAGCTGAGCCCGGCGCGCTGCTGGTCGGCCACGGCGAGGCGCACGGCGTCGTCGAGGGCCTCGGCGCGGTGCTCGGTGGGCACCCGCCACCAGGTGCCCTCGGGGCCGTAGACGAGCTCGTGGTCGCAGAGCCAGTGGGGCTTGCACCACGAGCCGACGATCTGGGTGGGGATGCGGGGCACGGTGGTCATCGTGGGTCTCCTCGGTGGTCCCCAACGAGTGGGTGGGGGTCAGGTGGGTGGGGCAGGTGGGTCAGTGGTCGCGCAGCAGTGAGCCGTAGCCGTGGACCTTGTCGTCGATGCCGTTGTCGCGCAGGGCCATCCACCAGGTGGCGGCGTTGATGGCGATGACGGGCTTGTCGAGCCAGCGCTCGGCCTCGTCCGCGAGTTGCGACATGCAGAGGTTGGTGCCGCACTGCACGATGGCGTCGACGTCGGGTTGGTTGACCTCGTGGATGGCGTCCATGAGGCGGCGCTCGGTCACTTCGGCGATGGCGATGGCGTGCGGGCACTTGAGGCCCTTGATGGCCGCCACCTCGAAGCCGATGTCGGTGAAGAACTTCACGACGTTCTCGTCGCCGATCGGCTGGTAGGGGGTGATCACGCCGATCCGCTTGGCGCCGAACAGCTTCAGGGCCCGCTCGCAACCCTCGGCCCCGGTGGCCACGTCGAGGCCGCCCGAGCGGTCCCGGATCATCTTCACGAACTGCCGGTTGCCCTCGACTCCGTCCCAGAACGTCTCCGCCGACATGCCCATCACCAGGTAGTCGGGCTGCGCCGTCATCACGCGGTCGACCGAGTGGCCGATCTCGGCCCGGATCTGCTCGAGCAGGCGCACCATGGCCTCGTCGTCGGGGAAGTGCATGTCGCGGATGTGGATGCGGCTCATGTGCGGCGTCACGCCCGGCACCGACATGGAGTGGAACTCGGGCTCCACGATCGTGTTGGTGGACGGGACGATGACGCCGAACTTCTTGCGCCAGCCGAGCCGGTCGGGGTTGCGTGCGGGTGTGCGTGTCTCGGTCATGCTGTGTGCTCCATCAAACGGGTCGGCAACCGGTCGGGCCCTGTTCAGGCGGTCTCGACACCCACGACGCGGGTGCCCTGGAAGAACTCGATGGTCTCGGTGGTGCCCTCGTCCACGAGGCCGGAGATGCCCCAGGCCGGCCGGGGGGCCATGAGGTGCAGGCCCATCGGCGAGGTGCCGTTGACCTTGACGCCGCCGGCGTGCAGGCGCCGGCCCACCGCCATCGCTGCGTCCTCGTCCGTGCCGATCACGTAGGCCTCGAGGCCGTAGGGGCTGTCGTTGGCGATGGCGACGGCGTCGTCGAGGTCGGCATAGCCGTGGACCGTGGCCACGGGGCCGAAGACCTCGGTGCGGGCATGGCCCGCGACGACGCCGGTGACGAGTGTGGGCGACAGCCAGTTGCCCCCGGCCCACTCCCCGCCGGGCAACGGCGCGGGGGCAAGGGCGGTGCCGCCGTGGCCCACGAGCTCGGCGATGCGTTCGGTGAGCAGCTGCCGGTGGCTCGAGTGGACCATCGGGCCCATCATCGATCCGGGGTCGAGCGAGTCGCCGACCTCCAGCGTCTCGAGGCGGGCGACGACGGCCTCCACGATCTCGTCGTGGCGCTCCGCGGGCACGAGCAGCCGGCCGAGCGCCCGGCACCACTGGCCGTTGAGGGTGGTGAGCAGGGCGACGGCGCCATCCGCGGCGGTGTCGGTGGACGCGTCGGGCATGATCACCAGCGGCCCGTGGCCGCCGAGCTCGAGCTGGGCCGGCTTGAGGCCCTCGGCGCACGCGTGGGCGATGGCCCGGCCGCCGGCGATGCCGCCGGTGAAGCTGACGGCCCGCACCCGGTCGTCGGTGACGAGCCGGCCGCCCACCTCGGGGCCGCCGTGCACCACCTGCACCACGCCGACGGGCAGGCCCGCAGCCTGCGCGCCGAGGCCGAGCATCGCCGTGCCGTGGGGCACGCGCTCGGGTGGCTTGACGAGCACGGTGCACCCTGCGGCCAGCGCGGAGGCCGCTTTGTGGGCGGCCATGGGGGCGGGGGCGTTCCACGGCACGAGCAGGGCGGCGGGGCCCCACCCGAGCTTGTGGATCTCGACGTCGCGGCCGGTCGGCCCCTCGAGGGTGGAGTAGGCCACCCCGGCGCGCAGCTGCTCGGCCGCGAGGCGGAACGCGGCGTGGAAGATGAACGACAGCATGCCGGTGGTGCCGATCGTGGCACCGCTGCCGAGGGCCTCCACCCGGGCGCACTCCCCTGCGAGGGGGGCCAGGGCGTCGGCGACCGCATCGAGGGCGTCGGCGCGGTCATCCGGTGAGGTCGCCGACCATCCGGAGTACGCGGCCACCGAGGCGGCGATGGCCGCCTCGACGCCGTCGTCGTCGGTGGCCATCTGGGCCTGCAGCTCCTCTCCGGTGTTGGGGTCTTCCAGCGACTCGCCCCGCTCGCGGGACGGGGGCACCCACTCGCCGGCGATGAGGTCGAGCTGCTCGGGAAGTGAACGGTCCATCACGGTGCTCCCTGTGCGGTGTGGCCTGTGTCGGTGTGGCCTGTGTGGCCAGCGGCGAAGTGGTGGGTGACGTCGCGGGCCTCGTGCACCGCGGCGTCGGCCCCACGCGGGTCGAGGGCGTGGGTGCGACTGGTGTCGGTGGTCAGGCGCCTCCCCTCGACGAACATGGTGCGCACCAGCGGGCCGAAGCGGTAGAGCACCGTGGTGCGACAGCGGCGGTCGCCGTCGAGGCGGATGTGGTCGGGCTCGCTGTAGCGGCCGAGGCCGGGCTCGTCCCACGACCCGGGCACGAACCAGATGATGCCCGGTCCCCCCGACACGCCCACGTGCCGGGGGGCCTCGGGGCCGAGCCGGCGGAAGTGCAGCACGCCGTCGCGCAGGTCGGACTCGAAGGTGCGCACCTTGGGCTCGCGCCCCTCGAACGTCACGTTGGTCTGGGTGAGGGTGGCGCCGTCGAAGTCGACGTAGACGAGGTTGTCGTAGGGGAACGGGCCGGGCACGCCGCCGTGGGGGTCGTCGGCCACCTCTGCGCCATCGGGGCCGAACGCCCGCAGGTGGTCGTGCCACACCCCGCACATGGCGTGCAGGTCGGCCACGAGCTGGCGCGTGCCCGCAGGCGGGTCGACTCCCGACGGGCCCATCAGCGATTGCCGCTCAGGCCTTCGGGCCGCCGGAGCCACCGAACTGCGTGCTCTCCCGGCCGCTCACGATCGACGACGCCGCCTCGAGCCGGCCCCGCTCGGACGGGAAGGCCTGAACGAGGCCCATCGACAGGTCGCGGAACATGCGGCCCACCACTCCGGAGAACGTCGTGTTGGAGGTGCCGCACGCCTTGAACGCGCACTGGGCCACGGCGAAGCCCTCCTCGGCGATGGTGCCCTTGGCGATGCGCCACTGGCGCACCACTTCGTCCTTGGCCAGCAGCGGCGGTTCGGAGGTCTCGAGCACGAGCTGGCGGTGCAGCCACAGTGACGCGGTGTCGAGGTGCATGGTCATCTCGCCGATGAGCTGCTGCTGGAAGGGGGCGGTGCCGATGGGGGCGCCGGTGTCGGCGAAGGTGGTGGTGGTGAGGTGGTTGATGGCGAAGTCGTATATGGCCTGGGCCGCGCCGAGGTAGCAGGCGGTGCCGGCGATCTGGCTGCCCACGAAGCTGCCCCGGCTCACCTGCATCATCTTCACGAAGGCCCCGGGCACGGCGAGGGCGTCATCCGCGGGCACGAACACCTGCTCGAGGGTGATGCCGTGGGTGGCACTGGCCCGCATACCGATGGCGTCCCAACGCTGGCGCTCGCCCACGCCGGGGGCGCGGCGGTCGACCATGAACACCGCGAGGTGCTCGGCGGTGTCGCCGCCGGGCAGCTTGGCCGCCACGAGGTAGTCGTCCGCGATGCCGGTGGCGCAGCCGAAGGACTTCACGCCGTCGAGCACCCAGCCGGGACGACCGTCGTCGTCGGTGCCGGGCTCGGCGGCGGTGGAGATCGTGATGGCCGAGGCGGCCGACTTGGCCGACTCCGAGGCGAAGTTGGCCATCCACCGGCCGTCGCCCATGCGGCGCAGCAGGCGCTCGGCGAAGGCCCGCACCACCGGCTCCTCGTCCGCGTCGAACAGGCCGGCATCGGCGGCCTCGAGGGGCAGCAGGCCGCGGGAGGCGGAGCTGTTGTGGAAGAAGTAGCTGAGCGCGGTCGACGGGCAGGCGGTGCCCATGGCGTAGGTGGCGCCGACCAGGTCGCGCAGGCCGCCGCCGAGGCCGCCGTACTCCTCGGGCACCACGAGGCCGAGCAGGCCGGCCTCCGACAGGGTCTTGACGTGATCGAGGGGGAACTCGCCGAGGCGGTCGGCCTCGACCGCGGCATCGCGCAGCGCCGGCAGCACCGACTCCACCCGCGCGGCCCGCGAGCGCTCGGCGGGGGTGAGGTCCTCGATGAATCGCTCGGCCGTCAGCTGCGCCGTCATTGGTCGTCCCCCTGGGGCCGTCCGGTCACCCCGTCCGGTCATCTGTCTGCAGTCCCTTCCTCCGTTCCGTTCAGCGGAACGAAGTTTCCATCAAGGCTACGACCGATGCCGTTGCACCGTCAATCGGTCCGGCCTCCGGGGGAACCAGCCGGCACGCGCCGACCAACCCGTCCTGTTCCCCCGCGGCGCGGACATTCCGCGCGGAAGGGGACAGTACGGTCAGCGACGATCCGTCGGGTCACCCTGGGAGCCCTCGATGCCCTCGAAGATGTCGAGGCCGGCCCGGTTGCCCTGCGGGTCGGGGACCTCCTGCACCGGGTCGTCGTAGTCGTCGTACTCGGTGCGCAGCGCCTTGGACATGGTGGCGTGCATCTCGTAGGTCATCGTGATGTAGGTGAGCTCGAGGATCTGCTCGTCGTCGAGGTGCGCCCGCAACGCATCGAAGATGCCGTCGGCCACCCGGCCGCCCATCACGACGAGCGCGTCGGTGTAGGCCAGCACCGCCCGCTGCACCGGCGAGAAGCAGTCGGCCACCTGCCAGTGGGGGATGGCGTCGACCTGCTCGTCGGTGAGGCCCACGTCACGGCACGCCTTGCAGTGCTGGGAGAAGACGAACTTCGAGCCCCGGGCCCAGCCGGCGCGCACCTGGCCCAGTTCGCGCAGCCGGGGATCGAGCTTGCGGTTGGGGGAGCGGTAGTACTGGAAGCCGCCGCAGCAGTGGTCGAAGCAGTCGGGGGAGTTGGCGAACACGGGCCACCAGTCCCCCGAGGTGCCCGACGGCGTGCCCGGCTCGTCGATGGGGTCGCGGTCGCCGAAGAGGATGCCGAACATCACCTCGCCGAAGGGGTGCAGCTCGGATCGGGGAACCATGCGCAGCCGGGGCATTCGGGGACCTCCTGGGGTCGTGGGGCGCCACCGTGGCGGTGGCGCGGGCAACCTAGCAAGCGGCCCGGGCTCGCAGCGGCGCGAACGGCGACCCGGCGCGAACGGGCGCCCGCACCGCTGCGGCGCCCCTGTCGGCAACCGCCTTCACCCTCGCCCGGGCGCTGTGTCAGCATGGGCCACCGTGACCGACCTGTTCGACACCGCCGCCCGATCCGCCGACCCACAGGACCCGAAGGTCGACGTCATCGGCCTGCTCTCGAGGTGTGAGTCGGCGGCCTGTGTCGGTGAGCCACTCGACCGTGCCGACGCGAAGGCCGTGCTGGCGCTGTCGGATGCCGACACCCTGGCCGCGGTGGCGGCGGCGGGCCGCATCCGCCGGGCCGCCTTCGGCAACACCGTGAAGCTCAACTTCCTCGTCAACGTGAAATCGGGGCTGTGCCCCGAGGACTGCGACTACTGCTCCCAGCGCCGGGGCAGCGAGGCGGGCATCCTCACCTACAACAACGTGGCGGCCGACGTGGTCGGTGATGCTGCGGCCCGCGCCGTGCAGGCCGGCGCGGCGCGGGTGTGCCTGGTGGCGTCGGGGCGCGGCCCCAGCGAGCGCCACAAAGAGCATGTGGGCGA
>Ga0315287_10001066_pt1 | contig 24787 bp, 16 predicted proteins | sample YL17G11_0_MG_FD_205037 | JGI IMG/M metagenome (GOLD analysis project Ga0315287, IMG submission 205037) | Sediment microbial communities from Yellowstone Lake, YNP, Wyoming, USA - YL17G11_0 | ecosystem: Environmental > Aquatic > Freshwater > Lake > Sediment | place: USA: Wyoming | collected... | reverse complement strand
CGTGCCGCGTTCCGTCAGGACAAGGGTCAGGCGGTCCTTCGCGTCCGAGACGCGGGCCACTTCCTCCAGCCAAGCGACCTCCACGATGCGCTCTCTGCCGACCCCTTTGAGCGTGCGCTCGCCGAGGGGCACGTAGCGGACGTCGTCCGGCAGCCGGGCGCGGCTCTGGACCGAAGCCGTCGTTAGGACTTGGCTTCCCTTGGCGATGCTGGACAGACGCTGGGCCAGATTCACCGTGTGACCGATGAAATCGACGTCCGTCATGATGGGAGTGCCGCTCGAAACACCGATGCCAACGTGGATGGACGCGTTGGGCGTCTTCTCGTTGCGGTCGCGTAGTGCGCGTTGGAGGGCGACGGCGGCATGGAGGGCGTCGACGGGTTCTTCGAACGCCGCCATCACGCCGTCCCCGAGGGTCTTCACGACGATCCCGTGCTCGCCGATCTCGTCTCGCAGAATCGCTTCGTGCTCCTCGGCCAGCTCATAGGCGGCGTGGTCCCCTTCGCGAGCGGCGTAGGCCGAGAACCCGCGCAGATCACTGAAGAACAGGCCGATCTCCTCTCCGGATTCGATGTGAGTTCGGAGTTGCTGCCGGATCTTGAGCGTCCGACTCCAGGACATAGGTTCCTTTCGAGAGGCTGGAAAACGAGGTCAACCGATTATATCATCGATTCCTGCGTTGACGCGCACGGAAGGAGTGGGGAATGGAGAACACGAAGATCATCGAAGCCCTGAAAAAGACGCCCATCTTCGCCAAGACCAGCGACGAGAGTCTGGCGAGTCTCTTGAAGTCGGCCATCCAAAAGACGGTGCAGGCAGGGACAAAGATCGTTGAGAAGGGTCAGAGCGGTCTCGGGTTCTACCTGATCCTCCAAGGCAAGGCGGACGTCATGTCGGGGGGAAAGAAGCTCGCCGAATTCGGCGAGGGCAGCTTCTTCGGAGAACTCTCGGTCATCGACGGCGCTCCGCGCACGGCTGATGTCGTCGCCAAGACGGAGACAACGTGCCTCGTGCTCTCCCAGTGGGCGATGCGCAGCATCATCAGCACCCATCCGGAGATCGCTCTGAGCATGCTCGAGGAGTTGGCCCACCGGCTCCGTGTGACGGACGAAACGCGCAACCAGTGCTCCTAGCGGCGGACCCGTGGCTTGTGTTTCGCTTCTCTGCTTAGGTTCCGCGGCGGCGCTGTCCGACGGGCGGCAGTGGAACGCGACGCTCATTGACGGACGCGTCCTTCTCGATCTGCCGCCGACGGCCGTGCTCGAAATGCATCGTCACGGGGTCGACCTGGCGTCCCTCGACGTCGTCTTGATCAGCCACCTGCACGCCGATCACGTCTTCGGTCTTCCGTTCCTCCTCCTCGAGTATGCCGTCCGCTGCGAGCGCCACAAGCCACTGTACGTGGTCGGTCCTCCGGGACTGCGTGCTCAGAGCGAGATCCTGTTCACCCTGGCTTGGCCGGGCATGGGAAAGGCGGGTCTGCGGCCGAGTGGACCCATCGAGTACGTCGAGGTCGAGCCCGGTCGCGAGGTTCGCGTCGCCGACCTCGTCGTCTCGGCCACGCCGATGTCGCACTTCGGCCTGCTCGCGTTCGGATATCGGTTCACATGCGGCGGAGTCCGCTTCGCCTATACAGGCGATACTGGCGATTGCTGTGAACTTGAGGAGCTGCTATCTGACGTTGACGTGGCCATCATGGAGCTCACGCATCCCACATCGAAGAACGACCCAGGGCACCTTGACGTCGAGCGGCTCGCCAGCCTGACCGAGGGCGCGCGACGGCGGGGAACGCGCCTGTTCGCGACGCACATGACGGAGCCTCCCGCCGTGTCACCCGACGGCGTGACCCTCTGTGAGGACGGCAAGACCTACTGGGTCTAGGCCTCGAAGGTCGGGCGTCTATCGTTCGTAGCAGGCGCGGCAGCGCGCCTCGTAGGTCCCCAGGCCCCCGACTTGGATGACCGGACCGTTCGCCGACGCCGGGAGCCCGTCCACCAGGCGCTGCGAGCGCGTCGCCGCGCCGCCGCACTTGACGCAGACGGCTTCAAGCTTATCGACGCGGTCGGCGAGTGCGAGGAGAACCGGCATCGGCCCAAAGGGCTCGGCGGCGAACGTCAAGTCGAGGCCGGCGACGATGACCCGTTTTCCGCGCTCGACGAGGTCCTCGCACAGGGAGGGCAGGCGCTGGGAGAAGAAGTTGCCCTCATCGAAGGCGACGACTGCGGCGCGATCCATGGCCTCGAGGCCGACGATCCGCTCGAGGGTTTCGATCGTCTCTTCGCCGGGGGCGAGGAGATGGGCCGCGAACTCGCGCCCGTAGTGGGTCATTACCGATGTTGTGCTGTAGCGGTTGTCGATGGTGGGTTTGAAGAGAAGGATGTCGCCGCGCGCAATGCGCACGCGCTCGAGTCTCCGGATCAGCTCTTCCGTCTTGCCGGAGAACATGCATCCGGTGATGACTTCCAATTGGCGGCCCTTCGCGAACATGGTTCCTCCTACGGGTTGGTGAGTGGCGCGAGGTCGGTCACGACGAGCGACTCAAACGGCGCTGCGCTGCCCACGAGTCCTGCATCGACAAGAAAACGCTGCACTTCCTCCCAGACGGCCGGATCGTCCAGGTGCGCATCGTCGGCGTAGAGCGGGAGCGTCGCTGCAAAGGAGCGGCGATCCACTTCGTCGTCCAGTTCGGGGACCGCACGGAACAGGGCGGCGAGCGCCGCATCCGGAGCCTCGCGCGTCAGGCGGACGGACTCGGCGACCGCGTCAAGGAACGCAGCGAGGTCGGCGCGGCGCTCCAGGACGAGATCTGGGTGCACGACGAACAGGAGGTCGTACGTCTCCGGCACGCAGAAGTCCTCCTGAGCGAAGAAGACGGGTTGCCGGCCGACGAGTTCGACTTGAATGGCCTCGACGTTGCGGAAGGCGCCGACGGCGTCGACGGAGTTCACGAGCAACGCCGCCACGGTGTTGAAGCCGACGTTGACGAGGTCGACGTCGGCGTTTTCCACCCCAGCGCACGCGAGCATCGTCCGCCACAGGGCCGGTTCAAGCGGCGCGAGCGAGTAGCCGATCGGCCGGCCAGCCAGGTCGGCGAGCGTTGTGACGCCGCGATCCGCGATCGCCAGGAGGCCACCGAGGCTATGGTCGATGAGGACGCCGATCGCCACGAGGGGCAGGCCCTCAGCGCGGGCCATGAGGTAGTTGATTTGCGGCGTTAGGGCGATGTCGGCAGCGCGTGCCGCGACGAGCCTCACGGGATCGCTTGGGTTGCCGGGCACGAGGAGGTCGACGTCGAGCCCTCGCGCCGCAAATGCCCCGGCATCGAGGCCCGCGTAGAGCGGCACGTGATTCGGGTTCGGGAGGTAGTCCAGGCACACGGAGAGCGGCGTGCCGCCGCACGCGGGGATCGACGCAACCGCCACCACGACGAGTAGAATTGCAGACCGCACGCCCCTCACCCCCTGCTGGTTTCCGCGGGCGCGGAATCCCTCCATCGCAGCGCCCACCGCTCGATTATCCGGAGCGCGCCGAAGAGCAGCAAACCGATCAGCGTCAACATGAGGATCGCGGCGAAGACAAGGTCGACGTGCAGGCGCGCGTTTGACTCGAGCATCAAGTACCCCAGTCCGCGGCGCGCACCGACCCACTCTCCGATCGTCGCTCCGACGACGCTTAGGGTGGCCGCCAGCTTGAGCCCGGAGAAGAGCGAGGGGAGACTGGCTGGCAAGAGGAGCTTGGTCAGGAGTTGGCGCCGCGTTGCGCCCATCGAGAGAAGAAGATCGACCGACTCGCGGCTCGCGGCGCGCAGACCGTCAAGTTCGCTGACGACCACGGGGAAAAACCCGATGAGTGCTGTCACCACGACCTTCGGCCAGACTCCGAACCCGAGCCAGACAACGAGGAGCGGGGCGATGGCGAACACGGGAAGCATCTGCGATGCCACGATGAACGGGCGCAGGCCGCGTTCGAGTGATCGAGAGTGGTGGAGCGCAATGGCGAGAAGGAATCCGAAGGACGTAGCGAGTGCGAGGCCGAGGGCAATCTCGCCGAGCGTCGTCGCTCCGTGGCGCGCGAGCAGTGGAAGGTGCGTGAAGAACGTGATCGCGATGCGGCTCGGTGGGGGAAGAATGTAGACGGGTACGCCGAAAGATCGCACCGCGAGTTCCCACACGCCGAGGAGGAGGGCTGCGAAGGAGGTGGGGATCAGGAGGCGGCCGATCATGGCGACACCTCGGGGACGAGAACGGACAACAGACGTGCCCGTTCCGCCACGACCGCAGGGTCGGCGCGCCGTCGCGGTCTGGGCAAGCCTGTAAGCGACACGGTCTCGCGCACGGTCGCCGGCCGGGCGGTGAGGAGCAGAAGCCGATCCGAGAGCAGGACCGCCTCCTCGACGTCGTGCGTGACGAGGACGACCGTCCTTCGGAGGTCGCTCCACACGGCGAGAAGCCATTCCTGGAGCGATGCGCGCGTCAGGGGATCGAGGGCGCCGAGGGGTTCGTCGAGGAGTAGGAGCTCGCGGTGAGAGAGGAATGTGCGCGCCAGTTCCACGCGCTGGCGCATGCCGCCAGACAACTGGGAAGGGTAGAGGTTCTCAAATCCGAGAAGGCCGAATCGCTCGAACATCTCCATCGCCTCGGCGCGGGCCGCCGCGAGCGGACGCCCGTCGATCTCCGCTGACAAGATCGCGTTCTGGATCGCGGTTCGCCACGGAAGTAGCGTGTCCTCTTGCGGCAGGTAGGCGGCGCGCCCCAAGCGGCTTCCCGGCGCTCCGTCAAGCCACACGGAGCCTGCGTCCGGGTCGAGGAGTCCCGCGAGCACGCGCAGGGACGTTGTCTTGCCGCATCCGGACGGACCGAGGCACGTCAACCACTCGCCCTTCTCGACATCGAAGGTCACGGAGCTGAGAACCGCAACAGTCCCACGCGGCGTCCGGAAGCTCTTCTCAAGCCCGCTCACCCGCAATGCCGGCATGTGGTCCTCCCCTCCTTCCGTTCGCTGCGCGTGCCGCCGTGGATTCTAGCAAGCCGCGCCCGAAGCTTCCTGTCCGGTGGCCGAACTCGAGGCGGGGATTGGCGAGAACGTCAACCAGGTCGTGACCGTGCGCTTCACCGTGAGTCGACTCTCGACGAGCTCCCGGGGGACGCGCGTCGATCCGCCTGAGACGAAACATGGGTTCCACCTTCTCCTCTTGCCCGCGTGCGACCCGATCGCGCTCGAGGTGGGTATGGAGATCCTGGCCACGGGACTGCTCGACTACTCGTCTCTGAGGAATGGCCCCGTCCTAGCAATTGACGATCCCACGCAGATCGTCTTCGCCGGCGCGCTAGGTAGCCCATCGCCCTAAGAATGTCCAGTTTTACCATGGTGTGGACAGTCCATCACCGCGGAGAGCGCAGAGGACGCAGAGAGAAAGCAGAGTCACTGACCCGTGCTCCCAGGCCTCGTGATGGAGTCTGGAACGAAGCCCGAGGACTCGAAGATGGGGGTTGCCGTTCCTCCGCGCAACTCTGCGGTCAGCACAGCCTGTGGACAGCCAATCTACCGCAGAGGACGCAGAGCGGAGAGGCAGCCGCTGAGCGACATGCGAGGAACTCACGACGGAACCTAGAAAGACGAAGCGACACCTCGCGTCGCCCCAAATGAGAAACGCGACCCGCAGCGCCATGCGGTGCGGTCCCGACGGGATTCGAACCCGTGTCCCCGGGATGAGAGCCCGGTATCCTAGGCCGCTAGACGACGGGACCGGAGAACGCAGGCATTATGGCCCACGAGGCCCAGTGCATCAAGCCCCGTCTGTCAGCTAGCTTTGGCGCGCTTGTCGATCAGTTCCTTCGCCGTGCCGAGCGCGGTCATGAGATCGCCGTAGAGTTCCACCGGAACAGCGATGCCCTTCCGCGTCGGCAGCCACTGTCCGTCCTCGCCCTCGTAGAAGTTGCGGATATCGAGGTAGTCGCGGTCGCGGAACTTCGAGAGGCGGATGTGGATCCGCCCCGCGAGGCCCTTGTCAATGACGTGGACTAGAATTTCCTCGGTTGCCTGGATCTCTTCGGCCATAGCGATCACCCTTTCTCGGTTGATGACAGATAGTGAAGGATAGCACAAGATGGAGTGCGAGAGAAGTGGGCCTTCTTGGACAACTTTCGAACTTCCGGCGGCGGATTTCAAGCTCTCGAGGACGTCGTGCTCGTGGGCAGTCCATGGATGGCCGACGAGGACAAGGACATCGATGCACCGGTACCTTGATTGCTCAAGAGCTCGCTCCCCTGCACCCACGTCGGAGTTGACGTCCGAAGCCGGTACCGCCTAGGGTATCTTAGGAGGCGGGGTGAGCTCATGGAGAGGCGGATCCGTTCATCGAAGAGCGTGAGGCTCGCGGTGGCCGCACCGACAATTACGCTTCTTGCTCTGCTCTGTCTTGTGACCGGTGAGCCGGTTGCATCTGTCTCGACGCCGTCGGAGACCATTCTCTATCAAGAGAACTTCGACGACGGGCAGGCGCAGGACTGGGATCTCCCGGAAGGGTGGGAGGTTGCGGGAGGCTCACTCCATGGCCGCGGGCATACGTATGCAATGTACCTAGGGGATGCTTGGGGCGACTACTCCCTCACCCTGCGCCTCAAGCTCGTAGAAGGCCGGATTCACCTAAACTTCCGTGTCAGTGAGTGCACACGCTACTTCATCGGCTTCGAGGAGCAAGCCCTTGACCTGCGGAAGACCTCGCCTTGCGGCACGCACACGACCCTGAAGTCCGTGACGCAGAAGCGGAGCCGCAATCGCTGGTACGAAGTCAGGATTGCCGGATCCGGAGGGAAGATCGATGTCTACGTTGATGGCGTCCTCAAGCTGACCTACACCGATTCGAATCCGCTCCTGTACGGAACGATCGGGATCGAGACCCTCGACAACTCGGAGTTCTACGTGGACGACGTGAGGGTGATGGGACAGCCTCCCTCGACCGCCGGGCTCCGCTGGGTGAGGATGGGAGGACCGCTCGGCGGCCTGGGCTATGACATTCGCATGAGGCCGGGCAACCCGGATGTCATGTACGTCACAGATGCCTGGAGCGGCGTGCACAAGAGCACGGACGGCGGCGTGACCTGGGGGCCGACGAACGAGGGAATCACCACGCGGACGGGAGAGTCCGGCGATGCCATTCCCGTTTTCTGCCTCACCCTCGATCCGAACGATGCGGACACCATCTGGATTGGAACGCAGAACACGCGCGGGATCTTCCGATCGGCCGATGCAGGCGAGACGTGGGAGCGACGAGACAATGGGGTCGTCGAGGACCAAGGGATCACGTTTCGCGGCTTTGCAGTCGACCCCAGCGACTCGCGGATTGTCTACGCGGCCGCCGAGCTGTCGAGCTGGGCGTGGGCCGGTGAGGCCAGACCCGGGAAGGAGTTCGACCAGACAAAGGGCGTCGTCTACAAGACGACCGACAGCGGCGGACACTGGTCGGCGGTGTGGCGCGGCGACAACTTGGCGCGGTACATCTGGATTGATCCAACGGACTCCGACGTCGTCTACGTCTCGACCGGGATCTTCGACAGAGAGGCGGCCAACGCTCGAGGCGCGGGAGTCGTCAAGAGCACGGATGCCGGCCGAACCTGGACGCCGGTGAACGCTGGCATGGGGAACCTGTACGTGGGGACGCTGTTCATGCAGCCCGGCGCCCCGAGCGTGTTGCTTGCGGGAACGGGGAATAACCAGTACTCGTCGGGCAATGGCACCTACTTGACGCGTGACGGTGGGCAGTCATGGCATTGCGTCCTCGCGGGCGACAACATCGAGGCGGCGGAGTACTCCCTCTCCCAGCCATCGATTGCCTATGCGGGCAGTGCCGACCAGATCTACCGGAGTGACGACGGTGGCGCGACGTGGAAGACAGTGTCCGGCGGCGGGGACGGGTGGGGTGCCCCGGGCGTCAGGGCGGGATTCCCGATCGATCTCCAAGTCGATCCGCGCGATCCTAACCGCCTTTTCGCGAACTGCTACGGCGGGGGCAGCTTCCTCAGCGTGGACGGCGGTAGGACATGGGTCGTCGCAAGCACGGGCTACACGGGGGCTCAAGTCCGCGACATTACAGTCAGCCAAACCAATGCGTCATCCGTCTATGCGGCGGCCCGAAGCGGTCTCTTTGCCAGCAGTCAGGCCGGAGTGGAGTGGACCGGACTCAACTATCCTCCGCATTCCTCGATGGAGTGGTACGTGGTGGCATTGGACTCATCGGACGACAGGCATCTCCTTGCGGCCAACAACTGGGAGAGCGAGCTCCTTGAGAGTAGAGACGGCGGGCGCACGTGGAGCGACCGGCAAGCCTCTCCCGGAAGCCGCAGCAGCTGGCGAGCGATCGCCTTCGCTCCAAGCGATCCGCGGATTGTCTACGCCGGGACGTCCGCTTACTTCTCCGCGGGCACCTTCGACGATGCGATGCCGGCCGGCGGCGTGTACGCATCGCAGGACGGGGGCACGACGTGGAAAGCGGCGAATGGCTCTGTCTCGCGCGATGCAAACATCACCGCCCTCGCGATCGACCCGCGGAGTGCCCAGACCGTCTACGCAGCGACGGGGAACCATGGAATGCTGAAGACCACGGACGGCGGCAGGAGCTGGGTGGCCGTCAACTCGGGTCTGCCGCCGACACCGGTCGTCCTCTCCGTCATGATCGATCCGCACACCCCTGACGTCATCTATGTTGGACTCAGCAATGCCGGCCTCTATCGCAGTGCGGACGGCGGAGAGTCGTGGCATCTGTCATCGACGGGGATGAGCCGGGAGGCGAGTGTCTCCGACATCGTGGCGGACCCCACCGAAGGCGGCATCGTCTACGCGGCGGACCGCAGAAGTGGTGTCTTCCGTTCGTCCGATGGGGGGCAGACGTGGTCTGCCCTCCGAGAGGAGCTCCGGATGCGAACCGTGAATGCGCTCGCTCTATCGTCGGACGGGAATGTGCTCTACGCGGCAACCGAGGGGGATGGCGTGTACAGGCTCGACCTGAGATGAGAGGGAGGATGAGGCGGGGCGGGATCGTGGAGCGCCAATGAGCATGAACGTGCGCATGAACGAAGGATCTGAGGTGCGGATCAAGGAAGGCGGTGCAGAGTGTGGCGCGTTGTACCGCATTCGCCGCCAGGCGCGCGTTCGCCTTCTAGCAGTAGGGCTTCCTCTGTGCGCAGCCGTGCTCCTCTCCACTGGAGGCGGGCTCGTGACCCGTGCTACGTCCTCTTCGCCTCCAGGCGAAGTGCTCTACTCGGAAGACTTCGAGTCCGGCCAGGCCGCCGGCTGGGATCTACCCGCGGGTTGGGGAGTGATCGCAGACGGCGCCAACGGAATGCTTCGGGGTGATGGCCACTCAGTAGCCACCTACCTGGAGGATGAGTGGGGCGACTCTACCTACATCGTGCGCGTTCGGCTCAACCGCGGAGGTGTGCATCTCGTCTACCGCACGGGCGGTTGCATTCGCTACTTCGTGGGCTTCAGCGAAGGGAGCCTGACCCTCAATCGGACGAATCCCTGCGGGACGCACACGGAACTCGCGACCAAGACCGGGAGCTGGAAGACGAGGCGCTGGTACGAGATCCAGATCGCAGGGTTTGATGGCACCATCACGATTGCCATCGACGGAGTCGTGCGTCTCACGTACACCGATCGCGAGCCCCTACTCTATGGCGGCATCGCGCTCGAAGTCCTCGAAGGTTCTCAGGTGGAGTTCGACGATATCCGTGTGCTCGGCCAGCGTCCTCCGGATCTCGGCTTGACCTGGGTGCGCACAGGAGGGCCACTTGGTGGTCTTGGATACGACATTCGCATGAGGCTCAGTGATCCCGACATCATGTACGTCACGGACGCATTCAGCGGGCTTCATATCAGCGCCGACGGTGGCGTTTCGTGGTCTGCTAGCAACGCCGGGATCCTCGCGCGCACGGGTGCGTCGGGCGACGCGATCCCCGTCTTCTGTGTGACGATCGATCCGCACGACCCCGACATCGTGTGGTGTGGGACGCAGAACCAAAGAGGGATCTATAGGTCGACCGACGGTGGCCGGACATGGGTGGAGAGAGACAATGGAATTGTCGAGAGGGAAGGAATCAGCCTCCGAGGGTTCACCGTCGATCCGCGGAATTCGAACATCGTGTACGCTGCGGCAGAGCTTTCCAGTTATGCGTGGGCGGGTGAGACAAGGACCGGCAGGCAGTTCGATCTCACGAACGGAGTCGTCTACAAGACGACCGACGGTGGCGCGAGTTGGCGCCCCATCTGGAGGGGCGACGACCTCGCACGCTACGTATGGATTGACCCACGAAATCCTGAGCGACTCTACGTGTCGACCGGCTTCTTTGACCGTGAAGCTGCCAACTGCGACGTTGCGCGCGGGATTCCGGGAGGCGTTGGCGTTCTCAAGAGCGAGGATGGCGGAACCACATGGGTTGAGCTTGGTCGCGCCAATGACCTAGGCAACCTGTACGTCGGCTCGTTGTACATGCATCCCAAGAGCCCCGACATCCTGTTGGCTGCTGCCGGGAACCACGCATGGCGCAATGGCAATGGCGTCTATCTGAGTCAGGATGGCGGCCGCACGTGGCGCGCTGTCCTGGAGATCGGGCCTGAGGAAGCGTTTGGCTCCGTGGAGTTTGCGGTTGCGGATCCGATGATCGCATACGCCGGAAGCGACGAGGCGATGTACCGAAGTGAAGACGGGGGGAATACGTGGAGGCAGGTCAGCGAGAAGCACCCGTGGGGCCCACCGGGAGTCTGCATCGGCATAGCCATAGACATCCAAGTTGATCCTCGCGATGCGGATCGCCTCTTCGTCAATGCGTACGGTGGCGGGAACTTCCTGAGCGAGGATGGTGGGCGCACGTGGTCGGTGGCAAGCACAGGGTACACCGGCGCCAACATACACAACCTGGCCATCAATCCACATGATTCTTCAGCCGTCTACGCTATTGGTCGCTCCGGACCTTTCCGCAGTACCGATGCCGGGCAAGTGTGGGAAGGCCTGAGCTATCCACCAGCGGACTGCCCCGAGTGGTACACAGTCGCGCTTTCTCCGTCGAGCCCTTCTGTCGTTCTCATCTCGGATGAGTTTGGCGCGGTGATCTTTCGATCTGTCGACGGGGGATTGCACTGGGCAGTCGCGTTCGAGCATCCTGGCGTCGACGCGACAACCTATCGCGATGTGCATGGTTTCAAGGCCATCGCGTTCGCGCCATCCGACGAAAGGATCGTGTACGCAGGGGCGTCGCGTGTGTCGCGGTACATCGACGAGGGCGGCCGGCAGCCGAGTTACGGAATCTACAAGTCTGTCGACGGCGGCTTGACCTGGCACCCGTCGAACGACTCCGTCTCGTCTCAATGGAACATCAACTGCCTCGCGGTGAACCCCCAGACAGACCGGACGGTCTATGCAGGAACTGTCGACGGGGGCGTGCTGAAGACGAGCGATGGCGGCACGAGTTGGAGTCAGATGAACACTGGACTTCGCTCCCTAGACATTCGGAGCATTGCGATCGATCCGAGCAACCCATCGGTTGTCTTCGCTGGTGCGGAGAATGGCGGTCTCTACAAGTCCGTCGATGGCGGGACGACCTGGAAGCAGAGTTCAGCCGGAATGGATCCCCAGGGGACTATTCGCAGCGTCGTCTTCGATCCCAGGGACACGAGCGTTCTCTTCTGCGGCGACTTGCGCACGGGCTGCTATCGTTCCTCGGACGGCGGCCAGACCTGGTTCAAGATCAACGACGGTCTGCGCACGCGTGCGGTCAAGGCGTTGGCGATCTCATCGGATGGGAAGGTCTTGTACGCTGGGACGGAAGGCGAGGGCGTGTTCAGGATGGATCTGACGCCCGCTGGAGGATGAGAGCAGCGAGGCGTTGGCGGAGGCAGCATGCGAGTGTGCAGGTGGGAGGCGCCATGAGGCTTGGCGAGAGACGCGGGATCGGGGACGGAAGGCCGTTGCACTCAGCGCTTTGGGTTGGACTTCGCTCCGCTGCCGCAGCAATCGTTGGACTTGCACTCGCCTGGAGCCTGCCCGGAGCTCCGCCTGTGAGTCAGGCTAAAACAACCTCTCCACACACGGCCGTCCTCTACTCCGACGACTTCGAAGATGGCGAGGCAACTGGATGGGAAGTGCCGGGTTCGTGGGGAGTGATCTCAAGTGGCTCTGGGAAGGTACTACGTGGGGGAGGAAGCAGTCAGGCGGTGGCCTCCAACAGGCAGTTTGCGGGGGGCGACTACACACTGGTCGTACGCGTCCGCCTGGAGCAGGGTGGAACCCATCTCATCTGTCGCGCTGGAGGAGGCTGCCGGTACTTCATCGGTTTCGCCGAGGGGAGCCTGACGCTCAACCGGTCGGACCCTAACGGAGTTCACACCAATCTAGCGACCAAGACGGGGACCTGGAAGACGATGCGCTGGTACGAGGTGGCGATTGCCCTTGTTGGCGGAGCAATCACGATTTCCGTCGACGGCGCCACCCGAATCAGCTACACCGATCCTGCTCCGATTCTGTACGGCTGGATCGAGCTTGAGGTCGGAGAGGAAGCCCGGGTGTTGTTCGATGACATACGAGTCTTGGGTTCGGAGTTGCCGGACCTAGGCCTGACGTGGGTACGCACCGGAGGACCGCTTGGGGGCCTCGGATATGACATCCGCATGAGTCCAGCAGACCCGGATCTGCTCTATGTGACGGATGCGTCCGGAGGCCTCCACATCAGCAGAGACGGAGGCAATACCTGGGCGCCCAGCAATGAAGGCATCACCACACGCACAGCTGGATCCGGCGACGCCATCCCCGCGTTTTGCGTCACAATCGATCCGCATGACCCAAGCATCGTGTGGCTGGGCACCCAGAACCAGCGTGGGATCTACAGGTCAAGCGACGGGGGTCTCACCTGGGTCGACAGGGACGAAGGAGTGGTCGAGACTGGAGGCATCAGCTTTCGTGGGTTCACAGTAGATCCACGTAGTTCCGACATCGTCTATGCCGCAGCGGAGCTATCTAGCTATGCATGGGCAGGAGAGTCCCGAACGGGGAAGGAGTTCGACCTCACGAAAGGAGTTGTGTACAAGACCACAGACGGCGGCCAGCACTGGACACCCATCTGGCGCGGCGACAACCTGGCGAGGTACATCTGGGTCGACCCTCAAGCCCCAGACACAGTCTACGTGTCGACCGGATTCTTCGACCGCGAGGCGGCCAACGTTGACGTCCTGCAGGGAAGGGGCGGCGGTGTCGGAGTGCTCAAAAGCACTGACGGTGGACGCAGCTGGGTGGCCCTTGGGGCCGAGAAAGGCCTGCGGAACATGTACATTGGCTCGCTATTCATGCATCCGATAGACGGGAATACCCTGCTAGCCGCGGCCGGAAACCATGCATGGCGAACAGGCAACGGAGTGTACCTGACCCAGGACGGGGGCAAGTCATGGCGAACCGTCTTGGAAGTCGGACCTGAAGAAGCTTTCGGGTCAGTCGAGTTCGCAGTCAGTAATCCATTGATCGCCTACGCTGGTAGTGATGAAGCGATGTACAGGAGCGACGACGGCGGACTGACGTGGGTTCAAGTCAGCAACAAGCACCCGTGGGGACCGCCGGGGGTGTGCATTGGAATCGCGATTGACATCCAGGTCGATCCCCGGGATGCCGACCGCCTCTTCGTCAATGCCTACGGTGGCGGCAACTTCCTTAGCGAGGATGGCGGTCGCACATGGGTGGTGGCTAGCACAGGCTACACCGGCGCGAACATCCACAACCTCGCGATCGACCCGACCAACGGGCTCAGCGTCTACGCGGTAGGCCGCTCAGGCCCGTTCTGGAGCCGTGATGGTGGAGCAACATGGGAGGGGCTGACCTATCCTCCAGCCACGTCGCCGGAGTGGTACACGATCCGCCTCTGCCCGTCGGACTCATTGACGGTTCTTGTCTCTGACGAGTTCGGCGGCCTCATCTATCGATCATCGGACGGTGGGCACCCCTGGAGCATCGTGTTTGACCATCCAGGCGTGAACCCGCAGACCTACCGCGAGTGGCAGGGGTTCAAGACCATAGCCTACGCCCCGTCAGCTGATCAGGTCGTGTACGCAGGCATGTCGCACGCTCCCAGGTACATCGACGAGGGCGGCCGAGAACCGAGCTTCGGGATCTACAAGTCCACAGACGCCGGTCTGAACTGGCGTCCGTCGAACGACGCTGTGTCGTCTCGCTGGAACATCAACTGCCTCGCAGTTGATCCGCGCACCGATCAGACAGTCTACGCAGGCACCGTCGATGGAGGCGTGTTGAGGTCCACTGATGGCGGCAGGAGCTGGAGTCAGACTAACTCGGGCCTCCGCACTTTGGACATCCGATCCATTGCGATCAGTCCTACGGATCCAGAGATTCTCTTCGCGGGTGCAGAAAGCGGCGGTCTCTACAGGTCAGCCGACAGCGGCGCGACGTGGAAGCAGAGCTCAGCCGGAATGGATCCCCAGGGGACTATTCGCAGCGTCGTTTTCGATCCCACGGACACGAGCGTTCTCTTCTGCGGCGACTTGCGCACGGGCTGCTATCATTCCTCGGATGGCGGCCAGACCTGGATCAAGATCAACAACGGGCTGCGCACGCGTGCGGTCAAGGCGTTGGCAATCTCATCGGATGGGAAGGTCCTGTACGCTGGGACGGAAGGCGAGGGCGTATTCAGGCTGGATCTGACGCCTGCGGGCGGATGAGACGCAGCAGCGATCGTGGAGCGTCGGCAAGCATGAATGCAGGCATAGACGAAGGACCTGAGGTTCGCCTCGATGGGCGCTCTGTAGAGTGCAGCAGCCTGCGTCGCGTGCGGCGCCACACTCGAGTTCGCGTCTTGCTGGCGGTCCTGATCTTGTGTGTGCTCGTGTTGGTCTCTGGCGGAGGCGGGTCGCCAAGCCAGGCGACGTCCTCTTCGCCTCCGAGTGAGGTTCTCTACTCGGAAGACTTCGAGGACGGTCAAGCCCAAGGGTGGGATCTCCTATCAGATTGGCACGTCGTCTCGGCGGGCTCGGACGGTTCTTATCTTCGCTGTGCGGGCTCCGGGGTGGGAGCGCTCCTCGAGGACTCGTGGGGCGATTTCGCCTTCTCCGTGCGCGTGAGACCGGGGCGAGGAGCAGTCCACCTCATCTACCGCACGGGTAGTTGTGTCCGCTACTTCATCGGCTTCAGCGAAGGGAATCTGACTCTCAACCGCACGAATCCGTGCGGGACGCACAAGGAACTCGCAACCAAGAGCGGCAGCTGGAAGACAAAGCACTGGTACGAGATCCGGATCGCCGGCGTTGGTAGCGCCATCACGATCTCTGTCGACGGGGTCACCCGTCTCTCGTACACCGATCGCGAGCCTCTGTTGTACGGCGGGATCGCGCTTGAGGTAGTCGAAGATGCTGGCGAGGCATGGTTTGACGACATCCGCGTGATCGGCCAGCGCCCCCCAGATCCGGGACTGACTTGGGTTCGGACTGGAGGTCCTCTCGGGGGCCTCGGATACGACATCCGGATGAGCCCAGACAACCCTGATTTGCTCTATGTGACGGATACGTCCGGGGGCCTCCACATCAGCAGAGACGGAGGCGATACCTGGGTGCCCAGCAATGAGGGCATCACGACACGCGCAGGCGGATCCGGCGATGGTATCCCTGTATTCTGCGTCACGGTCGATGCTCACGACTCGAGCATCGTCTGGTTGGGTACTCAGAATAAGCGTGGCATCTACAGATCCACCGACGGAGGACGAACCTGGGCCGAGAGGGACACGGGGGTGGTCGAAACTGAAGGGATCAGCTTCCGTGGGTTCACAGTAGATCCACGGAGTTCCGACATCGTCTATGCTGCCGCCGAGATCTCTAGCTACGCGTGGGCGGGAACGCCGTTGATTGGGAAGGGGTTCGACCTCACGAAGGGCGTCGTCTACAAGACGACCGATGGCGGAGAGCATTGGAGGGCGGCTTGGCGCGGCAACAGCCTTGCCCGGTACATCTGGATTGATCCGTCTAGCCCTGATACGGTCTATGTGTCAACTGGCATTTTCGACCGAGAAGCTGCAGACGCCGATACAGCTCATGGAAACCCAGGTGGTGTCGGCGTCCTGAAGAGCACAGACGGAGGCATACACTGGCGAGAACTTGGAACCGCCAACGGTCTTGCGAACCTCTACATCGGCTCGCTCTTCATGCACACCCGCGACTCCAAAATCCTTCTGGCAGCCGCAGGCAGCAACGTCTGGCGGGATAGGAACGGCGTGTACCTAAGCGAGGACGGAGGGGAAACCTGGCAAGCGGTCCTGGTGGTCCATGAGGAGTGCTTCACAGCGGTGGAGTTCGCAGTGTCGGACCCGGCCGTTGCGTATGCTGGGAGCGAGTTGGGGTTCTACCGGAGTGCAGATGAGGGACACTCGTGGGAGCCTGTCGGGAATCGGGCGCCTTGGGGTCCGCCGGGGATTCGAATTGGTGTTCCGATAGACATTCAGGTCGATCCACGGGATGCAGACCGTGTCTTCGTCAACGCGTACGGCGGAGGCAACTTCCTGAGCACGGATGGCGGCGAGACGTGGTCAGCGGCTAGCGCCGGGTACACCGGGGCGGACATTCACACCGTGACTGTCGATCCCGAGGACCCTCGGACGGTCTTTGCGATGGCCCGGTGCGGGCCTTTTGTGAGCAGCGACGCAGGGCAGGCCTGGGAAGGGCTGTTCTACGATCCCGCCGGATCGTCCGATTGGGGAACGATCGCGTTTGCTCGATTGCCGGAGTCGCAGTCGATCCTACTCGCCTCTGACGAACCGGACGGCACCATATGGCGCTCCTGGGATGCGGGGGCGCACTGGGTCACTGCGTTCGAACATCCCGCGGTGAATCCGGTGGACTACCTTGCCTGGCACAGCTTCAAAGCCATCGCCTTTGCGCCCTCGAACGCCCTAGTGATCTATGCTGGCATGTGTCGTGGAACGCGCTACATCGATGAAGGAATGCGTGAGCCAAGCTATGGGATCTACAAGTCGACGGATGGAGGAGTCGCGTGGAGGTCGGCGAATGACTCTGTCTCGTCTCGGTGGAACATCAACTGCCTCGCGGTGGACCCTCGGACAGACCGGACAGTCTATGCAGGGACTGTTGACGGGGGCGTGCTGAAAGCGACCGATGGCGGCGTGAGCTGGAGGCAGATGAACACTGGCCTTCGCTCCCTAGACATCCGAAGCATTGCGATCGATCCGAGCAACCCATCGATTGTCTTCGCTGGTGCGGAGAATGGCGGTCTCTACAAGTCCGTCGATGGCGGGACGACCTGGAAGCAGAGTTCCAACGGGATGGATCCACAGGGGACAATTCGGAGTGTCGTCGTCAACCCGACGGACACGCAAATTCTGTTTGCGGGAGATCTGCGGACAGGGGTCTACAGGTCCGGCGACGCCGGCGCAACCTGGGTCAAGATCAACGACGGGCTGCGCACCCGTGCAGTCAAGGCGTTGGCGATCTCGTCGGATGGGAAGGTCTTGTATGCTGCAACGGAAGGCGAGGGCGTGTTCCGACTTGACCTGATGCCGGCAGGATGATGAGACTAGGTCGAGCGCCTGTCGCTGTGCCACGCCTAGATGCGGGAGCGGATGGAGGGACTGACATGAGGAACACGAGTCGCAGCGGAGCCCGTGAGGCGCCGAGCGGTCCTGGACGCCACACAGTAGTGGATCCGGCGATCCCGCGAACTTTCATCAAGGCCAGCATCTCCCTGGTCATGGTTCTCTCCATCGCGTGCCTATATTCTGCGGCACTCGTCTTGCCTCCTCTGAGCGCGGCGGCTGTTGCCTCCGGAAGCACGGATGCCGTGCTCTACTCCGAGGACTTCGAGGACGGCGAGGCCCAAGGCTGGGAACTCCCGCGTGATTGGCTCGTCGAGACTGACAGCAGTGGCTCGAACTCACTCCACCTCGGGGGAGGAAGGCACGTCGCAGCAAGGTACCTTCAAGATGCATGGAACATGTACTCGCTCTCCGTCCGCATCTTGGTGGTGAGAGGCCGACTGCATATCAACTACTGCGTCGCTGGCTCATCACGGTACTTCATTGGCATTGAGGAAAGCTCGCTGGATCTCTCTAGGTCATTCCCAGATGAGACCTCCAAGAGCCTCATATCGGTCCCGATGAAGATCCGACGGAACAAGTGGTACGAGGTAAGCGTCAGCGTGTCCGGAAGCCAGATTGAAGTCTTCATCGATGGGGCGAGGAAGCTGAGCTACAAAGATTCGGATCCCCGCACGAATGGTACGATTGGCTTCGAGGCGCTCGACGGCGCTGAGTTCTACATTGACGACATCGAGATCAGCGGCCAACCAACTCGCACGGCCGGGCTGCGCTGGGTGAAAACCGGCGGGCCGATTGGCGGCATCGGGTACGACGTACGCATGCGCCCCGGCAACCCAGATGTCATGTACGCGACGGACACGTTTAGTGGCGTAAGCATCAGCACGGATGGCGGCAGGTCCTGGATCGCGGCGAACGACGGGATTATCACCAGAGCGGGCGCCTCGGGGGATGCCATCCCTGTGTTCTGCTTGACAGTTGACAAGAGCAACCCTGAGGTCATCTGGTGCGGAACGCAGAACAGCAGGGGGATCTACAAGTCACTGGACGGCGGGAAGACTTGGCGCGAAATGGATACCGGCGTGGTTGAGCCAGAGGGGATCAGCTTCCGCGGTTTCACTGTGGACCCACACGATTCGGACACTGTCTATGCCGCAGCGGAGATCGCTAGCTACGTGTGGTCGCCCGATGGTTTGCCTCGGACCCTCGAAGGCTCGGACATGACCAAGGGCGTCGTGTACAAGACGACGGATGGTGGAGAGCACTGGGTTGCCATCTGGCGAGGCGACAACCTCGCGCGCTATGTGTGGGTATCGCCTGGAGACTCGAGGGTCATCTACGTTTCCACCGGCATCTTCGACCGAGACGCAGCCAATATGACCGGTATCGGTATTCTGAAGACGATCGATGGCGGACGAACATGGGGGGCCCTTGGCGCAGAGAATGGCCTCTTGAACCTCTTCGTCGGTTCCCTCTACATGCACCCGCAGGATCCGGCAACCCTCCTAGCTGGCACCGGGAACGGGCATTCGTCCTCCTACGGTGTCTACCTAACAAGCAATGGGGGCGAGACCTGGCAACGAGTCCTCGCGACAGATGTACCCGTAACAGCCGTTGAGTTTGCAGAAGGAGATCCGCAGGTAGCCTACGCGGCGACCCAGAATGCAGTCTACCAGAGCATGGACAGCGGTCGCACGTGGCGCAAGAGGACACCCGACACCGAAATCGGAACCTGGGGACCTGCGGGAATGCGCGCCGGGTTCCCCATTGACATACAAGTGGACCCGCGAGATCCGGAGCGGCTATTCGTCAACAACTACACTGGCGGAAACTTCGTCAGCACGGATGGAGGGCTCACGTGGGTGAATGCAAGTCACGGCTACACAGGAGCCCAGATGCGTGATGTGGCCGTCGTACCCGGCACAACTTGCGCAGTGTACGCGATTGGCAGATCCGGTGTCCATCGGTGCATGGATTGCGGAGCTGCGTGGGAGGGACGCAACTACCCGGAAGCGACGATGGGGGAGTGGCGCGCAGTCGAGGTTGATCCGCTAGATGCAGAGAGGATCATCATCTCGGACGAGCACCAGGGTGCGCTCTTGCTGAGTCGCAACGGCGGGGAATCTTGGCAAGTCGTGTTCCGGCATCCTGCTGTAGACGCGCGAGACATGTCGAACCGGCATGGCTTCAAAGCGCTTGCTTTCTCGCCCTCAGACACGACCGTTGTGTACGCAGGTATGTGCAGCCAGGGTGAATCCGGCTTGGCGAACCCGAGCTACGGTGTCTACAAGTCATCCGACGGCGGCGTCAGTTGGCGCAGCGTGAATGATGGCCTGACCGCAGATCAGAACATCAACGTGCTCGCGGTGGATTCCCGAGATCCGCAGATCGTCTATGCCGGAAGCATGCGCGGAGGTCTGCTGAAGACAATCGACGGGGGCAGGTCCTGGCAAGCGATGAACAAGGGCCTCCGTCTGTTGGACATTCGTGCCATAGCCATTGACCCGCATGATCCGTCCCTGGTCTACGTCGGCGTGGAGAACGCAGGGATCTACAAGTCGAGCGATGGCGGATCCAGCTGGGCGAACGTGAGCAGCGGCATGGATTCGCAAGCTGCCATCCGGGCAATCGTCATCGATCCGACAAAGCCTCAGACGCTCTACGCAGCGGACTTCCGCACTGGCGTGTATCGGTCGGCGGACGGTGCTCGCACCTGGGAGAAGGTCAACGATGGCCTGCTCATGCGAGACGTAACCGCACTGGCTGTTTCATCCGATGCCTCGATGCTCTACGCAGCCACCGATGGCGGGGGCATCTTCCGACTCGATCTCGGAGCCGTAGGAGGTTCTGATTGACCTCGCAGGTTTTCACTTGTGCTGGAGAGTCCTGTATGCTCCCAAGCAAGGAGCCGTGATCCCAAAGCGAGTCTCACGCTCGCCGGAGGCCGATGTGAAGAGATCTGATTGCAGGCAAGGGCCGAAGATCGCGGCTGTCGTCTTCGTCGTCGCGGCAGGTCTCAGCCTCGCTGGATTCACGCTCTCCCAAGTCACGGATCGCGGAGAGGCGGTGTCCGGGGTGGTCGTCGACGTCGACGGCCCGGTGGTTGACGCCACGGTGCGGATACAAGGCCGAACGACATCGACGCTGACCGATGAGGAAGGCCGTTTCGAGCTGTCAGGCCTGGCGCAGGGAGCACCGGTCACGGTAAGTGCGTGGAAGGAAGACTACTACTGCGCCAAGGTCGATGGCATTCTGCCTCCGGCGGCCGATGTCGTGCTGACGCTGCGCCTCGTCCAGACGAACGACAATCCGGACTATGAGTGGATCCTCCCCGTGGGACAAGACTCGTGCGCGAGCTGCAAGCCGGGCGTCACTCAAGTGTGGATCGAGAACGACGCGCACGCCGGCTCGGCCCTCAACGCGCGCTTCCTCAGCATGTACAACGGCACCGACGTCTTCGGGAACGCGAGTCCTCTCACGCGCTACGCGGTCAGCCGCGACTACGGCCGCTTCCCGCTGCGCCCCGACCTGAGCCAACCCTACTTTGGCCCCGGATACAAGCTCGACTTCCCGAGCACGGCCGGGAACTGCGCCGCGTGCCACGTGCCCGGCGCCGCGGTCAATGCCCCATACGACACAGACCCCAATGCGGCTTCCGGAGCGGATGTGTATGGCGTCCACTGCGACTTCTGCCACAAGGTCGCCGACGTGGGTCTTGAGCCAGGCACGGGGCTTCCGTACGCGAATCGGCCCGGCGTCCTCTCTATGGACGTGCGGCGGCCGTTCCCAACCGACCCAGAGCGGTATCAGCTCTTCTTCGGCACGTTCGACGACGACAACGTCCCGATGGAGGATACGAATCTGCCACTCCTGATGGAGAGCCAGTTCTGTGCCGCCTGCCACTACGGCGTCTTCTGGGACACCGTGGTCTACAACTCGTTCGGCGAGTGGCTCGACAGCCCGTACAGCGATCCGACGTCTAGCGTGGCCAGAACGTGCCAGCAATGCCACATGCCGGCACCCACCATGTTGGAGGGCGAAGCGATTACGAACGTGGCACCTGGCCTGGGCGGCATCGAGCGCGATCCGATGACGATTCATGCCCATACCTCGCCGGGCGCGATGAGTGTCGAGCTATTGCAGAACGCGCTGACGATGACGGCCTCTGCTCGCCGCGAAGGAGATGAGGTCCGCGTCGACGTGGCGATCACGAACGACAAGACGGGCCACCACGTGCCGACGGACTCGCCGCTGCGCCACCTCATCCTTCTCGTACGCGCAACCGACGCGAGCGGGAATGTGCTCACTCGGACAAGCGGGCCCGCCGTGCCCGAGTGGGGCGGCACCGGTGACCCGTCTCTCGGCTACTACGCCGGCCTTCCCGGGACAGCGTATGCCAAGATCCTTGAGGAGCTGTGGACAGAGATCTCTCCCACGGGCGCGTATTGGAACATGACGCGCCTCGTGAGCGACAACCGCATTGCCGCGTTCGCCACGGACGAGACCGCCTACGCGTTCGCCGCTCCTGCTGCGGGCGACGTCTCCGTGGAGGTGACGCTCCTCTTCCGCCGAGCGTACAAGACGCTGATGGACCAGAAAGGCTGGGACGTGCCGGACATCGTGATGGCGCGCTCGACGTTGTCCATCCCGCGTGCGGGACAGCCGTAAGCGGCTCTTTCTGACCTGCGCGAGGAGGTTGCCATGGAACCGGGAGAAGTGAGGGACGTCAACCGAGCCGCATGGCTCCGCTCTCTCCCCGAGAGGGCCCTTGGCGCGCTCCGCTCGACGCGGTTCGCGGTCGCGCTCCTGATCCTCATCGGATTGACTGCCGCGATCGGCGGCGTATTACCGCAGACTCCGACGATTCCGAACGCTGACCTGATCTACGAATCCTACGGCCCGTTCTGGCACAGCGTGATTGGCGCGCTCGCGCTCGACGACGTCTTCCACTCCGCCGGATTCAGCGCGCTGCTCGCGCTCTTTGCCCTAAACCTCGTCCTGTGCACGGCGGGACGAGTCCCGCGCGTAGTGCGCGCGATTCTTCGTCCCCCGCCGCCCGAAGAGGGAACCCGAAACGCCGTGGATCTGACGGTCGAGGTCGGAGAGAAGACAGCGAGCGAGATCGACGGCGCGACTCGGCGCGCGCTGCGCAAGCGTCGCCTCCGCGCGCGTAAGGTCGGCGGATGGGTTGTCGCTGAGCGCTGTCGCTGGAGCCGTCTCGGCGCGGACCTCGTCCACGCAAGCATCCTCGTCATCCTAGTTGGTGCCTTCCTCGGCGTGTATCAGGTCGACGGCTACTTCGCGGCCAACGAAACTGAGCTGGGGAAGACGATCCCGTTCCGACTCCCCTCCGCGGGAGGAGCGTTCAGCGTGCGCGTCGACGGGTTCGGCGCCGAGCTACACCCGGGGACTCTGTTCGCCAAGGACTACTGGACGCGCCTCAGCGTGATTGAGAACGGCGTCTTGGCCGCGAGCCTCGAGACCCGCGTCAATCGACCTGCTACCTACCGAGGCATCAGCTTCTACCAGACGACGTACGGCGACGACCTCGATGCCGCGCGCGTCGTGCTTGCAGCGATCAGTCGTCCGGTCGGAGTTGTCGTCGGCAGCGTCTCTCTGCGCGTCGGTCAAACGGCCGTGCTTTCGGCAACTGGCCTCGAAGTGCGACTGGTTCGGTTCTTCACCCACCTTCGGAGGACTGCAACGGGTTCGCTGATCAATGCACCCGGCTCTGGGGTACCCAATCCGGCCGCTCTGATCGACGTGCGTCCTCTCGACGGAGGAGCCGCGTTCCAGGTGGTCGCGTTCCCCAATGCCTCTCCTCACGACGACCTCCAATCTGCTTACGCGTTGCTTCTCTCCGCGTACGAGGTCCCGAAGGCCGTCGGCATTCGCTACGCGCGGAACCCGGGGTACCCTGCTGTGTGGGCTGGTCTTGTGTTGATGATGGCTGGGTTGACGGTGGCCTTCTACCTACCGGCGCGACGGCTGTGGATTCTCGTTGAACCGCGCGACGGACGAATCACACTCCTAGTGGAGCCATCCCGCGGCGCCGAACATGGCACGGCGTGGGCGGAGTCGATCCGCCGGGCGATTGAAGAAGAACTGAAGGGAGGTCGGTAGACGTGGCCCATATTCAAGGCGTGCTGTTCAGCGTCGCGGCGGCCGGCTATTTCGTGGGGGCCCTGTTCTACGCTTTCGCCAGCGTCTTCCGACGTCCCCGTCTCGGGACGTGGGGCACGGTCTTTCTTGCCGGAAGCCTCGCCCTCCAGTCGGTCGGTCTAACCCTTCGGGGCCTCACCGCCGGAGCACTCCCGGTCACGAATACCCCGGAGACTCTCGTCTTCTACGGATGGGTGTTCGCGCTCGGCTACCTCGTCGTCGAGCGGCTTGACCGCGCGGATCGAGAGTCCCTACGGCCTGTCGGCGCCTTCGCCGGCCTGCTCGCGTGCGGCGCACTGGCGCTCGCTTCGTCACCGCTGACGGGCGGGCTCTTAGCGCCGCAGCCGCTCGTCCCCGCGCTGCGCAGCCACTGGCTGGCGCTTCACGTCAGTCTCACGCTGGTTGGCGAAGGCTTCTTTGCCGTCGCGTTCGTATCAAGTGTCCTCTACCTCGCACGCGGACGGAGTGCGAAGAGAAGAGGAGGCGATGCCACGGGCAGCCTCGATCGCCTCGATCGGATCGCGTACCGCGCGATCGCCCTTGGCTTCCCGTTCTTCACCCTTGGAGGCCTTTTCTTCGGGGCCGTCTGGGCAAAGCACGCGTGGGGCCGCTACTGGGGATGGGATCCTAAGGAGACGTTCAGCCTCGTCACGTGGCTGGCCTACGTGCTCTACCTGCACCTGCGTGTTCGGCGGGGCTGGCGAGCGAGGCGAGCGGCGTGGGTGGCCGTGATTGGCTTTCTCCTCGCGCTGTTCACGTTCGCCGGCGTGAACTACCTCGTCCGCGGCCTGCACAGCTACGGCTGACGTGACCTGATCTCGCGGACTGGGCCAAGAACTGGGTGAATCTCAGCCCTTGCGCACATTTCTCTCGGGGAGAAGAGACTGCGGCACACCGTCCAACTAGGTCTGTTGAGGAAATGCCGTACGGGAGGGTGCTCTATGGGCCTGCCTGGACTCGAACCAGGGACCTCCCGCTTATCAGGCGAGCGCTCTAACCAGCTGAGCTACAGACCCCGAGTGAAGCCCGGCAATAGT